>Ga0307425_1000138_pt1 | contig 42393 bp, 62 predicted proteins | sample SalMarWE160330MG_FD_202152 | JGI IMG/M metagenome (GOLD analysis project Ga0307425, IMG submission 202152) | Salt marsh sediment microbial communities from the Plum Island Ecosystem LTER, Massachusetts, United States - WE1603-30 | ecosystem: Environmental > Aquatic > Marine > Intertidal zone >... | reverse complement strand
CCTCGCCGTTAACCACTTTGTTATATGTTTCCAGGAGGACCCATTGTTATTTTTTTGGTGCAGTATCTACCTTTTTGTTACTTTTCTTTTTATTCTTTGTAACAGAAAAGTACTCACATTTTTTATTACTATTTTTATTACATACAAACTTTGAACCAACAATACTGTCGTGAGCATTACACACTATGTTCTTTATCTTTTTATCATAATAGATCTTTGCAATAGCTGTGCTAGTGTCTATTGGACAATAGCCTAACTCTATACGCGCATCTTGTTCTAGTGTAACAGTATGCGTTTTGTCTCCTATCTTCAACGTATGCACAAATGGATTGCTCATAGTTGTGTAATCAATAGGTACAGAATAAATGTGCATGCCACAGAAAAAGTTTTGATCAAGAATATAGTCACTTCTTGGCTCTACTATTTCATTAAAAGGCGTTATAATAAATCTATCAATCTCTTTACGATAGCTATCAAGCCTCTCAACAAATTGATTATACTCTGATAGATACTCGTCAAGCCGAATACTACGATCTGATTTCAGTATGTTGCATATCTCAGCAAATTCATATACTGATTTTTTATAATCTCCTGCATAATCAATCTCATTCTTTGTACCAATACTATCTTTCCATTCTGGCACAAGCACAACCGTATCAACACAATGCAAGAGATCAAGACCGTGCTCTATCCATTCATCCTCTGTAAGTGATTCAGGAAAAAACAGACTTTCCATATGTGGAACAATAACGGCTTTACCACATTGACGCAACAACTTGCCTACAGCGGCCGCTTTCAAAACATTATATTTAATCTCACCTCTGTAAGGCCCAGCTACATATATTACTCGCATATCTTACCTTCCTTTCCCCAATAGACTGTCAATTAATTTGTATACAGCAATATCAATATCATTTTGTACATCTCTATAATGGCTATCAATAACGTATGCTTCCCACAATCGTATACTTCCATCATGAAATCTATAAGTGTACATCATTTTTCTGTATACTTCTTTGATGAAAACTTTTTTGATGCAAGTATGTTGTTTTAGATCTTCATCATAGTCAATTGAAAAGCGATCTTCCACGTCAATATCAGAATCAATCTCTATAACCTCGCGTGATTGATCGGTGGAAATATCTATCTCTTGGTCATGCTTCGAGCCACCTATGAATTTAAAAATCATAATTTATCTATAAGACGTAATATTCATGAGACGTTCTCTACAACTTTGAATCATATTTACACAATGTCGTTGGCCTTCTATATTTAAATGACCAGCGTAACTTAGATCGTTTGGCTTTGCTCTACGCAACAATATTTTGAACAACTTATAGTAGCGCTCAATTTCATTCGTCGACTTTCTGATTTGCGGCACTTTGTGTGCACGCCTACCCATTGTACAAATTGCTTGTTTCTTATTACGCTCATTTTTTCGCCGAACATTGCGTCTTTTATTTTTTGATGCTTTTTGTTCTAGCACTTCTTTCGAAAAAACACGACGCCACATTTTTAACAATCCCATTATTCGCTCCTTGCTTTCTTATGCGTCTTTAAAGCTATTGTTCGATCAACACTTTTGTCCCAAACATCCTTACGAGCTTTTCGTGAAAGACAAAAATCGAAAATGTCTTGGCCTTCTCTTTTATGTCTACAACGATAAGCCCACCTATTAGAGTGTCGCTTAAAAAACAAACACTCATGTTGTGGGTCAGCAAAACAAATAAATTTCTCTTTTTCTTTATCACTTGCTGAAAAAACTACTCTACACCAATTTGTTTTTGTCTTCTCTCTATTCATGATTAGCTTTCCTTTGTATCATTGTGATAATTTGTTTCCATGTATCTTTACGAGCTTTTCTTGACGTGCAATAGTCAAGAATAAAATTTTTCTCTATATGATATTTGCAAGGCTTATAGTGTTGAAAGTTTAAATCATCTTTTATTTCTTGATAGAACTGACATTTGCAATCGTCTGATATTTCATCAGCAACACACACAAATAGTTTAGTTTTTAGATCGGCCGAAAGAACTACTCTACACCAATTGACTTTTTTGGTACCCATGATCATTGCTCCTTATATTTTCTTTGGTAATCGATTTATGGAAAGTTTTATTTGCTCCGGCAAATCAATATTTGCTTTTGCGTACGTTGTAGGGATAAAGTGCATTGTGTGACGAATATGCACTTGTTCAAACAACACATATAAAAACTGTAGAACATCTTTATTCTTCTTTGTCTTTTTCGCAATTCTACGCACAATAAAAACTTTTTTATTAACACCAATCAAAAAAGCCTTGCTTGGCAATCTACGTGTTCGTTGCTTCGTAGAACTTTTTGTGGTGTTGTTCTCAAAATGTGATCCACTTTCTCTATATCTCTTTAATAAATCTTTACTAGGTTTCCAGTGTTTTTGTACACGACCGCGACTAGATCTGTATGAGTATTGCTTTACTGCTAACGGTACAGAAATATTTTTGTTCTGATTTGATTTTCTTGTTTCACCAAATTCATGTTCAGCAATAAAGCCTAGATCATTTTCCGGTTTATTCGAACCGCGCAAATACACCGCAGCGTCAAATTCATGCTCACGTAAAAGTCTTTTTGCGCTTGCTGATTTTTGCACAAGTGATAATGGATAACCTTTGACACCTTGTAGCACCCAATTTGATTTGAGATCAAAAACATGTTTGATGTGTTTTTGATCTGTATCTATTATATTATCTACTGATTTTGACACACCGTTGACAATTGCTTTTGGCCACAGATGACCAACAAGTCGTTTGGCGCTTTTGTTAAAATCATGTAAATCAATTCTTACAAAAGGATCATTCATGTTTTTCTCAGCAAGGCTATGTTCTCTTTAACCCATAATAGCCAGTCATCAATATCAATTGTTATACGTATATACCTCACTATTGGTGATATAATATTCCCAAGCGTTACGATTGTCCAGGGTTTTCGAGATTGTCTATACGCTAGTACAGGTATTTGTTTACCTCTGATTTCATTGAGTGTTTGTTGCCACCATTTCTCTATATTCAATTTTTCGCATCTCTTCACTTCAATACATAATTTAGGTATACCTAATATATCCGAGCCACCATCACGTGTTTGGTCTAAATTTCTAGTTAAACCAGTTATACCATTTTCTTCTAGATAATGAATAAATTCTCGTTCTCCATTATGACCTTTTGTTCGAGCGTTTACCATTTTACTGACCTCCAATACTCACAGTGTATCTTTTTTAGCCACTTAGAAGCAAAAAGCGCAAAAAAAGCAACAAAGATCAATGATTATATATAGTTACAGTAAAAAAATGACATTTTTGACAGTTTTGACAGTTAAAATGACAGTTATATATAGTATATATATATGATATTATTATGTTTTTTCTCTTTCTGTCATCTGTCATGTTCTTTTTTGATCAAAATTTTTGTCACATTAGTTATTACAGTATTTTTATAATAGACCCACAGTCCCCTCATGACAGTTGACAGTTGACAGTTGTCTGAATTTCTCAATAATTTCAAACAGTTAATCAAAATGTAACTGTCATAAAAAGCTGTAACTGTCATTTTTTACGTTTTTAGTGTGATCAGTCTAAAAAATTAAATGAATAATATCAGTACCTTGTAAGAAAAAACGAAGAAAAAATCAGTCATTTTCTTTGAATTTCTATTTTTATTACATAATAATTTCAATACTTTACAGAAGTAACAATAATAGCAAAATAAAAATATGCAAAAAATTTGATTTAACACTTTCAATCAGCATGTAACTAATATTTGTGACAATATGTCACACTTTTTAATTGAAAAAAAGTTAAATAAACAATTACAAGTACTTATCTAATTTTTTCGTGAAAAAATAGACAAAAGTCAATATTTTCAACTAGTTACGTTTTTTATTGACATCCTCTTATCTATACATAATAATCAACGAGTAATATATAAAGGATCATATATGACGAAATCATTAACTGTTACTCCCTCAAAAAAATCTGCTTGCGACCCAGAAACACATGTGTGTATACATGTGCTGAAAAATGATCCTTGTGATTATTACGAAAAAGTACCCTACAAAAATTTTTCCCAATGTGTCTACCAAGGGATTTTGATACCCATGTGTTTGAACAAACAAGCTTGGCCAAAAAAGGATCAAGCGTAAAAAGGAGATAATATATGAGCAATGATGATCCTAAGACATGCAATTGTGATAACTTACTTTGGGTAAGTATAGATGATCTTTTTACTGGAATGAAAAAATTGAGTGAAGTTATTAAATGCAATATAGATATGATCGAAAAACTCACTAACAGAGTATCAGAGTTAGAAAAACGTTTGAATTTTAACTAATCATTAAAATTGTTTAATGATTTACACAGAAAAGGAAAAAATCATGAGTACATTAGAAGAAAGAATCGCTTTTATAACTGAGATGGTTGAAGAACTGACTGAAAAAGAAGCGTACGAAAGTGCTTACACCTTTGGTGTGTGTCAAGGACTAATGTACGCTAAAGATATTCTCGACGACAAAGATTGTGATGATAGAACACAACTGAAATGGCCAGAACAATTTTCAAAAGTTACAACACATGATGTCTCGTTCGTTATTGCAGCACTAGCTATAGCTATCTCATCAAAAGATGATCCTGAAGCAATGTATAAAATGACAGAGTTGATCACAGATAAACTTTCAAAGGTATTTAACTTAACGACGCATTTAGCAAGTAATAATACATTTGTCAGTTTAAAAAAAGATCCTTTTTCAGTTGATGCAATTGACGATTTGAAAAAATTACTTACAGATCAAGAAGCTTCTACAGTAAGTAAAGATGATCATGACAATGATTATAAAAATGTAACAAAGTTTTTACTAGAACGCCTTACTAACTTTCTTAAAGAAGACTCTTTTTACACAACATCATATCACTTCGGAAGTATGTGCCAGCTAATAGAGATATATAATAAAGTAACTGGGAGCACCTTTCCTTCCCCTCCCTTACCAAAAGTGTTCAGAGCATTAATGGGTCAGGACGTTCTGCTGGCAGCCGCAACGTTGTCGTCCAAAAATCTAGATGACGAAGAAACACAAAAAATATATAGTGATATGATGAAAAAAACCCAAAACATCGGTTATCAAAGTACAACTGATAGCGAAGATTTCAAGATAATTGATACAGCAACTTTGGCGAAAGCATAGTTGCTTTAAGGAGGTTTTAATGAGATACACAATCATTGATTCGCAGACTAGCAAAAAGTATGGCGTTCTGCGAACAAACGCTCTCCTAAGAGCAGGAGATCAAATTACAATTAATGAACAAATTGGTAATCTCTCTTGTTGGACAATTAACGTTGATCAAGCAATCATTGATACTGCAAAAACAAAAGACGCAGAAACAAGAGAGCAAATTTTCCGAATAACGGGAGAAGTCAATTTGTTTTGCAAAATTCCAGAGCAATTAATGCTCAAAAAGTTTGGCGGACAATAAATGAAAATGTTTCTCTACGAAAAGCCAATACTGCAAAAAGAATCACCTCCACCGAAGTATACTGTAGAGGAGTACACATATTTTTCTAATACCAAAACCAGAATACAACGAGAAGAGTATACAGGTATCAGAAACGCAATGCGCCGCGCGCATATTCTTGCCGCTAACGGTAGCTCTGTGTTTGTTCTGGATGGTTCTTATACGGTAGCGCGTTTTTTGCAAGACATAGATACTAGGTTTGTTTGGTACCCTGTCAATCAATAGAATAGATACATGACATTTGTAATACAATTACTATGTCTAATAAGTAGACAGTTTGCAACAACTGTGTTGACTTATTGCGTGTATTGTACTGTGTCATGTATTTTATTAGCTATTGACTGGCTACAGCGGTCAATAGTAAACCACTGCCTAAAAAAGCTTCGGTGGGTGTTTCGCTCACGCGCTAATGAGTTTTAGTTTTTATTTAATCTTCGTGTTATAAAGTTTTATCGGTAAGCCTCTCAACCGTTTACTGTAGCTTAAGGTTGAGAGGCTTTTTTATAAAGGAGATAAATATGACAAAAAAATTTCTTCTAATTAAAGAAGTATTAAACATATTGGATGATTTTTTAAATGCCAGCTATGCCCCTATTAGAAACTATGAAATTAGTTTCCAATCTATAGGAAAAGAGAATCTTTTAAAGATAAGCTTAGCGATAAAATGGTGTAATGATAATACTAGAGAAAGTCTTCGCTCACGAGTCATTCACTCTCTTTGTGTGCTTGAGTTATCTACTTTGCGTGATTCTTATATGAAAAACTATAGTAATACTATTGTTTCCAACCTTATAAATGATTTATATACAAGTATAAATGCTTATAATTCTAATGAAGATATTCTTTACAAGGAACGTATTTTATCTCATATAACAGCTTTTTTATCATCGCTTTGATTTTTTCAAGCGTAAACGATACACTTCTCCCACTGCTCTAATACCGATTTCACGACAATCTTGTGGTCGTAGTTTAGTACAAAAACCTTCAGACAATAGTCCCGCTATTTCTCTATCGAAAGCAATGTTGTCAAATCTCTTTGTGAAGTTATTCTCAAAAGCAATTTTTGTTCTAGCGTAGCGTGACACATCTCTTTTTCGGACGTACGTCACTCCATTTTTTTCTTTAGCGTGTTCAACAAATAATTTTTCTAATAAACATCTCCCCGCATTAGGCCCAGTCGAATACACGTCTTTATTGAGCGTATTAATCATATATTCAACGCTATCTGTTACGCGCTCAATTGCCCATTGAACTTGATCAATAGTTATTATACTGTCGCCGACTCCTAGCGAAGCTAGCGCAGCTAATTTGTGCACATTTAAATGCGCTCTATTCCAAAGAGTTTTTACTACCTGATTTTTGCTGTTTGTTTTTTCAACTTGTCTTACATAGAAATCATATGTCAATCTTTCGGCTGATTCCGTGTATTCAAGATCAATAAATGGTAATTTATCTTTATTCTCTTTTACATATGTTACATGATCTTCAAATACATCGACTATATCAGAGCATAGACCTTTTCCAGGCGGTTCATTATGGCTTGGATTGATATAAGCAACTCGTGGTGCATCATGAACAACATGAAGAAAACGAGGCGTCATACCATTATCCAAAGTTCTTGAATTCACATTTTCAAAATACGCGTGAGGTGTCATCTCACCAATAATTGAAACAGCTGGTCTCTTTATTGGAGCCACATTTTTCAAGCGGTCTGAATAACTCCACCCACGAAAAACTGAATTATCATATAGATCTTTTACATATTGCCCCATGCTGTCTTGTGGCGTATTCAGCCAACGCTTCAGACAATCTGAAAATTCGCTAAAGAAAAATGCTCGACAAGGCCAAGCCATGTCTCCAGCCTCATCTTCGGCGACATCTTTGACAAATGCTGGACCACTAGCGAGGTGTACTTTCAAACGCAATCGATTATTAAAAGCGAGATAGTTTTCACCATTTTCCGTAATGCCGTCTAATAAACGTTGTACACCACTTATTAGGCCACCTTTCCCAGAACCAGTGTCAGCTAGTAATAATAGATACAAATTCAGATGACGATCTTTTGATACGAGATAATTTCTCCCATACACACCAGCGCAAAAACCAATAGCGCCAGCAATAGCAGATTCCCACATGGGAACAAATGATGTATGATAAATGTAGTCGGCTATTCTATACACAAGACTTTCTTTATCAGGAGGTAAAAGATCTCGTTCAATATTTTTTTTCTGACCGAGTATCTTTTGTGTGTCGATTATTACTGAAGAAGTGTCAACAGATTCACTGAAATCGCATTTTTCAATTGAGTAATCGAGATAGCCTGGCCGCTTTGCTTTTTTTCTTTGTCCAAGAGCACTTTGCAAAAATAATTCTTTTATTTGATCATCATCGCTTGTTTCCATGGCAAGCAATTGAAATAAAGCTTGGTCGGCTTCACTTTGTGAAGGATAACCTTCATCTTCCCAAGTGCCGTCAAAAAACAAATTACGGAATTTTTCGATTGCAGAAAGCTTTTCAATTATTCTATTGTTACTCTTTTTTTCGCTTTTTACTTTTTCGCTTTTTATAGTCTCTTTTACAAATTCTTTGTATAGTATATCTAGTGCATTCTGTCGTTCATTTATATCTACTGTATTGTTTATAGTGTTTCCAGTTAGAAAAAAATAATGTCTCGACGAATAAGCTTCAATCCAATCACGTTTAAAATTCTTTTTTAATCTTCCTTTAACAATTATATGATAGCCTTTTCCGCTTCTCGATATTTCTGTGTAGCTATCAAATAATTCTATTATTTCGGCTTGGCGCTTTTTTATTTTTCTTATTTGTTTAGGTGTTCTTTTTTTGTGTTTATTTTTTTCTGGGTCATCTAAATCAATTATTGTATAAGGATCACTTTTTGTTAAGACAAAACCTTTTGGATCTATTTTTTGAAAATCGCTGTATTCGTGCCAGTGATTCGGATTCGAGACTTTTGCCAAACGACCATTTTTTTGTAGTGGTGCTCGGTCTCTATTGCGAATGTGCACCCATTGTGTATATTCCCGTAATTCTTTTGGAATCATATAAAGTAACCTTTCTAACTATTGTGGGGCTTCCATATCTTCTATAATAGCTATGAATATTTATACTGTATAGAGTGAATAAATATACTATAAATATGTTACTTGTCATCTACAACCTATAATAGTCCCGCAACTATTTTTTCGGCAAGATATTTCTTCAAATTTCTCTTGACCATATCATGGAGTAAAGATTAATATAGATCTGCGAGACAAGAAGACAAGTAACAAATGTCACGATACAGTCTAAATAATGAAAGTTGCCCTTTTTGTGGTCTACACTATAAAAATTTTCGCTGTTCATTACGTACAAAAGAAGAAGTCTATGATCAAATGTTTGTTCACGATGACGATTCTACGAAATGGCGCTACAAACGAAAAGGTGGTATTCTTGGTTATTGGCATATGATCAAACAACGCGAATGGCGACAACATTTGAATGAATGTTATTCTGATAGTGTAGATGTTGAACATGATTTCATACAAGAAATACAAGGAATAGAATACTGATGAAAAAGTCAACATTGAAAAAAATACAAAAATGGCAACAAGCAAAAGAAAAACTTGACTACTATAAAGAGCTTGAAAGTCAATTACGTGACGATATTATATTTGATTTGTGCGGTGTTGCTGTTCCGACTGGTGTAACAAAAGTTGATTTTGATCATGAAGATTGTGTAAAAACAATAGTTATTACACAGTCATTTCGAACAGATCTCAACAATGATGTTGCAAACGATTTCTATCTATTTAATAGAATGAAACAAGCAATTGGTGTATCAGTTAATGATTTATTGCGCACAAATTATTCGTTACAGCTAAAAGTATATAATGATTTGCCAAAAAAAGTTCAGAACTATGTCGATAAATATGTTACAAAAAAACCCAATAAACCCTCTCTGAAAATCATTGGTGAATAATGTTTCCTAAAAAAATCAAACGACCATTAATTGTGTTTGATCTTGAGACGACTGGTCTTGACGTGCAAAAAGATCAAATAGTGCAAATAGCAGCACGAAAGTTTTTACCAGCTGAAATTGGTCTTGTCAAAGTTCCGGACAAGAAAAATATTCTCAATCAATATATTCGTCCAGAAGTGGAGATCACTAAAGAAGCACAAGCAGTTCATGAAATTGATTCAATTAAATTAAAGAACAAACCTATTTTCAAAGAAATAGCGAAAAAGTTATACAAATTTTTTCGAAATTGTGATCTCAGTGGTTACAATATATTAAATTTTGATATACCTATACTGCAAAGACAATTCAGTGAATGTGGTTATTCTTGGAAAGTAAAAAATGTAGTTGATTGTTACAGAATATTCAAAGAACATGTGCCGCATACTTTAAAAGGGGCACTTGAATATTATGGGCGATCTGTTGGTCGTGATTGGCTGCATTTTGACTTGCATGATGCAAGTCAAGATGTTCTTGCAACATCCTATGTACTATGGCAACAGCTAGGTCATTATCAGCTAGGAGAGACTTTCAGGGAAATACACAAACATTACTCGCCGATAGATCTACAAGGTAAATTGATGCTATCAAATGATGATGGTATTGCGTTGTCGTTCGGTAAATACAAAGGTATTGACTTAAAAAATGTTCCGGAAAATTACTTGCAGTATCTTTGGGATAATAATGTTTTGTTAGATGATGCAAAAAAAATAATAGTTGAGTACGTTTTTGGAGATAGCAATGACTAGTTTAGTATTGATGGTCGCGTGTAAGTTTAGCGCTGACTCAAAGGTATACTCGAAATATAATTCAATTTTATTCAAACCACATATGGGTAACATTTATAAATCAGAGTTTCCACATTATAGAACAGATAAGTTATATATAGAACAAACGGGTCAATATCTTATGGAAGCAAAACGGGATGGTTATCTGTATGCGTGGCAAAAAAGGAGAACAAAGTGATCATCTACAGTGTTTTAGAATTGGCAGACGAGAATGGTAAAGGTATTAATAGATTCAGATTAGTAGGTGCTTCAGACGAAGATACTAATATAATGCAACCAATGTGTTGGTGTATAAATGGGCACGCTTCAGAAAAAGACGCTAAAAACTGTCCACAAGCACTCTTAAATATGAAAAATATATTTTCTGAAAAACACATGCGAGGGAAAAAATAATGTCAATTAATTTCACAACCACAAAAGACGCCAGTCAAGTAAGCGGTGTTAAGGTTCTTGTGTATGGAAAAGCCGGCAGTGGCAAAACATATTTGTGCTCAACGGCACCCGCACCGTTGATTATATCGATTGAATCTGGTTTATTGTCTTTGCGTAATTTTGATTTGCCAGTGATCGAAATAAAGACAATGGATGATTTGCAAGATGCTTATGAATTCGTCACATCTAGTAAAGCAAAGAAATTCAAAACAATTTGTATTGATTCATTATCAGAGATTGCCGAAGTAATCCTTTACAGTGCAAAAAAACGCGTAAAAGATAAGCGGCAAGCGTATGGTGACTTGCTAGATGACACCATGCGAATGGTGAAAAAATTTCGAGATCTCAAGGGTAAAAATGTCTATTTTTCGGCTAAAGAGATCAAAATTGTTGACAGTATTACGGATACTGTTCTTTTCGCTCCCTCCATGCCAGGAACAAAACTTGGTCCACAACTACCTTATTATTTTGATGAAGTTTTTCGCTTGACAATGGGAACAACATCAAAAGGAAAAACAAAGAGATACTTTCAAACCGCTTCTGATTATCAATGCGAAGCAAAAGACAGATCTGGCGCTCTTGACGAACACGAGAAACCAAATTTGACAGACATTTTTAACAAAATAAAAGAGGGATGAAACATGAAAAAAGTAGTATCTTTCAAAACACATATTGACCGATTGATGCGTGCTGAAAAGTGGCATAAGTATCACGGAGAACGTTTGAATAAGAAACAAAAATATATTCATAGTGGCCAATGGTGCTATGCTGGACGCGGTCATTCATGCGAATTCATGTGGTTTGATAACAAAAGCAATCAAAGGTGTAGTAATGATAATTCTTTATATTATGTACGTTGTCGCTATATACAAGTTGATAAATACATGTCTAATTTGGTACGTATAAACGAGAAATAAAGTATGCTTGAAGAAAAAATACTCTTCAAAAATGTTGATTTTGAGCTTTGGTGCCATCCAGGATCATTGGATACCATTTTAGCAGACGCGCTAATAAAAATTATTATTAAATACTTAGGCGATACTGCTATATCAATAAATCCATATTTATCACCAAATAGTTTACTGTTCAGACCATTAACAGAAAAAGGTGCCAAAATTGTCGCCCGTATAAGAAAGGAGCTTGAAATTGTCGAGAAAAGCAAAACTTGTTAATTGCGCCGCAATACAAATTGTGGAGGGAAAAATTCTCATACTGTGTCGCGGAATAATGAAAAAGTGCGTTCACAATCCGCTACATTCAAATGAGATCTGTTCTTACAGAAAAGCACGTAGAGGAAAAGCCGAAGGTTTCTTGTGTACATCATGGGACGCAAAAAGAGACTTGGCAAAACAATTGTTCTTTCAAATGAACAAAGGAGCATAACAATGGCAAAACTAAAAAAGAGTTTCAATGCACAAAAAGTGTCAGAAGAAAATCCGTTTGAACCAATTCCAGCTGGAAAATACACAGTACAAGTTGTTAAGACTGAACTGTGCGAAACAAAGTCGGGAGATGGACACTATCTAAAGATTCAGTTTCAAGTTCTATACGGCAAATACAAGGGGCGCACTATTTTTTCGAATCTGAATATCGACAATCCAAATGATCTCGCCGTTCAAATTGCAGAACAAAAGCTATCTAGATTGTGCCTTGCCGTGGGAGTGACAGTGTTGAGAGACACAAAACAACTACACGGCAAACCACTAGTTGCCAATGTATCTGTTACTGAAGCTAAAGATGGCTTCGAAGCGAGAAATGATATTGGCGGTTTTGTGTCACCACTAGATGACGACGAAAACGAAAAGCCGAAAAAGAAAAAACGTCAGTCAAAGAAATCAAAAAATAAGGGTGTTCACGTAGAGCACAACGAAGAAGAAGAAGAAGAAGAAGAAGAAGAAGAAGAAGAAGAAGAAGAAGAAGAAGAAGAAGAAGAAGAAGAAGAAGAAGAAGAAGAAGAAGAAGAAGAAGAAGAAGAAGAAGAAGAAGAAGAAGAAGAAGAGCCACCAAAGAAGCGCGGCAGACCTTCAAAAGAGGCGGTAGCCAAGAAAAAAGAAGCTAAAAAAGCAAAGAAAACAGAAAAGGCAAAGAAGGCAAAAAAAGAAAAAAAGAAGCCAAAAAAAGGAAAAAAGAAAAAAAGTAACATACCTGCTTGGGCGAGATAGTTTTTTGTGAAACAAAACTAACACACAACTGTGAAAGGTTGTGTGTTATATTTGGTGCACAAATGATAAAATCAAAAACAATTGAAAAACGTATCGCAAAAAGTGGTTCAATCTATTCTGAACTACGTACACATCTTGGCGCGTCTATTATTGGCCATGATTGTTCCAGGTATATTTGGTATAACTTTAGGTGGGCAAAACGCTATAAAATTGAAGCACGCTTCGCTAGAATACTTGACTTTGGAAAAATAGCAGAAAAGTTAATATTATTAGATCTTGCTAATGCAGGCTACAAAATATATGATCATCCAAAAGATACAGAAAATCAATTTAGGGTGGTAGATTGCTATGGTCATTTTGGTGGCTCTTTAGATGGATTATTAACCACTGAAGAAGATATTTATGTTATTGAGTGTAAAACATCAAAAGACGCTTATTTTAATCAGCTAAAAAAACATGGACTGAAAGCTTACAACAGACAGCATTGGTCGCAAGGAAACATATACGCATATCTATTTGGTGCCGATGGTTTCATCTACATAAGTTACAATAAAAATACTTCAGAATATTACATAAAGCGGTATAAGACAAGTAAGAAAATGGCTGAATATTATATTAATCGTGCTTTTGATATTATATACACCCAAGAGCCACCAATGAAGATCAATTTAGATCCTACTTTTTATAAGTGCCGTATGTGTCCGTATTGTAAAATATGCCACGAAGAAAAGGCACCGAAAAAGTCATGTAGAACTTGTGAATTTAGCAGACCATTGAAAATCATGAACGGTAAAGAAAAATTTATTCAGTCAAATTCTTTACATATGGGTAAATACACTTCGAGTGGTGTATGGTGTTGTAAAAAAGAAATTGGTAAAAACAAAATTGGTGTGCCTCAATTTAGAAAATATGGAGAATTATGTGAGGATTATTCGAGACTTTTTTGAAAAACAGCGCCATGTTTTTTACACAAAAATGGCTGGATATTTATTAAAAGATCATGGTCAAGACATACTAGCTCACCTATTGTGTATTAGAAGCGCTATGACATATGACGACTGTAAAGAAATAATTGATGTCTTGATAGAAAGCAGTCTATTAGGACATGAGCCACAAATTTTTTGGAATAATCCCATATTGAATTTACACTGGATACGTGGTAAAATAGATATTATGAAAAGAAAATAATTATTGATGAAACTTCGTGATTATCAACAAAAAGCTATTGATTATTTGTGGGATTACTATAGAGACAACGATGGCAACCCAGTCATTGCTATGCCTACTGGCACAGGTAAGTCACTTATAATAGCTGAGATTTTAAAGATACTTGACGAAAATAAAAAACGAGTAATTGTTCTGACACATGTAAAAGAGTTGATAGCTCAAAACTATAGTTGTTACATTCGTTACCATAAACAGTGCCGTGAACCTGGAATATATTCAGCTGGTATCGGCTGTAAAAAAATACGTCCAATAACTTTTGCCGGAATAGGGAGTGTCTACAAGCTTGCAAAAAACTTTGGGACAGTTGCTTGTGTAATAATTGACGAGTGTCATCTTGTATCGCCAAAAGCGGAAACAATGTATGGTACTTTTTTAAACGAGTTACGAGAAATTAATCCAAATGTGAAAGTTATTGGGCTTAGCGCAACACCTTTTCGTACAAAAGAAGGCTATTTACATAATGGACCAATCTTCACAGATCTTGCTGTTGATCTGACGACAACACACTGGTTTAAGCAATTAATACAAGACAATTATCTTGCTCAATTGACAACAAAACAAACAGATACAGAATACGACGTATCAAAAGTGCTTGTTCGTGGTGGCGAATTTGTGCCAAAAGAGCTGCAAGCAACTGTTGACAAGAAAACGTTGACTGAACAAATAATAAAAGAAGTTACTACGCAAGGAGATAACAGAAAACATTGGCTTGTATTTGCTAGTGGCATTGATCATGCAAATAATATTTGTACTTGTTTAAATGAAAATGGTATCGCTTGTGCAAGTCTTAACTCAAAAATGACAAGTCAAGATCGAGATCATATTATACGACAGTATAAAAAAGGTAAATTGAAAGCACTTGTCAATGTCAACATACTGACAACTGGTTTTGATTTTCCAAATATTGATCTTATTGTTGTACTTCGACCTACTCTATCACCAGTGCTATGGGTACAAATGTTAGGTCGTGGTACGCGCCCAGCAAAAGACAAAACAGATTGCCTTGTATTGGATTTCGCTGGCAATATAAAAAGACTAGGTCCTATTGATGATGTGTATTTACCTTTTTTGAAAAAGAAAAAAGGTAACTTGGCGACACACAAAGCGCCCGTCAAGGTGTGTCCAAAATGTAAGGTATACTGCCACGCACGTGTTACGAAGTGTCCCAATTGTGAATTCATTTTTCCAAAAGATAATAAATTACACACAAAAGCTTCAGATTTATCTGTAATGGGTGGTAGCTACTTCAATGCAGAAATAGCTAGAAAATTGTTTCGTGTAGATAGAATGGTATATAAAAAACATGTTTCAAAAAAAGGCTTGAACACACTACTCATCACTTATAAATGTGGAAAACAATTTATAACATCATATGTATGCTTTGAGCACAAAGGTTTTGCTCGAACTATGGCAAAACGATGGTTTTTCAAGCATGGCGGAGATGTCAATAATGTACCGATCACAGTTGACGAAGTATTGCTATATATCTCTAGAAAACAATTACGTTCTCCAAAGTATATAGTTGTGAAAACTGGAAAGCGTTACAAAGAAATAGTTGATTGGAGGTTTGAATAATGAAAAATAAATTCGATTATTATGTACAATGTGGTGATTGTTTAGATATACTTCCAGACCTTTCTACTAACAGTATAGATATGGTTTTATGTGATCCACCATACGGAACTACTGCTTGTAAATGGGATACAGTCATCCCATTTGAAGAGATGTGGAGACAGTTGAAAAGAATTAGACGTAAAAAATCGGTGGTTGTTCTTTTTGGCTATGAACCGTTTTCCTCTAATCTTCGTGTATCTAATATACATGAATTTAAATATGATTGGATATGGTACAAAGGCACAGCGTCTAATTTTTTTGCAGCGAAATTTATGCCATTGATAGAAACTGAAATTATAAGCGTTTTTTCTACTTGTGGATGTAATAATGGAGCTTTGGTTCCTATACCTTATAATCCACAAAATGTTCATGATGTTAATAAAATTATTATTAATGGAAAGAATGTCGGTGGTAAACTTGGAAAGGCTCACAAGACTACTATGATGTCAGGTAGAGAGTACATCCAAAAAACTACAGGGTACCCTAAAAATATTTTATATTTTACACGTGATAAAAAAGCAGAGCATCCTACCCAAAAACCGGTGGCTTTACTAGAATATCTAATTAAAACTTATACACTTCCAGGCAAAATAGTGTTGGATTTCGCCATGGGATCTGGTAGTACTGGAGTGGCTTGTAAAAATACTAATAGGAAATTTATTGGTATAGAATTGGATGAAAAGTATTTTAAAATAGCTAGAAAAAGACTTACAGGAAAAATTTGATTGGATATTTGAATAATGTCTACTTTCAAGCTAATTCCTTGTACATTGAAACAAGCAAATGATTTTATAGAATTATTTCATAGACATCATGATCCAGTGACTGGGCATAGGTTTTCTATATGCGCTATAGATAAGAATAATTGTATTATTGGTGTAGCAGTTGTCGGTAGACCAGTTGGAAGAAAATGTAAACAGTATGTTTGGGCAGAGGTAACAAGACTATGTACTGATGGTACTCCAAATTTATGCTCTTTTTTGTATGCACGATGTGCAAGAATAGCACAATTGATGGGATTTAAATTGATACAAACGTATATATTAGAAACAGAAAGTGGTATTAGTCTCAAAGCAGCTGGATGGACTTGTGAAGGCATAAATAGATCGAATGGTATTGGTTGGAATAATAGAAAAAACAGAAATAAAAAACAACCTACTTGTGCAAAGATACGTTATAGAAAATATTTTGATTGGAGGTTTGAATAATGAAAAAATTATTTCAACATGCTGAAGCATTATTTAAAGAAATGAATAGTACATTAGATAAGTGCTTTGAGTGTTTTGATAACAAGTCAACAGAAATGGAGCAACATCAAATAATAGAAAAAGATGGCATAAAAATAGAGACCATTTTGCGTGGTAAAAAAGTTACGCTAAAAATAAATGATAAACAGGTATATAGTGAAAAAATTAAAAAATAATTTTTAAGATACGGAAAGCGGGTAAAGCATGTCTAGACTAGAAAAACAAATTGACAATGAATTTAAAAATCATACTGTAACAGTAACATTACTTACTAATTCTCATTATGATGGAAAATTTGTTGAGTGTACAGAAAATGGTTTTATTGGAATAAAAACAGAAAGTAGATCGACTGCGTTGTCATCTTATACTACAAAGTATATATATTTTTCTAGAGAAAATATACTCTCTATTGAAATTACAAAGTGAGATTTCCAAATATATTTGACGCCAAATTTTTTACAATTGACGTCGAGACATACGATCCTAATCTCAAAAAACTTGGTCCTGGATGGTCAAGAGATGATGGTCGCATTGTTGGCGTTGCTGTTAGTGCTGGTTACGACCGACAATGGTATTTTCCTCTCAGTCACGAAGTAAACACACAAGATAATATAAAAGAACAAGAAAATTTTTGGCGCTGGCTTAAAGATGTAATGAAAACCAACAAGCCAAAAATAGGCGCAAATCTAATATATGATTATGGCTGGTTATCTGAATATGGCGTAAAAATAAATGGAGATCTATTTGATGTTCAGTTCTCTGAAGCACTCCTATCTGAAAGAGACAAAGTCAATCTAGATGATCTTGCCTATAAGTATCTTGGTCATAAAAAAGTTACTTCTAAGCTCTATAAATGGATACACAAACACTATGGTGAGAGTAAAGATCCAAGAAAAGATATATACAGATCTCCACCAAAATTAGTAACACCATATGCTATTGGCGACGTTGCCTTACCCCCTCGTGTATTACGAAAACAAATACCTCTTTTACAAGAGCAAGGCTTGTATGATTTATTTTTGCGCGAGAACGCACAAATACCGATCCTTGTACGTATGCGTCAAAACGGTGTCCTTATTGATTTAGAACGCGCCGAAGATCTCAAGAAAAAAATTGATGCACGAGCTGAGTATCTAGAAAAATTATTTCGAAAAAAATTTGGTAATGAAAATGTGCGCTCAAATAAGCAGTTAAAGACATTATTTGATCGTCACAAAGTAAACTACCCAATTACAAAAAAAGGAAATCCAAGTTTCAATAAAACTTTTCTATCTAGTTGTGCTCATCCAGTAGCACAAGGTATAATTGATATTCGTCAATTATACCATATCAAAGACACATTCATTCAATCGTATCTAATTGATAAAAATGTGAATGGAAGGATTCATTGCAGTTTTCATCCTTTGAAAGATGATCAATACGGGACACGTTATGGAAGGTATAGTGCGAGTCATCCAAACCTACAAAATATTCCTTTTCGTGACCCTATTTGGGGACCGATTATTCGCGGTTTGTTTTTGCCTGAACCAAATACTTTTTGGGTAAAAATAGATCTATCACAAATAGAGTATCGTTTCTTGGCTCATTTTGCTGTTGGTAAAAGTGGTGTCTTAGTTCGTAAACAATACAATAGAGATGCGTCCACTGACTACCATTCTCTTGTGCAGAATATGATCAAAAAAGTAACGGGTCAATGGATTGAGCGGCCACACACAAAAAATATTAATTTTGGTGGCATCTACGGCATGGGTGAATCTAAATTGTGTAGACAATTAGGAATAAGCCGAAAAACTGGGCATATACTTTTTGAAGCGTACCATGCGGGAGCACCATTCGCTCGTGATACGCTCAACTACTACAGCGAATTGGCACAAAAACAAGGCTATGTGTCGACAATACTAGGCCGGCGAGCACGCTACGATTATTGGGAGGATGCTTCGACTAGAGATAGCAAGCCAATGCCCTATGATCAGGCTTTTGAAAAATATGGCTGGATAAAACGTGCACGAACATACACAGCACTAAACAGAGTATTGCAGGGGAGCGCAGCTGACTATCTCAAAGAAGTTACGCTACAATGCTACGAACAAGGTTTATTTGATAAATATACTTATCCTTTATTGACGGTACATGACGAGCTTGATTTTCCTCTAGATGACAAGCGAGCAATCAAAGAAATTAAATACGTATTTGAGCACGCTATCAAACTAAAAGTTCCTGTACTGGCTGATGTAAAGATAGGCGAAAATTGGGGTTTATGTGGTTAGTCGATTACAGTAATTTTTATTGGATGTTTTCTTTCTTCCCTTTCTCGAAGTTTTCCATAAAATTCTTCGAAAGTCTTTGTCATAGAGGAGCCTTTCTTAAATATAACCAACATATATCCTATGTTGTAAGAAGAATCCGGGTAACTAGTAGTGTGATGAAGTGAACCTTTTGCGTCTAAATGTAGAGCTGCTAGCGAATAAATATTACTGTATGCCATATCTACGGCTTTAATTCTCTTGTAACCTTTTTTAGTTACAAGATACCTAGCGTCTTTTTCGTCATCTTCATCCTTCCAGTCAACTCTGATAAAATCAGCTTCCGAATTCTCATTAAGAATTCTCGCAAAATCAACATTCTGATATTTAGCTGAAAAACTGTACTCTTCTTTTCTCATTTTATTCTCCTTTTTTGTCGGGTGGTATTGTACCGCCCATTACACAGACAAAAAACGCTCTGTTATACGCGTCCTGTTTCCGCAGAATGTCTTCGAGTGTCAACAAGGGTAATCGGCGATTTAGAAATGCCTTTAGGACTTCCTTGCACTCACTCGGCTTTCCTGTTTCTGAGTTCACACACGCTTGGTCTATATCTGGCAAGTCCTTGCCAGAAGCTTTCGCTGCATCGACGAGCATGTTGTAAATTGGACAGCCCTCACACTTGTTCTTCATTTTTCAACCTTTCTTTTGTGTGTATTAATTAATAATACACTTGTTACACATCATTACATAGTATCCAACATGTACAATGCCAATTAGCTCCACTACTCGTATAACTGCAATGAATTAACGTATCACATTCAACGAGTATACCTAGAACGTTGTAATACCAGTCATTACGAAGTGTATGTGCGTCGTATTCGCATGAATCTAAACAGTCTTCTTCAATAGACACGTATTGCCCACAAGCTGTTGTGACTTCATGGTCGTAGCTATCTATTATAAGCTCAGTGTCGCTAGTATCAATTAGATCGTCAGTCTCTATATTTTTCTCTGTATCTATTTCTGTCTCTACTTCCGTTTCTATTTCTGTTTCTGTATTCTTTTCTGTTTCTATCTCCGTTTCTATTTCTGTGTTCCTTTCTGTCTCTATCTCCGTTACTATTGCACTTTCTGTTGCTGTGTTAAACTCCTTTCCTGTATCTGTGTCTGTGTCTGTGATTACTATCATAACATCATGTGAGCAACTAGTTATGATGGCAAAAAGAATCATAATAATTTTCATCAATTTTTCTCCTTTAGTTTACGTAAAGCCAATATTCATTAACCGACTTTACATGCTCCAAATGCCAACGGTAATCATTGGGACTATCATTATTTTTATATTTTATATAAAGCTTCTTTACCTCCTTTTTCGTAGTCGCAACATGACTATTAAGATCAGTCACCCACACAAAATATTTCTTTGCTTTATCTATTTTTTCCAATATAGATACCTCAGAAGTCATTCGACCATTCCATTTCGTCAGTTACATCTATAGCATATGGAGCTATTGTATAGGCTATCACAATCTGTTTCCCTTTCTTGTCGTTTCCTACGATAGTTCCCGTAATACTTATAATCTCTATGTTTTTAAGCTGCATCTCTTGAGCGCAGTTAAGGGGTGTCTCATTCGGTTTTCCGACAAAATAACCCCTATGTTCGTCACAGCCTTTTTTCCACAATTGGATTAGTTCGTAATGTGATAATTTTTTTGTAGCCATTTTTCAACTCCTTAAATCAGTTTCGTTTCGATTTTACTAATTGAGTCATTGATTGAGCCATTGATCGATTTTATGATCGACATCCAAAGAGAGTCATTGATCGATGTTTTAATTGATTTACTTATCAAAATCCAGAGATAATCTCTGATTAATGGCCAAAGAGACTCATCGATCGATTCTTTGATCGAGCACCAGAAAGAATCACTAATAATAGGCCATAAATATGCTAAGATTTCATCATTGATCGCTTCTTTGAAAGAATCACTGACCGACAGATTGAGCACCAATCGGAACTCTGATATTTTTTTGATTTGTGCTTTTGTTAATGCTTTCATTTTTACTTCTTCTACGCCTCAATGTCAAATTTATGTTTTGATACCGGTCTATTGTCTCGAATCATTGTGCCCCAAGGCACCCAACATAGTATATTTGTGTTACTCGCAATCATCTTTTGTAAAGCGTCACAAAAATACTGTGGCGGAAAATTGGCAAATGAGATTGACGCGCCGAAATAACTGTCTAATTTCCAAATCATCATGCCATCCTTAATTCTCCTTTTTGCTTTGTAGATCTTTCCCGTCCATATAGGGTATCCATTTTGTGTTTTTGACCCACGACGACCGACCGTCGCAATTTTTGATCCTTCTTTGATTGTTATCTTGTTCATTTTCTTTTCTCCTTTGCCTTTCGCCCATCGCCGCCCGCCTCGAGGGAGACGGGCGGGTGGAGGTCGAACGTCAGTCAAAAAACCCAGCCATGCGATGGCCGCTAGATCGAGCCGCATCTTTTTCGGTGTAATGGTCTACCATTACCCGAGCCCAAAAATCCCAATGCTGAACGAATTTTTCCCTCAACCATTCCGGGCACCCAGAATAGTCGAAAAAGGCATCACCGAGTCTAGGCCTATAGGCCCAACCAAACTCACCGCACCCCTTACTGTCCGGAATACGGGTTCTGATCATCACCTTAATCGCCCCTCCGTCTATGCTTAAATAGCAAGGCCCTTTTTCAAAATCCTCCTCCGTGATATGGAGGTCAACGAGGCCGGACCAGGTCTTCGCCGGCCCACACTTCTCGATATGAGCAAGGTACTCTCGCAATCTCGGAGTATCCGAACCAGGGTCTATTTCTGCCAAGATGCCGTCGTCGTATATTTTCTCAATTGTCATCTTCCTTTTTTCTCCTTTGCGTCTGTCGCACTTTTTGTGCTCGATCCTACACACAAATAATTTTGTGTGTAGCACCGAAAACAAAAATTATTTTATCTTCATTTCTGCTTCAGATTGCGCCAAAGCATAAATATTTTTTCTAATCCATTCGCGACCGACATCAATTCGCTCGGTCGAACAATGATAGACTGTACGCCATTTATAAGCGCTAGGATAAGTCACGATTGTTTTGCCTGAAGGGGTTGTGTGGTAGCCAGCATGACCGATCAGCTTTGGCTGACTATTCTCTCGCTTTTTCGAACCGTCAATAACAACAACATCAACATGATTTGGAGCGTCAATTCGACGTTTAATTGCACGCCGAACCCAGCCAATCAATTCGTCATTATCGTTCAATCCCGTTACGTTATCCCACAGTAACGAATAGATTTTAGTATTAACGCGCTCTTTACGTCGACGAGCGAGTTCTTGTCTACCAATACGTATTTCACGCGCATATTGTTTTTCTGCGTATTCTCTACCCTCTTTATGCCCTCTACTGTATGCATCGATTTTTTCTCCATGCAATTTTCGCATTTCTTGCCTAGCGTCAAAAAGCTCTTTCTTAATGCTCTCGATTTTACTATTAGATATTTCACTTATTTTTTGCGCTTCACTGACCATTGCCGCGATGCGCAATTCGCCATCATTTTTTTGCTCGAATAAATGCCGTTCTAATGTCGCGCAACGCGACATCCATTTGTCGGCTCGTTCTCGTTGTCGTTCGGCTCTGATAGCCAAGTCCTCTTTTGATTTTGCTTCGAAATCTCCGCACATCTCAACTACTTTGTCATGAGGCGTCATTCTTCATTCTCCTTTTTGTGCGAGCTTTTATGCTCGAATCTGCCTTCAAAATATTTGATGACAGATTCGAAGACAAAAACTACAAATCTACAACATCGACGAAAATACACAGTTTGTCACGCAAAAGATCTTGCGCAAGACATGCGACATTGAGATCGTCAAATTCAATTGCGTTCTCTTTGTCGGTTGAGAGTTCAAATAAATTTAATGATTTTTCACATTTTGTTACAAATAACTGTACACCATTTTTTGTCAGTAAAGCCAAACCTAATTTTGTGGTCATTTTCTTTTCTCCTTGTTGTGTGTTGCTGTTCATGCTCGCTTGTAATGCAAAACAAGTGCCAAGTCATAAGTTATTAATATCATTATATTTTGGTGTAAAGTAATAAGCTGTTACTATGACATTAATGTCATAGTAAAAGAGTAATTTTAATAAAAAGTAACATTATCAATAACTTATATTACTATAACTTTTGCATAGCACTTGCAACTTTTACGTAGCACTTGCAACTTTTTGCACAGTATCTTTTTTGTATTGGTATGATTGTTGCAATATATACATTATTAACAGCAATTGATTTGACAATTTTTAGCGATAAATTAGAACTAATATACTAAATAATGTACATGAACATTTTCGTGCGTGTACAAAAACAAAGGATGGAAAATATGTCAAAACAAGACGCAGCAAAAAATCAGGCAAAAGAGCAAACAAAGGAACAAAAAGAAAGCACGGATGATAAGAAACGTGAGCTTTCCCTCGGCGTAGCTATCCGAAGATTACGGCGCGCGCTCTACGATTGCACTGACGTCTATGTGCGCGAGAAAAAACTCAGCGGCGAGCAAGCGTCCCAACGGGTTCGCGACGCTGTTGACAAGGCTTTTGCGTCGCGCTCCGAGCACGAGGCAATGCGCGCCGAACTGTCCGCTCTACGCGCCAAATACGGTGATAAATTCCGTATCGTCCCCAAAACCGGCGAGTAGTGGGGCCACTCGATACATGCTTGCTCGGCTTACTGTGCCGACCTCATAGGCACTATCAGCGCGACAACTGCGCTCCTCTGGACCACTCTCAGCTCGTACAGGACAGTGCCTACACGCTAAGCCTCGTAAGAGCAATACTACGATCACTTGAGATACGTGGATTTATCGAGACAGCAAAAAACAATAGACGCGATTTGTATCACGTCACAAGAAAAGGATGGAAAAAAATGAAAAAGAACAAAAAGAAAGAAAAAGAAATCGCGACAAAGATCAAAAAGTCAAAAAAGGTAAAAAAAGATCTTGATGAAAAAGTCAAGACCAGTACCAAGGTGAAAAAGTCAAAAAAGGTAAAAAAAGAAAAAACAAAAAAAGAAAAAGTGAAGAAAGTCAAAAAACAAAAAAAGTTGATCATTCCTGACGCAAGCGCGCGGGATGGTCAAATGCGCGAGTTTTTATATGCACAATTCGCAGAATGTGAAAAAGATCGATCACTTCTACCGCACAAAATTTCTAGTCACTTGATTGAGAAATTTAGCGGACAGATCTCAGACAACACTATCCGGAAATATCTTCATGATTGGCGACACAGGAACGACTAAACAGTCAAATCAACAGCATTCCATTCCAATATTAAATTATAGCTTGTAGGTGGGGTATTTCCATCCCAAGCCACAACTGTCACGTCTTGTAAGTCTCCTGACGCTGTATTAAAAGCAATAGCGGCAGGAATACAATAAGTTACACCAAAAGAGCTATAGCTTATAAAAGAAGAGAATATTTGATCTGTCGATAATGACGGTAGTCCGAGATCTTGATCAACTGTATTAGTATAAATTCCGTCACTTCCAACAGCACTCCAACTAGCGCTAGTAATTGCAAAACTTGATTTTCGTATATTTGCAGATTGAATAATTGTTGTTCCTGGACCGTTAGGAAAAGACAATCCTTTACCTGTAATAGTAGTATTTGCACCATTTTGAGTTGATTCCAAATAACCTGTAGAGTGTATTTTAGCAGAGCCAGTAGTTACAGAATCATCAACAACTTCACATTTCACATACTCTGGTGTAAAAATTGCTCTTTGGAACTTAACTGGTGATTCGACTAAACGTTTACGATAAGTTATGAAAATAGAATTTTGTTGCCACTCACCAGCGCCAGTGTAGTCACCTATTAATATTGACCCAGTTAAATTAGCAGCATTTAATCCTCCGTCTAACACCAATTTATCGCGCATTTGATGCCAGCCAGCGGTTTCATCAGCTGCGCCGTCAACTGCTAGCGTAACTCCAAGTTCCTCAAGAAATAAACAGATCTCTTCTTGGATTGCGTTATTCCAAAGAGAATGGTCAATTGTTCCAGCTATTGGTGGCGGACCGTCAGATTGATCTTGAAAATAGCGTTTTCCACTTGCTTCAATATAACCATCCGCGTCAATCCTGTGCATTCTTACACCTCCAATAATTCTAGTTCGATCAATATATCAGCAAATTCACTGTCTAATTTACTATTGCCAAAAGAAACACAAAGATTGCGTTCTTGGTACTTTGGTAGCTCAACATTGACAACAGTGTCCATTAATTCTTTGAAGGCTTTTTGTCCTTGTGTCGGTTGCTCTGTATTATATTTTACAAAACCGTTTTCGTCTAAATTTTCTTTTAAAAAACTAGCGATAGGTTCTTGACTCCATTGTGATCTACAATCTTCAAGATGTGTCTGAATAATTCTAATAATTTGCCTTGTAGTTATATTTGTTGGAATATTTCCTTTATCGAGAATATTCGTCAATAAAGCGTATACTTTATCTAGTGTAGAATAGGTCAACTTTGTCATGTCAGTCTCCTTTAGAACACATTGGGTAGATAGTTACCAATTAAAGCTAGTACAGCGCCACCAATTAAAGCACCGATTATTTTTATCAGTTTTATAGCTGTATTACTAGACATTTTTATTGCTATATTATCATGATTTTCTTCTTTTTTTAGCATATCCTTTAGCAAGTTAATTCGCTTTTGCTTATCGAACTCAGTATAGAATAGGCATTGTTCAGTGTGTCTTGTTATAGCAGTAGGAACAATCGATAACAGATTATCTACCTTTGTCTCTATTCTAGAAACAGTTACTTTTAATTCGGCGCCACGATCATACAGATCTGAGATACATTTTTCAAAATTCATAAGTTCACCTCAAATTAAAGAGCTATCATCTATCCAATCTTTACGACCGTTTTGTGTAAATGTTGTTTGTAATGAAAATTTTGAATGCTTTATAATACTAACATTATCAGCTTTTAATCCATACGCTTTGAAACGTGTAAATTCTGGCCAATTAGGTTGTACTTTGCGCCAAGTATTTTCAAAACTTTTAAATAAACGAAATGGTATTTGCCAGTCAGCTTGATAATACACTGGTAGCAGTGCTTTAATTGCTTGGACAGCAAATTTATTTGACATCATATAACCCATTAATGTACGCGACCACTTTACTTGACCATCGTCATATAATAAAAGTCTGTTTCCAGGGTGTCTTTCATTGCACAAATACAAAAAATCGCAGTCACTTGGGACATAGTCAAGCACGTTTCTAAACGTATTTACTTCGTCAAATTCTGTGTCATCCTCTAAAAATATCCCCCATTGATGGCCAGAATTTACAAATTTACTCCAAGCTTTTCTGTGACTGAAATTACATCCGAATTCTGTAGGATACAGCGCGTAATAATTTTTTGCATCTTTTCCAATAATATCATTATCAACTAAAAAATCATAGATACATGTATTCCAAATAGGTCTGCTGTCTAAATCAAAATTACCATCAGAAAAAATCAGTCCATCAATAGCAGGAATACGTGTTATATTTTCATTTGAAAATATTTGTTCCATGTGTCTCATGCGGTCAATAGACTTGTGCAAATTTATATAATAAACTGAGATCAACTTGTCATGCCATAACCGCTTGTAACTTCGCATTTACGAAGCATACGCGCACAATAATTTGTTGTTATTCCAGAAAGACCAGTAACTCTTATTGTCAAATGATAGTCTGTAATATCAAAATAATAATGTGGTGTCCCGCACACATCCGCACCGCGAAATAAATAAGGATCGCTACTTGATAGAGGTGTTCTAGGACCACCCGCTATTGGGTCTAATCGACCAAAAAGCCAATCATACTTCCAAGCTCTAACACCTATTGCACCAGCTGACGCGGCCAATAAAATAACTTCAAAAAACATTATTCGACCATCTTCTAAATAAAAAGGTGAATAAGTATCATTAGGCGATATTTTCAGATCTTTTACTTCTGCCCCTACAGTTTGCGCTGAAACCATATAACCGCAACCTTCTAGAAATAAATCAAACAAAGAATTTTCATAATTATTTCCCAATAACTTCATTGCTTGCCACATATTAAAAGATGTCTGTCTAGACAAAGCAATACCACGCGAAGATGCCCATTTATAAGAATCTGTTGTGTATCTATGTTTATCATCAAAACGCATCGTATCAGAACCGTCAAATTCAATTCTAGGAGCGTAGGTTAAATCAGGTCCTACACAAGCTCTAATTGTTGTTGTCGCAATTCCAGTATTGAGAGCATGTGACCCGAAAACAGCTTTTGTTGACACGCTATTTGTCGGATAAGCACTATTGTTTATTGACGCTTCAAAAGATATATCACTGGATGTTGTGCCAGTTATTTCAGTATCTACAGCTGAAAAATTTCGTAGATTAAAACTTGCTCCATTATTTGTCTGATCATTTAAATAATTAATTGTTCTAGTTGCTAGTGTTCCTAACAAATTAGGATACACAAAATCAACAACGGCGTGAGTCATACCTGGACGTATCTGAAACAATTCTTTTCCAGTTGACACAACTGATACACGATCTTTCCAGACTGACACACGAAGATACTCCCCTGCGTCAGTATTTTGCACACCTATATAAGCTTGCGGTGAACCATTCCCACTTGTTAAAGACTCTACAAATGCGCTTGAAGAAATATTTGTGTCGTGACTTGTGTTGTAAGCTTGCACATAAGCTCTTGGTCCATTTGTTCCGATTTTAGGATGTTGTGCGTAAATAAAAGCTTCTGCTCTACCACTAACTAAATTGTCACTTTTTACTGCGCTGACATAAGCTGTGGCATCATTTGTATTACCTGACCCAGTTGTAAGTGCTTGAAGTTTAACTAAAGTGGCTGTTGTACTTGAGCTATGTTGAAGCAATAATTCAGACGCAATATAATGTAAATTACTATAACTTTCATCAATAGACCCATCAGATTTACCAAATAAAATTGCGCCAGGTGTCAAACCAGATATACCCCCGCCGCCAGTTGAAGCTATTGTGAAACCATCTGTCTCTTGAGTTATTGTGACGTTAGCCCCTTCGTATAAAACAAGGTCACCTTGTAGCTTTGTCTCGCCGTCTTTAACTAAAGATGTCACACAATCTTTGATTAGTGGACCATCTGTTAAATAGGTATTGAAAGTGTCTACAGATATTTTTCCACCAATAAGTAGACCAGTGTCTGTGTGCCGGACTAGTCCTATATCACCAGCTAAACCACTTAATATAAGTGATAGTAAAAGACCTGGTTTTCCTTTTGCTAGTAATTTATAAGATATTGGTGTTGAGGATAAATCCTTATAACAATACATGCGATAGCCTAAATCAGTATCATCACTTGGTTCAATACACACTTGTCCAGGATTAATAGCTGACACTAGCGCTTCAATTCTTTGTATTCTTGGGTATTCTTCTACCATTTTAAACCTCAATCCAGTAAATAACAGCGTGAGCCTGTGTAGCTTTTTCTAAAATACATTTTAATATTTCATTGTCTAATATACCACTATTAATTGTTATTTGAAAGCGTGAATTTCCAGATCTACCACCCATACGCTCAACATTCATTCTAGCAATACCCATGATTCGAGCATTTAAGTCAACAATATTTTCCTCAACTGTTATATCGTATCCAAGACTTTCAGCAACATCTAAATAAAATTGTTTATTAGTTGTTTGTGCACCAAATAGAAATTTTACATGAGCAATTTTTTGTAAGTCACTTTCAGTCAATTCTAATTGTGACATACATTCGTCAGGTATACCTAGTACACGTAAAAAGTCAGTTAGATGATCTCCACTACAATTTATTGGGTCAGTGTCATTAAGATAGCTGATTGCTATGCCCTCAAGCTCAACAAGTCTAGAAGCAAAACAAGACAATAGTCGCTTAAATAAATCTCCCTCTGAATCACCACTTAAAATAGAATCATAAAAAGTATCATCTGATTCTATAGAATCATAGTATGTGGTATCAGAAACTATTGAGTCCTGTACAATATACGATAGAAAAAGTTTTTCTAAACGATATAATATGCCTTTTGGCAATAATCTACACAGTGCTTCAGTGTAATCATATACGGTACGAGTGAGACTAAAAGTCATTGTAGGTTAAATCTCCTAATTTTAATAATTCTGGCGGCGCACTTGTCACATTATCAACTCCAATAGATACACTATTTTTCACAATATCAATTATCTCATAGTCAGTAGGGAATGTGCTGGATATTGCGCGTTGTATTTCCCACAAATATAGTGTTGCTCCTGAACGAGCACTCGTAATAAATAGATTTTCAAGTGAACTTTCAATCAATGCTTGCTGTGCTACTGTGTTTGGATTCAAAGCCATTTCAATATCGACATCTATAGGAGTACAATTTATATAAGAGACATTAGCTGGAACTGGTTTTTGTTCTTCTATATACGCTTTTGCAACATCATATACTCCTGAACTAACTGGTAATAGCGTACTACTTGCAAATACACAAGCAACTGTGCCGGCACCTAGCCAATATTTACCTGGTATACACCAGCAATACCCAATTCCAGTAACTTGTTTGCCCCATCGTTCATAATCTGCTTGGTTCCCAGAATGCGGGGGATTGCGAAAACGATCAAGTATGCGTGCGCGCCAAGCTTCAATACCTTCAATATCTTCACCATTATCAAAACCAGAAATTACAGAAACATCAGAGTCAATATCAACATTGATTTCAGATAGTGAAAATGTTGTCTCAATAGTGTTATAATCTTTACCTGTATCTAATGCTATAACAGATACACTGATGTCTGTCCCAATTACAAAATCGCTTTCTGTTTTGTATTCTTTACCAGCTGGACTAACAATCAATGTGCCAGAAGTAACAGTGTAATCAGTTGTTCCAGTAAAAGCAACAAATCCACTTGTGTAAGTTGCTCCTTTGCGCGGTAAATTGAAAATTGTTCCCCAACGCTTTAAGCCTTTTTCATCACATAGATCTGGTAAATATTGTCGCCATAAATAATCTAAATAGCCATTCATTCCATGCACTGCGCCAGAAAACACAATTGCTAAAAGGCCAAGTGTTGAAATGTCTGGGACATTTTTTTTCGTAATGCGTGACTTCATATCCGCAATTATATCATTATAAATTTGTAAAAGTGTTTTTCTTGACATTTTTATTCCGTGTAGTGTATCTCCAAATTTATTCGATTAGTTGACTGTCGATACACAGAAATATCGATAGAGGAAACTATTTTTTTATCAAGTAACCATTGCAGGGCTTCCTTACTATACTGTTTAATTAGCGCTAATGTTGTTTCGTTTATCGTTGATCGCTCAAGTGTCCACAATAGTGATCCTATACTGCGACCCAATAAAACATCGCCCCAAAAACCTTGCTCATTATTATAACGTTTATCAATAAGCAATGAATTTACAACAGCTGTAGCTATTGTATTATCTGCAATTAGATCACTATTATCAACTCGTAAACGTCCTGTTCCAGGTAATGCGCCGTCAGCAGTAAAGTAAAAAAGTTTTACATCAAATATTGCCATTAATCAGCCTTTAAATTACTACTACCCGTTGAGCCTGGACCACTTCCAAAAGCAGCTTGAAAAGCAGTCTTTAAAGAAGCACCGTTATCAATTGTGGGCGAAATTGGCGGCACCCAAGTTGAAAACACAGTATATAATTTCTGCCATAATAAGTCATTCTTATTAGCAATAGTCACAGCAGATGTGCCAGTGCCAACAGAAAAAATATTTTGTGTGGTCTCAATATTTCCGTTTTTAGCTAGTAATATTTTTTGACCATACTGAGAATAAATTGCTACCTCGCCACTCTCAACTTGTACTCTGTACTCTCCACTATCACAAGCAATAACTATTTGATGATCTTTATCTCCAGACAAACAAAGAGCTATTCCTTCACTATTCTGTGGTGGATTACTAGTCAAGCCATAATTTTGTATTCGCTCAACTTTATCCGTCACTTCATTATACAATCCGGATATTTTAACAAGTTGTATTTGGTCAGAGTCGTACACTGCTTTTATTAAAACTTTAGTGACAATATTTTGCACTCTACGAGTTATTTTATTGACTATACTCATTTAGTCAGGCTCACTTGTTCACTTGGATTCGCTGAATAAGTTCCAGGGGGAACAAATATCAATCTAGTTTGTGTTCCTTGATCTCCTTGAGACAAATCTAATTCTGATAATACCCATAAACTATGTCGATTTTGTTGGTCTGTGAAAGTAACTAAATCGCCCAATTTCCAAAAAGAAATATTATTAAATATAATTGTTGTAACAATTTGCAAAGATTTACCGCGACCACTTCTTACTTGTGCTTCCCAGTACACACGCTCTCTAAGTGTTTTTTTAGCGAGCCTTCCCTCAGCTATAAAGAGTCTCGGTCTGTATCTATTTAAAGAAACATCATAAGCTTTTGATTCAGTTGACACAACAGAATCTGTCCAAGCCTTACCCTGCCCGGAATATTGAGATAGTCCAATATACTCTGAATTTATATCACTACTTGTTTCAGTAGTTTCTATGGATAAGATACCCTTTTGGTCAATATAGAAATTATATACTGAAGCACTAGATTCACTTGAATTTTCTATTGCTATATTGCCATTTGGTAATTGCTTAGGCAGAACAGCATAAAAACGACACAGACGTTCTATAGCTTCAAATGCAGTTTCATTTGTTTGAAAATTAAATTTTTCAATAACAGGATTATTGCTTATATTACTCTCAAGTTGAATTCCAAAAGGATCTAGTATTGCTTTCAATAAATCGACAAACGTTTTTCTAACAAAAGATCGTTTAAGTAACGCACTGCTCTCTACAAGATCAACACATTTTGATTCACAAGTTATACTTGTCAATGTACCACTGTCAGAATAGCTTCTTTTAAGTGTCGTGATATAACCAGAAAAAAATTGTACTTTACTACCTTTATAATCAATGCGTGCTTCACAAGTAGATCCTAGTTGACACACAAAATCTTTGTCGTATATATCAACAGATAATTCATGAACAATTGAATCAAGTGAACTATAAAAAGAAATAAATTCTTTTCGGAATATTTTAGTATTATCTATTAATAATTCGAAGATAGCTTTCATTTTGTTTTGACGCTCAACTCTATAGCAGCTGGAATAAACAAAGGATGCTCAATATTATTTGCAGCTAAGATCACTTCTTCATAGTCAAGGTCACCATTGATACTATAACATAACTCTAGACTAGTTTGTTGTTGTAGCAAGCTAATAGTTTTATTAGTTGGTAGTGATAAAAAGCGTTGATTTAGATCAAAGTATAAAGCTTGTCTCAAATTTCGTGTAGCAGAAAACAAAGTGTCAGAAATAAGCGCTACAGAAAAAGAATTAATCTCATTAAATACAAATTGTGCGTTCTCATCAGCTTCATTTGAAGTCTCAAAATCTGTTTCGCCAATCAAAACACTAAAAGAAGCAAGCGACAAATAATAAATAAGTTGTGCTATCTGAACAGCAGAATCATTATTGCTATTTTGTTCTTTTAATTGTGCCATTTCAGTCATTAAAGAACGTTGCTCATACAATTGATTTCTGCCATCATCAATAACAAAAAACTCTCCGGTTGCAATTTCTGTTCCTAAAGATACAAGATCATCAAAAGCATTTACAAGTACACTAGGAGTCAAGCTCAACTCAACAATTTTTCCTCTTGTATTTTCAAGTACTCGTCGCACTGACGCAGTTGAAACTGCCGCTTGACGAATACGTGCAACAGCGTCAAGACACTCTTCAATAACAGATTCTACCGCGTCAAACTGTGCTTTGGCTTTATCAAACAAAGAATAATTTTGAACAAAATCGTTCTTTGCTTGTTCTGTAAATAGCGCCCTCGCTTCTCTCAGCTCTTTTCGAGTATCTTTTACACTTGGCGCAAGTTGATCTGTCTCTTCTCTATTAAAAGTTATTGTGTAATAAATTACACCAAAATCTTTTATTGCAGTATGCGCCGTATATCTGTCTACACTACAATAAATTGGTCCTCTCCAAGGGCTGATCAAAAATCCGCTTTGACCATCTTCTAGCACACGCTCAAATCTATCGCGTTGATCTTCAATATTATCACCCAAAATATAGGCATTATTAACAACAAATGAATAATCAATAAGGCCCATTTTTTCTTTATCAGATCTGTCGACACCAGGATACACATGTGCATTAACTCTAATGCCGCTAGTCTTAGTTTCGTCAGGTATATAAAAAGATACTCCTTTATAACTAGCCTTCAAATACTGCATTACAGAGCACCTTCCATAACACTACCCTTATGTTCAATATCTACAGATTTTACGTTTTTGCCACTCTTTACTTTTGCGCGTACGCCAGGCAAACCCTCAAGAACTACAGTAACATTTGAATCAATAGATCTATCCTCACGCCACAATTTATCTATTATGTCAGGCATATATGTGGACTGACCGTAACTAGTTTCTATTTCTTTATCAATACGTTTCAAATATTTTGGTTTATATAATGCTTCAGTTTTTTTAATGTAAGATTCTAATTTTTCAATCTGTTGTTTGAAAAAAGGTGTGTTTTTTTCTAGTTCTGTTGTTGTATTTTGTAATCTAGCAAGTTCTTCTCTATAAATTTTTAAATCATTAGCTAATACAGACTCTACTTTGTCCTTTTTGGTGTCAAGTTTTTTCATAGATTCTGATATTTCTATTTTCAACTTTGCCAATTCATCTCTCGATTTTGCAATTGGCTCTATAAAATTATCATGAATTAATGTACCAATTTCCCAGCCAAGCAAACCTCCAACTAACACAGAACCAAAAACACCAGCGCCCCATTTAGCAGCGCTCATTTCTTTATTCACAACAGATAATTTTGCGCCAGCAATTTCAGCTTGAGTGCTTGTTTCTGCCATTGAAAGCGCTTGTGCTTTTTGTGCTAGCACAGCTTTATTTGTAATTAATAAATAAGCTCTTTGTAAATCTTTCAATTTACCGAATACAGTAATTATGCCACTAATAGCACTCATTGTCTTGCCAAGAATCAATACAAGTGGTCCAATAGTAGCAACTAATCCGATAATCTTTAAGCGTGTTTCCAATTGTTCGTCAGATAAACTATTGAAGTTATCTATTAAATTACTGACATGAGGCAACAATTTTGCCAATACAGGCATTAATTTGTCGCCAATTTCAATAAACATTACTCGAACTTGTTGAACACTCTGATCAAATGCAAATCCAGTTTTATTAATGCCCTCTGTTTGCGCTTTGAACGCTCTATCTAATGCACCACTGGCACGAGTCATCGCTTCAGTTTTTTGTTTTAATGTATCGGATTGTTTACCGGTTAAAGCAAACAATGCAATCAAAGCTTCTTTCCTATGAATCAATTCGCCAAATTTTTCAGCTTGCCCGCCAGTAGCTTTTTGTAACTCAGCTAATGTTTTCTCAAAGCCAAGTTTTTGAACCATAGCAACAGCCGAGCCATATTTCTTGGCAAGTTTCTCCATATCAGAAGTAGGCTTGATAAAAGCGCCCAATAATGATTTTATTTGTGTAGCTACCTCGGCAGTATTACCAGTCACGCCTGTTAATGTAGCAAATTGACCAAATAATTTTTCTTGTGATAAACCTAATTTATCGGCAAGTGGAATGACCGATCCCATTGTCGCGGCCAATTCTGGGAATGTTGTTTGACCTAATCGAACAGTTTCAAAAGACAAATCAGCTGCTTTTTGTACAGCTTTTTCACTAGTATCACCGTACCCTTTTGTAACTGCGGACAAAAGATTTAGTGACTCAGCAGTTGTAGACACACCAGCACGTGCGGCTTTTGCTACAACAGCAAGCCTACCCATTGTTTCTGTAGAGTCTCCAAAAGCTGATATAGTTTGATATAAACCTCCCTCAGCAAGTTCACGTTCGTTTGTTGCTGTTACTTTCGATAAATCCAGTAACTCAGATTTTAGATCTTGCAAACGTTGTGTTTGATCGGGAATAAGTGTTCCGACATTAGCCATTGCAGTATTGAAGTCTTTGGCCATTTTAAGACTTGCAAAACCAGCAACAGCAACGGGAAGTGTTATAGATCTAGTGAGAACTGAACCGGCTTTTGTTACAGTTGCGCCCATTGCAGCAAAACTTTGATGCAATCTATTAAAATCTTTTGTCCATTTATCTTGTGATAAAATAGGAACTTTAATTGGCGCAGTTGTCGGCATTATTTCCCATGCTCATGTTTATAGACATCAATAGACAAATCTACCCATCTAAGTATCTCAAACAGAGTCATTTTTTTAAGTTCGCTTAATGGCCAGCGCAAAACCCTTGCAATAATAGCCAAAAGCTCTAAAGTGTTTTGCGGCCATTCACTAAAAAATCATATGCGATTAAGTAACATTTGAGCGCGTCAGGAGGTATCAACTTATGAATAACCTCAATAGACACACCACACATGCCTGCAATTATAGGATCAAAATGACCTTGTTTGTAATCATTAGGATCAATCGGCAAATGTTGCCGCATACCGAAAGTGATTTCATTTGTAAAAATGAGTTTTTCAAAAACTTTTTTTCCAAATGAAATTGGTCTACTCAATTCAAAAGTAATAGGCAGACCATTGTCATTTAATGAATTCTCTTTTTGCTCATCAAAGTTAGTATTGACAATTTCTTCTGAAAAATCATTCATGTCACACCTTTATTTCCGTACAGCTACTTGCCACACAATCAAATGGAATTTCGGCATTTTCAGTGTCAATTTCAAGATCTCCTTTGTATACACAATCCTCTAAAAGATACTGTTTACCAATACAAAGCGAGATGACAATTGTCGCATTTTGCATATTTCCAACGGTCTCAATCACATTGAGATTTCGATTATTTCTAATCGTGCCACTGGCGCCTGGCGCAGTAGGCAGCTCTTTAACACCATGCAATCCGTCAGGTCCCACAAGTTCCTCGCGCTTTGGTGTTCCTGTGCGAATCTTAAAAGCGCCCGCAACCTGCAACCTACTACCATTTGCTGTTATTTCCATTCGTCCTGCAATTAAATCTGTTGATCCCATTTTAATACCTCTTATTGCTCAAAAAACATTGTACCCGAACCAACTAGAAATTGATTCATCAAATTTGGCGGCAATGAAAAATTAAGTCTGTTTATATTTGTTTCATCTCGAGTTACTTGAAGTAACTCGATAAACCTATCAAGCAAATTTTCAAATTTACCCTGGCGAACCATGCGCCTAAACCACATAATCGCTTCTGCTCTACCTATAGCAGGGGTCATTATCTGTTGACCAGGATCCACTCCCTCGGCAGTTGTAGATAGTTTTGCGCGAGAATATTTTGTAGTAATCTGTATTTCTAGCTGATAGCGAGTATCTAGCAATGTAAACATTGTATTCAATTGTTTATACGAATTATCAGGCGCGCCTGATTCATTCAAGCGATACATTGTGATCATTGATGAAGTCTGAACACCATTATAATCTGTAAGAGTAGACACTCCATTTTGAGCAAGATAATTTCGATCACTAAATATAACGCGGTCTGATTTTTCGAGCGTCAAAAAGCCATTCAATTTAATTGATTTCAATGGCTGCGCTGAATCTGACACAATAGATTGCGCAACTGCCGCTGCAATACCAGCGGATAATTCAAAAGTTGACTCGCATCTATTATAAGCAGGAAACAAAGAAGAATACTGACTATTTCTGCTAGCGTTAGTCGCAAAAGTAACCATATTAGCTGTAGTGTCTCGTTTCGCGTAAAAACAAACCCCTTCTTTTCGCGTCAATATGTGCGCTCGGGTGCGCATTACCGTTTCAACTTTACCCATATTTGTTGCGTCGTCATACGCAGACACAATTACTGGATACCAATCATCATCTAACACAGCTAGAGCGTCGTCAATATCTGGGTCACCAGCGCCAGGAGTGTACACAATAGCGTGAGATAGCCCTGTAGGCGTTGCCTCACCAATATTATAATTAAAACGAACATTAAGATCTCCTGCCGACAAGCCTTTATTTTTTGCAGTTAGCGTCAAAACACCAGTTGTATTGTCTGCCAATGTACAAGGAAGATTAGCACGATCAAGATATAGCAAATTGTACAACGCTGTACATACACTAGCTGCTGTGTCATCCACAGAAACAGCAACTGAATATCTTCTCCCGCCAATATAAATCACAAGATACCCATTTTCTTCGGCGGCTCCTGAAAAAGTTATCACGTTTGTTGCGGCGGTATTACCAGAAGGTAAATCATCCAAAGCAATAAACACGATTGGAATAGTTGTTGAATTAAGAAATATCTTTTTGGCCATCAAATGAATTTGTGAACCATAACCAAAAGCTTTGCCTACCTCATACTCATTGCGAAGTACAAGCGGAATTTCGCTATCTTGTTCACCAGTTGACAACTTTTGTCCAATACACAAAAGTTGAACTGGGAATTCAAAATTACCAGCGCCAGATCTTGACGAATCAAAATCAATAGCAAAAATTGGTTCAACTACATTACTAGGAATTCCGGACATATTCTATCCTCCATTTTTTTCGTCTATCCCAAAGGATAGAAAATCAACAAGTTTTTCATTGCTCCAAGACTGAAGATTATATTTTATATTTATATTTATTGAATTTGCTATTGTTGCAATATCAGTTTTCGACGTCAAGACATAAGGTGTTACTGATTTTACACAATGACCCATTGTTAACCCAGCATTAAATTCTTTTAGTGGATCATAATTCGCCAATAATTTAGAAAATTTATAATCGTCATATAGTGCTCGAATAATATCATGTTCTAAATTATCTATAGTATCTTGTGCGTTTTCACTGTCAGGTATACTCACAACTGGAATAATAAAAATATCTAAAGTGTTTTCGTATTCGTCAACTTTATTACCAGACCCAACAATAGGATTAAATGAATCGTCATTAAAAACAATCAATACACAAGGCAAATCAATATAGGTTAATGGGGACGCCTCTAAATCTCTATTTATAAAAACACGATCACCTACAGCAACTTTTGTTTTGATCAAAAGTTCTAAGTAATGTCGAATAAGTGATCTAGGTGTATTTTTCATTTTGATAAACTCAACATAAGATCTGTTACACCAAGGCCATCTTGAGTGCACTTTTCAACTGTATACTTCACGCCACCTAAAGTTAGATAATCTTTTTTTGGTTGTATTGGATGCTTCAATAAATGAGACGGTATTTGTATCAATGGTTTAAGTCCATTAACAATAGCTTTGTCAATAGTAACTTCTACAGAAGGATCATCAAAGATACAAGGATAACTTTCCGTTATTTTCCCATTTGCGTGATAATAATAGCATGGAACTTTCTTTTTGAAATCAGAAAAGAAAACATTTTCTAAATCTGTTTGTAATTGTTTTTCAAAATCAGTGTAAGCAATATTTGTTACATTAATTGAAAGTTCTAGCGCTGTTGCCGAAAGTATAGTGTCAACAACATACGAACTAAAAGATAGAATATCTAAGTCAGTAAAGTTATAATTAAAAATTATTGAATTCAATGAAGATTGCAATGATCGTAATGCTGTCAAAGATGCTACTGACAAACTAACTGTGTAAGGTAGTATTAGTGCAACATCTTCACGATAGGCTTCAATATTAAGTATATTTGTGCTAAGCAATAATGCTGATAGTTCGCACATCAATTCGCGTAAAGGAGCAACTTGATATAACGAAAAAGTATTGATCAAAGTATTAAGCGAACCAACTAAAGATCTTAATGCGCTAGTGTCTATAACTGATAGAGCAAATGATATGCTGCTTAAAGAAGCATTCAAAGAACGCAAGGCATCAAACACAATCATATAATGTTCAAGTGTTACGGAATTTAATTCTGCAATAAGTTCTCGCGTAGGTTGAAAGCTGTAATTTGAAAAATTAAAAATACACGTGTCAATTTCTGGAGAATACGCTCTAATAGGCTGTATTCCAAATAATGTAAGAATAAAATTTATTGTATCAATATCAGCTATATTATTGACAAGTTCTTCACTTATTGGGGAAATATCAGACACTAATAATGAAAAAATATATTTGCTCAGATCTGCGTTTAGTGCCCTAATTGGTTGAATAGATGATACAGTTAAAACATTACTAACTGTACTCAAATCACTAATTAATTGTCGCAAGCCGTCAAACTGATAGAGTGACGTGCTTAAGTACACAGTGTCCAATAATGGCTGTAATTGTCTCAATGGTTGAATATCATGCACGCTCAAAATAAGAAACGTGTTATCAATACTTCCAATCAATGATCGAAGTGGAAGAAATGAATAGTTGACCAATGACAAAATAGTAGGATCTAAATAAGCCTCATTTTCAATGGGTACTTGGACATCTTTTGCACCAATATAACTTGGATAACTTCCGCCTTTGCCTGACGTACTATAGTCTATATTTGTAGGAGAAAAACCAGCTTTTATATAATCAACTAAATTAGCAACTGTGCCTTCAACATTATAATCTGAAGCATTAGGATCATTTTGAGCAATCAAAGCATTAATAGCGTCAAGTCTTCTGAGCGCTTCATTTCCAGAACTTGACCCAAGGCCATCAATAGCCCATTTCGCTAAGTCTCTAGAGCTATCTACAAAAGAAGGATCATCATCAAAATCATTTGTGCCAGGAGAAATAGCAAATTTAGAATTATCTGTATAAGGATCCGATAAATTTTGAGCACTGTTATAATCAGCGTCATCATAAATATCCTCAACAGTTCCCCCTCCACTAAAACTAGTCAAATTTTGACCGTTTGGTCCATAAGACAAATTATTGTAAAAAGCAGATACTAGGCTAACACTCCCGTCATCTTCAATATTAACACCAGTATAAAAGGTATTATTATAGATTTGAACATCATTATAAGTATTTGCCCACAAAGTAGCCATTGTCCCAGATTGGCGACCATTTGCGTTAGGTAATTCAATATTATTTTTAATAACAATTGTGTAACTAGTCGATGCCCCCCCTGTACATAGTATGCAATCACCGACATCACTAGACCAATCAGACCCGTATTCAAAAATATTGCCATCAAAAACAGTAGAAATATCGAGAGTTGCACCTAAAAAATGTGGGTTATCTCCCGTAGGATAATAAACAAAATTATCTTTTACGAGTGAAAAAACAAAACCATTTAGACCACTTCCAGCTGACGGGTCGACAAAACTATTTTGTATTACCCCTTTATTAACACCGTCGCCATTTGTACCACCCAATAAAACAAGACCATCCCAAGTTACAAAACCACTCCAATATAACTCACTAACAAACACATTATTTTGTAACGTGCGACTGCCAGTTGTAACATCATCAAAAAATAAATATATCGTAGCGCTAGGATTTAAAAAAGAACAATTGTTCATTATAAAATCTTTATCGCCTGGTATATTTGGTAAAGGCCAAAAAGACTCACTTATACTGTTCGAATCAAAAATCCAATGATCTATTTGACATTCATCTCCAATAACAACGCCAGCTATATTCTTTAGATATAAGTAAGACCCATACCAGGATTCACAATAATACCACCAATCTCCTGGATTCCCTGCTTGAAAATACACACTAGAAGTGCTCTGATTGTTAATTTCACAAAAATTATCGCTAGCGCCATTAACTGTGAATGTTCCTCTAACACCATTCCCATTACCTACAGATACCTTATGATTGTTAGAAATAGACACAGGAAATACAAGCTTAGCGCCGCCAGTAGTAACACCAAGTGTTATAAAGGATCCTTCCCCACCAGAAATAAATGATCCTTTCAGCGTAACTGTGACATTATCCGCAACAACAAAACCGCCACTATCAGAACTTGTTGAAGTAGGCCCACGAATAGCAGCACTATACGCGGCGCCATTCGCCCCTATAGTAACAGATTGATCGATTGTTATTACATGATTAACAGATCTAACAGCGACATCCCCATCGCCAGGAGGAACGCCACCGATCCACGTAGATCCACTCGACCAGTTACCTGTTTGTGCTGATGTTATTGTCGCCACAAAGTAACCTTAGTTTATTTCAACAATATTATTTCCATTCAAAGGCAAAGTAAATTTCTCGCCGCCAATATAATTCAGAGAAGTAGCATAATCATAATATGAGAGCAATGGTTCTCCCGATATACTCGTTATGCGCAAAAGAATAAATCTAAAAGGCCCCATAGCACCAGTTGCCGTCCAAACCACATCAGCAACAACTGGAACGATAAAAATTCCACCAGACAATTCTTTTGTACCGATAGTCAGTATCTCGCCACCAGTCGTGTAACCGTTGCCTCCTGCCAATTCATCACCAGAAACATCAGCCCACACACTATCTGTTGCTTGGGTAGGCTCAACATTAGATAGTGATGCTTTCACAACAAGAGAACCAGAAGTCCAGTCAATGGCTCCTGAAGCTTGACGCGTTATAGCGGCATAAAATTTAACTGCGGTTAGTGCCATTTTATTCTACTCCTCACAAGGTGATTATACCTTGCTCATTCCAAATTATTGTCACAAGTTCACCTTGTGTGACAACTAGTTCAACAAAATTAAAATAAGCTATTAGTAAAGTATCTTCTATATAGTCAGCGTCTCTATATAGTATAATTCCTTGTACTATTTCGCCAACGCTGATATTTTCAAATATTGGTTGTGTAGCTTTAAATATATTATCATCGATATATCTTCCCAATAAAAGTGTTTCTGAAAAAAGCATATCTTCCGGAATATCCGAGTAATAAGTATCAGTATCAAAATTTGGCTCATAACCTTGAAGCATTAAACCAACAGCAATACTATCGTTTAGTAAATCTATTCGTTTCACTGAACGAGCATATTTAAAGCACTCAAATATTCCGGAAGTAGCCATTTAGTCTATTTCTTTTTTCGTCTTTTCTTTTTCGGTTTTTCCTCAATATCAACAATTTCATCATTATCAATAGTCTCATCATTATCAATAGTCTCATCATTATCAATAGTCTCATCATTATCAATAGTCTCATCAT
>Ga0307425_1000137_pt1 | contig 42607 bp, 34 predicted proteins | sample SalMarWE160330MG_FD_202152 | JGI IMG/M metagenome (GOLD analysis project Ga0307425, IMG submission 202152) | Salt marsh sediment microbial communities from the Plum Island Ecosystem LTER, Massachusetts, United States - WE1603-30 | ecosystem: Environmental > Aquatic > Marine > Intertidal zone >... | reverse complement strand
CCGATAGGATCGAGAAATTCCTTCGCTTAAGACCTGAATCTTCTTTCGGATATACGCAATCAGCAGGAATCGCTGAAAAACAAGGGAGATTTGATTTAGCCGAACAACACTACAAGAAGGCCCTTGAATTAAATCCTGTAGCAACGGAGTCGCAGTTCTATTACGCGCAGTTCCTCTCAGACCGTCAACCCGACAAGGCTCTTGAAATGCTCCAACAAATGTGGCAGCACGACCAATGGAAACCTGCTGTTGCGGTATCGATGTTCAATATTCTCGTTGAACGTGACCAATTTCAACGCGCCAGCGAAGTATTGAATGAAGCTATGAAGATCAATCCCAGAAATGCCTATCTATGGATGGGTTTGGGTGGTTGTCAATATAAGTCAGACAAACTCGACGAGGCCATTGCCAGCTATGCCAAGGGGGTAGAATTGCTGCCGGAAAGAGGCCCCTTCCGGGGCCAGCTTGCCCATTTGCTGGAACAAGTTGGCAGACTTGACGAGGCTGAAAAACATTTTCGTGAGCTTCTAAACATCGAGCCTAATAATCCGGTTGTACATCTCTGGTTGGCCAAGTTTTTGGCCAAGTATCGCCCGGAAGCCAAAGACGAAGCTTTGAAAGAGGCTCAAGCAGCTCTTGAGCTGCCACCCGGAAGAGGTCTGCCAAAACAGGAAATCGAAAAGATCATTCAAGAAATGCAATCCCAGACTGCCCCTGCTCCTTAGGATATGTCTTCTTGAACAACGCCGGACTACGCTATCTGACGGTACATTCATGACCTGAGACGGCACATATAATTTGCCAAAGGCATGAAGCGAACGACACTTTTGTAATCCGCTGGGCAGCCCATATATTTTATTGACGATACGGCGTTGAATCTTTAAGATAATCGTGAAAATGAAATTTCAGGAGCCATAATTATGAAAAAGGTTATAGCAGCAATCGTTATTGTCGCTCTGGTCGTTGTTTTCGCATCAGTCGGCTGCAAGCAGAAGAAGGCGGAAAGCACCAATACGTACCGTATTGCGGTGATTCCAAAGGGCACAACCCATATTTTCTGGAAGTCGATTCACGCCGGCGCAGTCAAGGCAGCAGAGGAATTGAAAGCAACCGGCGTAAACGTCGAAATCATCTGGAAAGGGCCGCTCAAAGAGGACGACAGGGAATCGCAAATCCGGGTTGTAGAGGATTTTGTAACGCGCGGCGTATCCGGAATCGTGCTGGCGCCGCTGGATGATGCGGCCCTGCGAATGCCGGTAAAAGACGCCGTCGATAATGGCATTCCCGTCGTGATTATCGACAGCGGACTCAAAAGCGACGATTACACCAGTTTTGTCGCTACGGACAACTACATCGGCGGCAGAAAAGGCGGCGAGCGCCTGGCAGAAATCCTGAACGGAAAAGGCAAGGTTATCATGCTTCGATACCAGGAAGGCTCGGCCAGCACGATGAACCGCGAGCAGGGTTTCCTGGACGTTTTGAAAGAGAAATATCCGGACATCGAGGTTGTCAGCGCAAACCAGTACGGCGGGGCAACCACCGAGAGCGCCTACCAGGCCAGCGAGAATCTGCTCGCACCGCTACGGACGGCCGACGGCGGGCTTACCATTGACGGCATCTTCTGCCCGAACGAGTCAACGGCCTTTGCCATGCTGCGGGCACTCGAAGAAAGCAATCTGGCGGGCAAAGTCACATACGTCGGCTTCGACAGCTCCGACAGGCTGGTCATGGGACTGCGGAACGGCAAAATTCAAGGGCTGGTGCTCCAGGACCCGATTAATATGGGCTACTTAGGCGTAAAAACACTTGTGGCACACTTGCAGGGGCAGAAGGTAGAAAAACGAATCGATACCGGTTCGGCGGTAGCTACTCCGGAAAACATGGACGATCCGAAGATGAAGAATCTGTTGGAGCCGGATTTCAAGAAATGGCTGAACGAATAGACTCACAGCAACCAGTGATTCGGCTCAAGATGCAGGGAGTATCCAAGCGCTTCGGGGCGACAGTTGCGCTGGAAGATGTCAGCATCGAGGTCGCCGCAGGCGAGGTGCTCGCGCTGGTGGGTGAGAATGGGGCGGGCAAAAGCACGCTGATGAAGGTCTGCTCGGGCGCGATCAGGCCCGATGCCGGCCAGATGTGGCTGGACGGCGAACCTTATCGGCCAAACCATCCCCTCGAAGCCCGCCGGGCCGGCGTGGCCATGATATATCAGGAACTTTCGCTGACGCCGCACATGAGCGTTCAGGAAAACATAATGCTCGGGATGGAACCGTCGAAGCTGGGCGTGATACTCTGGAAGCAGGTCCGGCAGCGAGCCATCGAAGCGATTAAGGAATTCGACAATCCGGAATTGACACCGGACGCCCGCGTCAGCAGGTTGTCGGTGGGTTCGCAGCAGTTGGTGGAGATTGCAAGGGCCCTGGCGATAGGCTGCAACGTTCTTGTACTGGACGAGCCGACCAGCAGCCTGACCCAGCAGGACGTCGAGCGGTTATTCGAGATAATAGGCAGACTGAAACAACAGGGCAAAGCCATCGTTTATATCTCGCATTTCATCGAAGAGGTCAAGCGCGTCGCCGACAGGGTAACGGTCCTGCGTGACGGTAGAGTGGTAGGGAGTAAAAACGTGGCGGCGATTTCGTCCGACGAGATTGTCTCGCTTATGGTAGGCAGGCAGGTCGAGGAACTTTACCCCCGCTCGGCTCGCCATGCTGGCGAAGTCGTGCTGGAGATAGAAGACCTTGCCGGCCAGGAAAATCCCAAATCCGCAAGCCTGACGTTACGCCGAGGTGAAGTTTTGGGCATCGCCGGGCTGGTGGGAGCAGGACGAACCGAACTGTTGCGGAGCATATTCGGCCTGGAACCGGTCAGGAAGGGCCGGATTAAAATCGGCATTTACACAGGCCCGGCCTCGCCGCACCGGCGCTGGATGCAGGGCGCAGGCTTTCTCAGCGAGGACCGCAAGGAAGAAGGCCTGGCTTTGTCTTTAAGCGTCGCCGACAACGTCACGCTGTCGAGGCTCAAGGGCTTCGGCCCGCTGGGCCTGGTCTTACCGGGCCGGCAGGATAAAGCTACCCGGCGATGGCTTCAGCAGCTCGATATCCGCTGCCGGGGACCGCAACAATCCGTCTCGTCACTGTCGGGCGGCAACCAGCAGAAAGTAGCAATGGCGAGATTGCTCCAGCACGATGTGGATGTGCTGCTGCTGGATGAGCCCACGCGGGGAATCGATGTAGCGGCCAAGGCGCTGGTTTACAAGCTCATCAACGCACTGGCGACCGGTGGCGAGGCCGTCCCGGCCTTGCGTCCCGCTGGCATCCTGCCAGCGGAAAGGAACAAGGGCAAGATGCCCTCGCCACATCGACAGCCCAAGGCGATACTGATTGTCAGCAGCTATCTGCCCGAGCTGATGGGCGTATGTGACCGAGTGGCGGTTATGTGCCGCGGAAGGCTCGGACCGACATACCGCATCGAAGAAGTAAACGAGCACGATCTTATGTTAGAAGCAACTGGTCAGGAAATTGGAAGTTAGAATTTAGTCCTAGGGACTCCTAACGGAGAACGGAGAATTTAGAATGAAGAAACAAGAAAGTGGAAGGCAGAATTCTCAGTTCTCAATTCCAAATTCTCAATTCTTCAGCAACTGGCGCCGCTGGCTTAATACGCTCAGCCCCGTCATAGCTTTGTTCGTGGTGTTCGAATTATTTGTGCTTATTGCGCCTTCCAGCTTTGCGACTGCGCGGAATATGGAAATGATCGCCCGTCAGACGGCAATCGTCGGCATAGCGGCTCTCGGAATGACGCTGGTGATAATCTCCGGCGGGATCGATCTGTCCGTAGGTTCGATTGTCGCTTTGAGCACGGTCGTAATCGCCTGGCTTCTCCAGAGCGCCGGAGCCGGCCCCTTGACGGCGGCCGCCGGGGGAGTAGCGGCGGCGGCGTTTTTCGGGCTTCTCAGCGGCGTTTTGATTACCCGGCTGCGAGTCGTACCTTTTATCGTCACATTGGGAATGATGCTCGTCGTTCGCGGAGCCGCCAAGGGCATCGGACGCGAGCAGAAAATCGATGTGGACCCGGCACAGCTCAGGTGGCTCGATGAGCTGCTGGCCTCGGTGCCGGCCGAGAGAAGCTGGATGCTCCTGCCGCCGGGCGTCTGGTTGATGATTTTTCTGGCGATAGGGATGGCCGCCCTGCTGCGATACACCCGCCTGGGCCGGCACACATTCGCGATCGGCTCGAACGAGCAGACGGCCCGGCTGTGCGGCGTGGCCGTCGAGCGGGTCAAAGTACTCGTCTATACTTTATGCGGAGCATTTGGCGGGCTGGCGGGGTTGATGCAGTTCTCCCGCCTGACGGTCGGCGATCCGACCGTGGCCGTCGGATTGGAACTTAACGTAATCGCCGCGGTAGTCATCGGCGGAGGAAGCCTGGCCGGCGGCGAAGGCTCGATACTCGGAACCCTCGTCGGCGCTTTGATTATGACCGTTATCGCCTCGGGCTGTACCCAGAGGGGCTACCCGAACTGGGTCCAGGAGATTATCACCGGCGCGATTATCGTCATCGCCGTGGCTCTCGACCGACTGAGACATCGTAGAACAGCATAAACTAACGATTCTCGCTTTTTGATACTCGACGAGTATTAAGAAAAATTTCATTTTTCCAACAACACTTCGTCGCCCTCGAGCATTATACTGATAGATGGGCAAACGACGAGACGGATCGGATAAAGACAAGTTGATGGAATAAGTGCGGATTTTATGGTAGAGGCAGACCATGCAGCCGGTGAACTGTTATCAGAATCAAACTTGATGGATGTTTTCTCGGCCGAGCTTTGGCGCCTCAAGCGAATTATCGCCGGCATGGGATTGATCGCTTCGGACGGCGAAGATGTCCTGCAGGACGTATCCATCCGGGCCTTGAAGCAGTGCAGCGCCGGTTCGCAAACCGCCCTTCTGAGCCAAGAAGACAGTGTTAAGTGGTTAATAAAGGTCACAGTCAACAGATGCCTGATGGAACACCGGCGCATGCGAACTTTCCGAAGGCATGCCCGCGAAATAATGAAACGAAGGCTTGAAATCAAAAAAGCATCAAAGCCGGCAGATGAAAAAGCAATTGTCGCCGAGGAACTCGAGATTGTGCGTGAGAGTTTGCAAAAACTGGATGATTCTATGTTGGCGCCGATTGTGTTGCGTTATTTCTGCGACCTTAATTCAAAAGATGTCGGCGAAATATTAGCTCTAAGCCCATCGGCAGTACGAAGCCGTCTGCGAGAAGCAAGGATGATTCTTGCTAAGGGATTATTAGAACGAGGTGTTGAACCGTAATGGAAAAGTCTTGCAAAGATATCAAACAAATGCTCGTCAATTATGCTGATGGTCAGTTATCGCAAAGCGATTCGAGCAAGGTAGCAGAGCATTTGGCAAAATGCGAAGAATGTCGAAAGGTACTGGATGCTCTGCAAAAATCACTTGAGCTTGCCGGCGTTATCTGGGCCGATGGCTTGGCTGAGACAGAGAACATTCGTATTCCAGCAGCTAAAACCAGAAAAATCCACTGGTCCCGATACGCCGTAATCGCTGCAAGCATTTTATTGGTGGCAACGGCCTCTGTTATGTGGCATACCTTCACAAGGCCAAAAGCCAGCGAACTTACGTTCGCAGAAATTGAACGTAAGATAAATGAATCAGGCAGTGCCGCTCAACTTTTAGCCGCGGCGGATTTACTGTCCTCGCAGCCGGGCGGTCAACAATACGCCATGCAGCGATACAACGATGTTATTGCCTCATTTCCCGAGACTAACCAGAGTGCAGAAGCAAGACGTCATCTGCAAAGCCTTTTAGAAAGGAGATAGAAGCCATGTTAACTTCAAGAAAAAGTCAATGGTTAGCTATTGTCGCAACGATTTGTATTTTCTCGACGGCCTACACAGAACAGAGCGCGCAAACAAAACGCGAGCTGCAATTTGAAGTTTCAACGAAACGCATTGGATTGCCCGTCCACCCATCTGGGGCGAACTATGTGGGCACTTTTCATATCATCAAGGATAGACAATTGCACACGTGGATCTTCGGTATATCGGATACGCCGCAATGGGAACAGATGTCTGAGGCACAGCGGCAATCCATCATCAAGGTACAGAATGAGTATAAAGTAACTGATAGGGGGCTCTGGCGTGTGGGTTCCCCGTTCTCTATCAAATCAGATTACACTCAGACCCCCGAAGGAACACTCTCGTATCGAGTCTACGGAGTCAGCGAAGAAGATACGCGGTTGATGGCCGAGGCCGTCATCGAGTGGCTCGATAACCAGGCTCTTGAGAAATTAGAGGACGTTCAAAAGAGGCTGGGAAAAAATCGAGCCATCACAACAAAAGCTCAGGAGGAAATACCCAAAGTGGAATTGGCATGCCAACGTCTGCAAACGCGAATGGATGAAGACGAAAAGCAATATAAGGAAGCTAATTATATAGGTTGGGAAATGTACGATCATGCCGAGAAAAGTATCGAAGAACTCGCCCACAATTTGAGAAATACCGATTTTGAGCTTGCCGGCCTTCAGGCCAGGATCGACTTGATCAGCAAGTACAAGTCCGACGGAAAAATCAGCGACCAGGCGACAATGATTAAACTAAACCAGATGCTCATCACCGATGAGATCGAACGAGCCGGCGTATTGGCACGAAGAAATGCCTACGAAGCAGCGTTAAAGCTGGCAAAGGAGTACCGCAACGCAGTATTAGCTTTCCGTTCGGCCTCCTCGGCTAAAGTCGGGTGGGAGAGGGATCTGAAAAGCGCAGAGCAGGAAGTACGAAAATGTGAGGAAATCCTGGTTAACCCGTCTCCTGAAATGCGCCCCGTGCAAGTCTATGAGAACAGGGTAACGATTTATCCGGTGCGTGCAGAGCAATCTTGACGAGGCAGTATTCAGCGGTTAAAGTGCAAGCATGATAGTCGGAGTAATGACAGCACATTTGTCTTTGCAGGGAGTAACCTCACTCAAGGGAAAAAGGAGTATCGTCAAGAGCGTTATCGGGCGGCTCAAGAGCCGATTCAATATCTCGATCTCGGAAGTGGACCACCAGGACAGCAAAAGCATCGCCGTACTCGGTATTGCTATCGTCAGCAATGAGGCCCGCTTTATCGACAAGCAGTTTGATTCGATTCTCAGTTTTATGCGGAATGACGGGCGTTTCTTTCTTGGGCAAGTCGAACGCGAAACCTTCTAACACAGATTTCACTGATTTTAAACGTAGATTTCACAGATTTATTCTAATCTGCGTCATCTGTCCTAATCTGTGTCATCTGTCCTAACCTGTGTCATCTGTGTTTATAGGATCCTGTCGACGACAAACCTCGCACCAAGAAATATATCCAATCCCATAGTCGCACAGAGCAAGGCGGTCTTCAGCAGATGCGCTGTGAATTTTGCACCACCATAAGGTGTCCTGTGGAGAGCCATCAGGAAGAAAATCGCAACCGTAATCGCGCCGAGTATGTACATTTTTGCCGTGTGGCGAGGGCATCTTGCCCTTGTCCCTGCCGCCGGCAGGATGCCGGCGGGACGCAAGGCCGGGACGGCCTCGCCACTTAGCCTGGCGTATCCCGATCCCAGTCCTGCAAAAGTCTGGAAGTATTTTGTCGCCAACAGCAATGTTACGATAGCAAGAACGCCCATAGCTATCGCCGTAAACAAAATCCACTTCCGGTCGGCATATCCGGCAGAAACGAGCCCCTGCATCCCGGCACCGATAAGGACCGAGCAGTACAGCACACTGACGGCAAGCCAGATAATCGGGCTGATATCGAAAAAAGAATCGCAGAAGGCCAATATCGTAGCTACGGTGAAAATCGCCACAATGCCGAACCGCCGAACAGCCAGACCCTTGAGAATTCTTCCCCTCTGCAAAATACCGCCCTTGCTCAGACCTCCCAACGGTACAAGCGCCGCAAGGCGTCCCACAGGGAGAGCCATGGAAAAACCCATAATCAGTGATGCGAGAGGAATATGATAAAAGCCGACTAAAGTCATATTGCGTTTAGCGGCAACGAGCGGAACCAGCAGGCCAGCCAGGTCGGCACCATGGAGTTTGAGCATGATTGGAATCGGGTATAAACCGAATCGGGCGGAGAGAAAGAAGAACAGCACGATAGCAAAAAAAGGTAGAAGCGATAACGGCACACGCAGCGGTTTCCATTTGCCTTCCGGGCCAAAGACCGCCGGACAGAACAGCCACGGTATAGAAGCGAATAAAAAGCCCGCAGTCGGGTGAAATTTTGCTAATCCAATCGCGAATGGCCCAAAACCGTAAATGGATCCGGCAAAAAACGACTCGGCAAACCCGGCAATCCAGCGGCGACTGAGCACATAAGCACCCAGTGACGCCAAACAGATATTTGCGACGAACAGGTCTTGCAAACGCAGTGAACCGAAGCCTTTGAAATACGGCCGATAAAGATAAACGGCAAAAGCCGCATATACCAACGCTGCCAAGGCGAACCTTGTGTACTTGTTATTCATTTCAGAATTACCCTGCCGGTTCCGGTGGTTATCCTGCCTATCCTGTAAACCTGCTCGCCGGATCGCGTCAGTTTCCGGGCGATTGAATCGGCGAAATCCTCAGCCACAATCAGCACAAATCCTATCCCCATATTAAAGACCCGGTACATTTCCTCTTCTTCGACGGGGCCGGTATTTTGCAGAAACGTAAAAATCTTATGCTTAGGCCAGCTCGATTTTTTTATGACCGCGTTGCAGTCTTTGGGCAGCACTCGCGGAACATTGCCAGGCAGACCACCGCCTGTAATGTGTGCCATCCCGTGGACGATTTGTTTGACTTTGTACTGCGAGAGCAATTTCACAATCGAACGAACGTATATCTGCGTCGGTTCCAGTAAAACATCGCCCAGCATAGCGCCGCCGAGTTCATCCAATACATCGGCCATACTCAGCTTCGCCTGCTTGAAACAGATATTCCGAGCGAGCGTATAACCATTACTATGCAATCCGCTGGAGGCAAGGCCGAGAATCACATCGCCATTTCTGATTGTTTGGCCCGTGATGATTCTCTTTCGCTCAACCACCCCGACAGCAAAGCCGGCCATATCGAAATCGTCAGGAGCATAAGTATCGGGCATCTCAGCGGTTTCTCCGCCGATCAGTGCACAGTCAGCTTGTCGACAGCCGGCCGCGACACCTTTTACAAGCTCGGCGACAATTCCCGGGGCAAGCTTGTGAACCGCCAAATAGTCCAGGAAGAACAACGGCTCGGCCCCCTGTACGAGCATGTCATTGACGCTCATCGCAACCAGATCGATGCCGACGGTATCGAATTTTTTTATCATACCTGATAATTGAACTTTGCTGCCCACGCCGTCGGTGCAGGCTACCAGGACCGGATTCTTGTAATTTCTCTTGAATAGTCTCTCATCGTAGTCCAGCCGAAACATCCCCGCGAAGGCATTATGTGATTCTATAACTCGAGGCCCGAATGTGCTGGTAACCGCCGATTGAATCCGCTGAACCATCTCGTCGTTTGCGTCAATATTCACTCCGGATTCTGCGTAGCTGATATATTTGCTCATATTTAATATACATCTATTTCGTCAAACATATTCATCTGATACCGTTCCATCGTGAACTTATTGACCGCCACATCGATCGGTATCCGATATTTGCCGCTCCAGCACGCAGTACAGTAGTGGTCGGCTCCCAGCACCGCACAGGACAACATACCCTCCAGCGACATATAGCCAACGCTGTCAACTTCGAGGAACTCCCTTATCTGTTCCAGATCTCGATTGTTTGCCAGCAGCTCTTCTTTAGTCGGGAAATCTACGCCGTAGAAGCACGGGAACCTGATCGGTGGGCAGCTTACCCGCATGTGGATTTCCTTAGCTCCGGCCAGCCGCAACGCCCTGATCTTGCCACGCGTAGTCGTGCCGCGAACTATCGAATCGTCCACTACAACGATACGTTTGCCGGCGACAACTTCATTGATCACCGACAGCTTGAGCTTGACTTCAAGCTCTCTGAGCTTCTGGTCCGGCGAGATAAAAGTCCGTCCCACGTAGTGACTTCTGACAAGGCCCATATCGAATGGTATCCCGCTCTGTTCTGCGTATCCTATCGCCGCCGAGGTGCCGGAGTCCGGTACTGGAATAACCACATCGGCATCAACGGGGTGTTCTGCGGCAAGCTGTCCACCGAGCTTTTTTCTAAATCCATGGACGTTCTCGCCGAAAATTGTGCTGTTCTGCTTGGCAAAATAAACATGCTCGAAGATGCAGTGAGCCGGTGTAACCGTTCCCGGCGTAACAAAAAACCTGCTGGAGATGCCCTTTTCATCCAGCCGGACTATCTCACCCGGCTCGATTTCACGGAGGAACTTTGCTCCGATGGCATCCAAGGCACATGTTTCGCTCGCAACGACATAAGCGCCATGCTGTCCCTTATGCTCGGCAGGAATTTTCCCGATGCATAGAGGTCTTATCCCGAACGGGTCCCTGGTCGCCTCTATACGGTCGGCAAAAAGAAACAGCAAACTGTACGCCCCTTGCAAGTGATTCAGCACGTGTGACAAAGGATCGGGATGACTCACGTGTGTCGGCTTGGCCAGCAGGTGCGTAATGATCTCGGTATCGGCAGTTGATTTAAAGATACTGCCGTACGCCTCGTATTCGTCCCGCAGCCTTGCGGCGTTAATCAGGTTGCCGTTATGAGCCACCGCCACCTGACCCTGGGAATACTCGGCCATAAGCGGCTGGCAGTTAACCGCCCTGCTGGCACCAGTTGTCGAATAACGAACGTGACCGATAGCAGTTCGCCCGGGTAACTTCTTAAAAATATCCCATCTGGAACGGAATACACGCCTGACCGTGCCCATACCGGCATAGCAATGCAAAGAATCACCATCACTCGATGCTATACCTGCCGATTCCTGGCCACGGTGTTGCAGGCTGTGCAGACCGAAATACGTCTTTTGCACCGCATCGGCGTCGCCAAATATGCCGAAAAGACCACAATACTCTTTTTTCTCAGTAATCATAGAGCGATTGTCGTTTATTGAAGACCGTTTGTCAAATTGAAATCTGAAATTTAAACTACGTTATCTATGCTCCGGATACATGAATTCAGGCACGCGCCGAACCTTACCTTTCTCATTTACGCAGGCCAGCACACTGTCGCCCTCGGCCAGTATTACACCATCACTGCAACGTAAAAGTTTATATTTATGCTCGACCTTGGCGGCTGAAACCACCGAGCACGAAGTTTCCAGAAGGAGCTGCTCATCATATTGCGCGGGCCGGCGAAACTTGATATTCAACTGGGCAACAACAAAGAACACGCCAGCCGCCTCAAGGTCTTTATACGCCACACTGTTCGCTCGCAAAAGCTCCGTCCGCCCCATCTCAAACCATACCGGATAAACGCTGTGATGAACCACACCCCCCTTATCGGTCTCAGCGTATCGCGGCACGATTGTTATCGTATGTCTCGAAATTGTCAAATGTTTTGGAAAATCCATAAACAGGGGCGGTTCGCGAACCGCCCTTACCACTTTAATTTTAGACCTTTAATTTTCTTTAAACCAGTATTTTTCTATCTCTTCGAGTGTCTTGCCCTTTGTTTCCGGCACAAATCGCCAGACGAAGACCAGCAGGCAAACGCAAAAAATGCCGTAAATCCAAAACGGAAAACCTCGATGAAACTTCTCAATCAGCCATGGGTTCTCATCCATCATTGTGAAAGTTTGCGTCACGACATAGTTTGCCAGCCATAGAAACACCGTTGCTACTCCCATTGCACGCCCGCGAATCCGCGTCGGGAATATCTCCGAAAGAATCACCCACGTCACCGGCCCCACCGAAAGGGCAAAGCACGCGATATACCCGAGAATAAAAATCAACAGCCACATGCCCGACGTCTGCTGCAGGTAGCCGGCAAAGCCCATGGACGCCAGACAGATTCCCATCCCCGCCGAGCCGATAAGCATCAGAGGCTTTCTTCCGAGACGATCAACCGTCCAGATGGCAATCACCGTAAAAGTCAGGTTCACCGCCCCGACGATTACTTCCTTGAGCAGTGCGGCGTTGGTGCCCGAGCCCATCTTCTTGAAAATCTCTGTGCCAAAATACAAAAAGACGTTGATGCCCGTTACCTGCTGCAGGACGGCCAGCACAATTCCAATCACGAGCACGATTCTCATTCCCGGCTTTAGCAACTGGGCCAGCGAGCCGCTCTCGTGTGCAATAGCATCCTTGATGGATTCCAATTGTCGCTCTGCATGTGCCGGGTCTCCCACTCGTGAAAGCACCGCAAGGGCCTTTTCGTGCCTGCCGTATTTCGTTAGCCAGCGAGGACTTTCAGGCACAAGAAAAAGAAGCGACAGCAACAGCAGTGCCGGTAGCGCCTCCGAGCCGAACATCCATCGCCAGCCGTACGCAACATTCCAGGCCTCGGTACCCTGTAGAGCAATAAAATAATTAACAAGATACACAACGAGAAAACCTGTCACGATTGCGAATTGGTTGACCGATACCATCCGCCCCCGGATGCGGGCGGGCGATATCTCGGCGATATACATCGGCGAAGTGATCGATGCGGCCCCGACTCCGACGCCGCCGATGATTCTGAAAATCACAAACATGGTGATGTTCTTCGGTAATGCCGTTCCGACCGCCGAGATGAAAAACAGAATCGCCGCGACGATGAGCGTCCTTTTCCTGCCTAAGAAGTCACTCAGCAACCCGGCGATTGAAACACCTATCGTGCAGCCGATTAACGCGCTGGCCGCCACCCAGCCTTTTTGAAAGCTCGGGTCAAGGTTGAAATGGGTCTCCAAAAAACCTATTGCCCCGGCAATCACACCCGTATCGTAGCCGAACAAAAGCCCGCCCAGGGCCGCCACTATACAAATACGCGCCACGTACAAACCTCTTGCCTTTTCGTCATTAGGCATTGTCGCTCCATTTGTCACTGAGGTTGATCAGATTGTTGTGAACAGTTCTCAAGTGCGTATTTCAGCGCCCAATCAATGAACATCGCATGATTATTATTCTTATAGCTGCCGTCAGGATTTTCACATCCGGCCTTAGCTTCGCGGATCTGCTCGATGATTGGAGCAACCGCGGTGCCGATGCGCTCAATTTCCCTGGCCGCATACAAAACCGTCTCCTCCCGCTTTTCTGTCAATCCATCTGCCAGAACACCGAGTGCCTCCTCACATTGACCCATCCGGCATAAAACTCCCGCGGCGGCAAATCGAACATTCGGACTTGTATCTTTAAGCACGCCTGCGAGCGCCCCGGTCGCCTGGTGAGCCTGCGGGCCTAATGCGTCCAGTGCTATCACGGCCCAATAACGCACGGCGCTGTCCGAATCGCCAAGCAACCCGATAAGCTTTGGAATGTTCCGGGGGCCTTTGCCCACCAAATCGGCGGCGGCAAGGATACGCTGGAGTGGATATTTGCGAGCGTCACGAGCTATCGTGTACGGCGTCGAACCTTCAGAACGAATGTGCATTTCCGCTTCCGACAAAAGGCCCGTGTCATACGTCTGAAGCATCCAGGTGTGAAGAGTTTTACGCAGCCTATCAAGAACAGCCTTTTTTCCCGGATGCCCGATGAGATTGTTTATCTCATGCGGATCGGCCAGAGTATCATAAAGCTCCTCAACGGGCTTGGTCGGCGCCCAGAGCAGCTTCTGCGCCGGCGAAAGCTTCTCTTCGGCAACAGCTCGACGCAACTCCTGCATAATCTCCGCCTGGTCACAATACTGACTCGGCTGGATATAAGGCAGGTGAGGAAAATAATTTCGGATGTACTTGTAACGCTCATCACGTACGCAGCGAGAACATTCGTATGCCTCGTCAACCCGGCTTGAAGCCCCAAAAATATATTTTCGCGGCGGTTTGGCCTGATCACCGAGCACCGCTCTTCCCTGCATATAATCCGGGACCGGCAACCCTGTAAGACTCAATACGGTCGGGGCAAAATCGACGAAGCTGACTAAGCTGTCGATTTTTTCGCCCGGCCTGCACGGCAACAGATGCTGATAACGTTCGGGGAAGCGGACAATGAGCGGGACGTGCAGACCCGAATCGTAGAGCGTTCTTTTAAATCTGGGAATTCCCAGACCATGGTCCGCGAAAAAGAAGACGATTGTATTGTCGGCCAGGCCGTCGGCTTCAAGCTGGCCGAGTATATCGCCGACCTGCTTGTCCATAAAGGTTATCAAATCGTAATAGCGTGTCCAGATTTTCCTCACGAACGGAGTATCGGGATAGTACGGCGGCAGCGGGATTTTAGCCGGATCGTGACGCTCGGCTGGTTCGAGCTTCGAGCCGTAATTCTTTTCAAATTCCTCGTCGGAACCGTTAATCTGTCCCTGGTGTGTGGAGACAAAGTTAAAAACGCTAAAGAAGGGCTGTCCGGGCCGGCGTTTGCGCCAGTGGGCCTCGTGAGACGATTCGTCCCAGACGTTGACGTCGATGAAGTTGTAGTCCTTCTTGTAATTGTTCGAGCAGTAGTAATCCACCTCTCGGAGATATTCGGGGAAGCACTTGATCTTTTCAGGTATTTCGACCTCGGAGCGCAGATGCTGGGTCCCAAGTGACGTGGCATACACACCCGTGATCAGGCACGAGCGGGACGGCGCGCAGACCGGAGCGGTCGCAAACGCCTTGGTGTATCGTATGCCCTCGGCTGCCAAGTCATCGAGGTGCGGCGTGATGGCAACTTTATCGCCGTAGCAGCCAAGACAGGGGCTGATGTCTTCGCATGTAACCCAAAGTATATTGGGTTTTTCGCCGGTTGTTTTGTCTCGGGCGATTCGAGAACCGGTCCGACATCCCACAAGGGCAAAGCTTGATGCGTAAAAACCAGCCGTTTTTAAAAAGTTACGACGTGAATGAGAGGAATTATTCATTGGTGGTTTTCTCCTTTCTTCTGATCGGTTAGCGCCTTGCTTACTCTTGGCTCGCCATAACTTTGAAATCCCTCAGGCTGTGGACTCGAGTGCCGTCGGCTCGGGTTAATTCTGCAACGAGTTGGTATTGACCCTCTTCTTTCGGAATCTCCGTCTCGAAAGCCAGAACTATTCTGCCGAAGCCGTCGATTCGGCAATTCTCTGATTTTTCGGTCACAGTTGCTCCGTCCCTCTCGATGGCAAGCCGGACGGGTCCTTCAAAGAGCATGGGCAGGTCATTAATCAGCACTACATTGAATTTCTGCTGCGAGCCGGCGTCAAGCTGTTCGGCCCAGAAATCAATCATTAATCCTACAGGGGAAAAGGCATCGCGAACATACCGCTCGAAGTTAGGCTCAAAGGTGAGCTTGTCCAGGTCGATGAAATGGTCGCTTGTAGCACCGCCTTCAGGGCGTGGTTTATCACCGGGGCGTGAATAACCCAGACCACAAAAGTGCAGAACGCCGGCACATTTTCTGCCGCAGCGCCAAAATTCCGTCAGCGCCGCCAGGTACTTTGCATACAGCAGGCGTCGCTGTTCAGTCGTGGAGTCAGGTCCCAGCAGCTTTTCATAGACTTTCGCCGTCAAACAAGTGGGCGTCCCGTCGCGATTAAGCCACAACCAGCCATACTCATTGATTATAATGGGTACATCGAGCTTGCGTTGGGCATCTCGCAAACTGGGGACACTCGAGACATTTACCATGTCCTTGAGGCCGTTGAAATCCGTCCGGCTCCAGGATGGATTGAAAAACCTGCTGAAGAGGTACGGATGAGATTCGACGCAGTCGTTCGGATTCTGGGGCTCGGCCCAGCCGTTGTTCCACGGGCGGTTCGATAAATCCAGATGCCGCACGGCGGCGATGGCCTTACCGGTTTCTTCAGTTACACTTTCGTTCTGACCGTCCCAGATGACAACACACGGATGGTTCCACCGCTCCTGCATCCATTCGGTATATTCCGGGACGATCTTCTCGGCGACAGGTTTTTCAGGCGCTTCGCTCAGCAGCCAGATGGGAAACTCATCCTGAATCAAAAAGCCTTCCTCATCTGCGATGTCGTACCAGATGTCCGGCGGAAATCCGATGCAGTAGCGGATAGAATTCCAGTTCATGCTCTTGAATTTTCGATGCAGGTTTCTCACCCACTCGGCCCGCCAGGGCTTGTCACCACGATCGGCGTCTTCGAAGAATCGGTAGACACAGACGTTGGTTCCTCTCATGAAATAAGTTCTTCCGTTCAGGACGGCCCTGCCGCTCTCTTTGTCGAATCGGAACGACCTCATACCAAAACGAACATTCGTATCGTCCCCTTCGGTAGCTAACTTCAACTCATACAGGAACGGATCTTCCGGAGTCCACAGATTACAATCCTTGATGGGAATCTCGAAGCTCACGGTAAGCTTCTGTTTTCCGGCTGCGTCGGCGATTCCCACGGCACCGCTTTCGACATTTCTGCCGGTACTTGCTTCTATCAATCGAAACTGTAAATCGAAGAACTCACGCGCATCGATATTTTCAACTTCCGCGACGACTTTAACTTTGCTTTGCTCGATGTCGGGTACTGTCTGGACTCGTTCGATATACGGACCGCCGGTCAGAATCAGCTCGACCGAGTCATATATGCCGGGGATGTAGAGATATTTCTCGAAGTCCCAGCCGGTCGGCATACCCTCCGGCAGCGATTCGCGGTCGGCGCCGACACGAACAATCAACTCATTCTGCTGCCCGGCAGCTTTTAGGAACGGTCTTACATCAAGCAATGCCGGCGTAAAACACGGTAAATGCTCGCCGACGAGGTTGCCGTTAAGCAATACTTTCGTGCCATACTTTGCCTTATAAATGTTTAAAATTGCCACTTCCGGAACGGCTTTATCCAGGGTAAATGTTCGGCGATACCAGAACGCCTGCGTGGCGAGGGCATCTTGCCCTTGTTCCCTGTCGCCGGCAAGATGCCGGCGGGACGCAAGGCCGGGACGGCCTCGCCACGTGTCGAATGCGGGCTCGGCCATATCGACAAGCCCCGGCACCGGGACCTTCCGCTCGAAAACGGCCGGGGTCGAATCCATGCCGCCCTCGGCGATTTCCCACATCCCGTTTAAGTCGATGACGAGCCTTCCGCCGGGTTCCGGCATTTCCTGCTGTCCGACTTGGTCAAACGCATCCTGGCCGCAGCCAGCAAGAGCAAACAATGACGCCACGAAAATAATAAGTAACGCTCGTTTCAGCATTTTATGATTCCTTTCTCAGTCCGATTACCGCCTTCTATTTGCATAGGAGATTCGGTCTTGCTTCACGAAACACTCCGGCCCAACGCCTCGAACATGGCCAGCACGTTTTCCGTTGGCGTATTGCACTGGATGTTGTGTATTGTTGCAAAGACGAATCCGTTCTTTTGGTTGAATATTCGCTGGCGTTCGGTCACCTGCCGCCGGACCTGGTCGGGAGTACCGAAGGGCAGGATTTTCTGTGTATCAACGCCGCCGCCCCAGAAAACGATTCTGCCGCCGTACTTGTCCACGAGTCCCTGCGGATCCATCCCCACTGCGGAGGTCTGGACGGGATTGAGCACGTCGAAACCCGCCTCGATGAAACCTTCGATAAGCAGCTCGCAGCCGCCGCAGCAGTGCTTCATTGATTTCCATTTCGTATGGGCGTGAATCCAGTCGTTGAGCTTTTTGCTGAACGGCAGGTACAACTCCCGGTAAGTATTCGGGCTGCAGAACAACGTGTTCTGGGCGGCAAGGTCCGTACCATCGAGCCAGACTACATGTACCCTGTCGCCGAGGGCCTGGTGAATCCGTTCGAGATTTTTAACTGCGATTTCGGCCTGGCCGGCGAACACTTCTTTGATATATTGTCTTCGCGAGACCGTGCTGATATACCATTCTTCGATGTCACGAATTCCCTTCGGATGTTTGAGAAAAGCCGCCGGCACTAAAGCGATGTCACCAAAGGCCGTTCCCGGAAAGCCCGCTGTTATTGCAAGGTCGGTATTGTCGTAAAGCTCGCGCGCCCGCTTCTCATATATCTTCAAATCCTCATCGCTAACCAGAGCAAAATCCTCAAGGTTGTCGGCGGGATTGAGCCTGTCATCGTCGATTGGCTCCTGGCGAACGATATCATCGAAATAAAATCCACCTTTGGGCATTCGGCCCGACGGGGGAGCCGACTTGTCGCCCTGCGGATACTGGAGAATGTCGCCGTTCGGCTCCGGCTCGGTATTGAACTTGCCCGGGACCAGCACATCCGTGCCTTCGAAGGTCCGCCATGGCTTGTAATCGGCATCTTCGAAGCCGAAATGATTTTTCGGTCCCGGCAGATTAACCACGTCGATACCGAGTACATTCCGCAGGTCAGCGGCAACCTCGCCGAGCATTTGATAAATTTCAACAACCTTAACTGGCGTTCCCAGCTCATCCAGACCAAGGGCCCGACGAAGGCCGGCGATAACACTTACTTGAGCTCCGGTACCGAGTGTGCCGCCCAAGTCAACGGGAATTCGATCAACCTGCTCATAGGCAAGAGCTTTGAGTACACGTTCTCTGCCGGTCAGCACCGATTTGTGGTCATCATTCTTCATAAAAACTCCCAAAACAGTTCTTCGATAAAATTAGCAATCGAGAGCCTGGCGGTTTGCGAACCGCTCCAAAGCGGGTATTTTATCACTTTACCAGCACCATTACAAAGGTTGTGTTTTTGCATAATATTCGAAAATAAACTCAACGTGCGATTAAGTAGCATAACAGCATTGACGATTGAAAATAGAAAGACTTGACAATTTGGCTCTATTTTGGCATAATCTGCTTTGCTACCCTCAGTGAAGGGTCTTTTTTACTTTTTGAACCTGAGAAAGGATATATTATGAGAAGTTGCTCTCTTAATTTGAGAATTCTGGCCTGCTTTGTGATATTTCTTGCCGCTATTCCTCTAAGCTGTAAGCCCAAAAGCCCCAAGGAAACGGACGCTGATAAATCATCGACCGCGCCTGCCGATTCCGGTCCTGATATCGCTGTTACTATTAACGGCGTCAACATTCTCGAAAGCGAGATAGACAAACTCGTCAAGCCTCAGCTCGAGATGATCGCGAAACAGTCCGCTCAAATGCCGCCTTCGTTTGCCGAGCAGTACGCCAAACAGCTCAGAGAACAATTCATCGAACAAACGATCCGCAGGAATTTGCTGGATGAAAAGGTAAAAGAAGCCAATATAGTAATCACAGACGAACAGGTGATGAGTACGATTCAAAAAATTGCCGCGTCCCAGAAAGAACCCTTGTCATTAGAAGAATTCAAGAAAAAATTGGCCGAATACGGACAGAGTTTTGATAATGTAAAAGAGGAAGTTCGAAAGGGATTGGCACGCAACCAGTTTATGGAAGCACAATGGTCGGGGAAAATAAACGTCACAGAAGAAGATGCACAGAAATATTATCAGGAGAATATAAAGCAGTTCGAAACGCCAGAAGAAGTTCGGGCAAGCCATATTCTAATCAAGCCGGTGATCACCGATCCTAACGTCGATCCCAACGCCGACCCAAACGAGGCCAAAGCCAAGGCTAAAGCCGTGGCCAAAGCCAAGGCTGAGGACCTGCTCAAGCAACTCAAAGACGGAGCAGACTTTGCCGAACTGGCCAAAGCTCATTCTAACTGCCCTTCGGCCCCGAACGGCGGCGATCTGGGCTTCTTTCCAAGAGGTGAGACTACTCCATCTTTTGAGAAAGCAGCTTTCGAGCTGGAAATCGGGCAGATCAGCGACATTGTGGAAACCGAATACGGATACCACATCATCAAAGTCACCGAGCATAAAGACGCCAGTACTACTTCGTTCGAACAGGCTAAAGACGATATCATAAAACAACTAACGCAGACGAAGCAATCAGAGATCGCTGAAGAGTATCTCAAATCACTAAAGGCTGGCGCGAGAATAGTCTATCCGGCGGGCAAAGAACCATCTTCTCAAAAAAATAATCCGTGACGATTCGTTCGAGTTATGAGGCACTATTCAAGAGCGTAGCCGGATCGAGGTTGGCTGCTTCGATGTCTTTGAAGAACTTTACTGTTCCAACCTTCAGCTCAATTGTGGCCTCGTCGTCACAGACGATAATCCCTTTCGGGTGCATTTGCAGGGCGCTAATTGTCCAGATATGATTTACGCTCCCTTCGATGGCTTGTTGTAACGCACGAGCCTTGTTATGGCCGTTTACTATAATGAGCACTTCCTCGGCATCCATAACCGTGCCGACACCCACTGTCAGGGCCGTTTTGGGGACTTTGTTGATGTCATTGCCGAAGAATCGCGAATTAGCCACAATGGTATCGTAGGTGAGCGTCTTGACGCGGGTCCTGGATGCCAAAGATGAGCCGGGCTCATTAAACGCGATATGACCATCGGGGCCGATGCCACCGAGGAAGAGGTTGATGCCGTCAACCTTCTTCATCTTCTTTTCGTAGTTCGCGCACTCGGCCTCTAAATCCGGCGCGTTTCCATTGAGAATATTTACATTTTCTTCTTTAATATCCACATGGCCGAACAGATTGTTCCACATAAAGGAATGGTAGCTTTCGGGATGATCTTTCGGAAGGTTCACATATTCATCCATATTGAAGGTGATAACATTTTCGAATGAAACCTTTCCTTTCTTGTTGAGTTTTATCAACTCTTTATACGCACCCAGCGGTGAAGAGCCCGTGGGAAGACCCAAAACAAAAGGTTTGGCTTTGGTTGGGCCGAATTCATTAATGCTCCTGGCAACGTAATTAGCAACCCATTTGGACGCTAACGCATAATCCGGTTCAATAATCAATCTCATAAATTATCTTCTCCTGAATATAATAACCATAAAACGCCGTTCGCCAGATGATATATTACCGGTCGGCATTTTGCAAAACATATTTAGAACCGAACGGATTACAAAACCTTCAATTAGGTTGATTCCGGCGCAGCTCTTCCATTCGGCCGACCAACTCATCCCCAAGCGCTGTTTTGCGGACGATATGTTTTTCGATTTCCAAGACAAAGCTGTTTTCTTCGAATGTTCCCCTGACCTGCTCGAAATCGGCCTCTTTTGTTCCCTGTGAGCCATCGAGTCCGTATCCGGTTTGAGCAGTAGCGGTAAATTCCTTCTTGGCATCGGCATAAAGCATATTGTCAAGCTCGACAACAGCCTGTTTCCATTTTTTAGTCAGTTCGATGATATCGTCGGCTGTCATTTCATCAATTGTCTTATCCTGATTTTCCCGCAGGACTTTTGCCGCCCAGGCCCACTCATATTCAGGGTAATTTTCGTGCATCGACCGAAAACTGTCAGCTACCTGTTCCAGTGAGCTAACAGGACCGTTTTCGATATCTGAAAGCAATTTTTCGACTGATTCTTGTGGAGCAAACATGCCGGCCAAATCGACCCATTTGCCCGGTCCGACAGTGGTTTGTGGCTTCAGCGCGGCTCTAAGCTCGCCAGGATTTTCAAACTGCTTAGCCTCCAGCCGCTTGATTAAACAATTGCCCAGGAACTTATCGATACCCATCTGGTATAATTTGACGCCGCGATCTAAAGATGAATTCTTAATTTTGACACTGTGGTAGGTGAAGTATTCGGATGTTTCTCCGGATGTCGCTTTGAGCTTACACAGCAAGTTACGACCATTTATCATCTTTTGTATCGTATAAGGACTAAGGAGCTTGAAGTTAATGTGATCGAGTTTGTGGGGGTCTTTTCTCCTGTCTCGTTTCGGCCATTTCCGAGCGTCTCGAACCGTTCCTAAGCTGCGGAGATTCACGCCGGGGGCAAGAATACTCTCATCTTCATGCTCAATAAGGTATGAGAAAGGCAGGTCCGAGGTATCGGAATTTCTGTAATGCCGGCCCATCACGACTGTGAATGCCCCGACTTTCGCCGGCCAGAGGATATACGAATCGCTCGCTGTCTTGGAGCCTCGCTCGACTACACCCTGATGAACGGGTCCGAACTTATACATGTGATTGCTTTGGTTGGTTCCGCTGCCCGCATTCAGAAAAGAAAACAAGCCGGCAATCAGCAGTGTGGATTTGTGATGTGTAACGGTATAAGGCCCGGCGAACACCGCGCATGCCTCACCGTGGAAACCGCCACAGTTGGCAAAGAATACGGAGTTTTCCGCTGAATATTGCCTGGATAATACAGTGCCCTTGCCTACGAAACATTTATAAATTATTACACCATCTGTAATCTCCGAGCCGCTGCAGACGATAAAATCCTCTGCAAAAACGCCTGGTCCGATATGAACCATATCCTCGATACAGCTATTTATCGAGCCGTTTTCTAATTTGTTGACTCCCTCTATTAAACTCGCCCGTCCAATATTGACATTCTTGATTATCCGGCAGTTAACCAGTCTGGCCCCCTCGCCGACAAGGCCCATTGAGCAGGTAACGGAAGCCGTATAGTCGGCTATTATTTTTCGTAGTTTTTCAATTACCTGCGGCCGGTGACGGTAAAATGCCAGGACATAAGCCGTCTGAGCAGACAGATTGTCGTAAATTGGTATTTCCCTGCCCCCGGCTTCGTTAACAACAGCAACTTCCACTCCATTACCAAAGCTGCTCTCACCCTCCACGGCAAGCAGCTCAATATGGTCTATCACAGCATCATCTTCGATGACGTAGTTCGCGATGTAGTTTCTTACCCGGCTTATATAAACATTATTACCGATCGTGCAGTTATGAATCGTCGCATCACTAATTCCGGTCGGCTTTGAAACACCACCAAAAAAAGATACCTGTTTTTCAAATACTCCCAGTTTCACGTGTCCGGAAAAATGTGTCGATTTGACAGACTCTGCGTTGAAGCCCTCGGCAACCTGAACCTTCGTCCAGTCTTCGCTGCTGCATCCCTGGCGAGCTAATTGGTCAATTTGCTCGGCGGATAGTGAATGAAAGTTCCCCTGATGGTAATTAGATCCTGATGTCATTTTATCCTTTTCCTGTTACTATAAAGCTCGTTCTAATGAGCGCGGCGTATAACTTTATTATTTATCCGGCGCTTTCATTACAAATTTTCATCTTGCATTCGACAAGGCAAATATTACAAACCCGAATCTATTAAATCAATACATTTATAACAAGCTAACTGTTAAGTAATGATGTTTGAGAAAGCCTATGCAAAAAATCACATAGTGGACAGGCTCAATGACACAAGCATTTTATTATAGTCTCAACAATATTTTCAGCAAAATTATGGAGTAATCCATTGGCAGGTGCCGATGATTATTGTATAAGGGATTATACTATTAGATAAGAGCTCTATACCGCACCTATGAGCAAAACCTGTATTGCAGCAAGTCGCAAAATAGGTATCGAAGCGTAAGTCAAAGCTCGATAAGTGTGGATTGGGATTTTAATCACCTGTGAGTTCTTCGCGTTCAAGGATGATATTTTGTCAAAAGTTTGCGAAGTGGAAATGCTCAAGGATGGGATTATGCCAAATCAGGCAAGAGTAGCAAAAGTTTTGGCAACGCTACTGGCATCAATGACAATCGGGGCGATTGTTTTAATGGCTTTAGGACATAATCCTCCTTCGGCGGGCCCATTCTCCCTTTGGACCTATTACAGCCTCGATCCTGTTAACAAAGCTATTTCTTCCCGATCCATCCAGTCCAAGGACGATTGGAACAGTATCGAAATTTATTACAGCGGTACTAAAACCGGCAATATTGAGCAGTTAGCCTCGCTCAACGGCCTGACAAATCCCGATGATATAAACTGTCACTTCTGTGTATACAATGGCTTCGGTGGCAGCGACGGCCAGATACAGACGACTAAAAAATGGCAACAACAATCGTCGGCTACCTCTACAGGTAACAATAAGACCATCCGGATTTGTATTATAGCCGACGGAAAGACCAAACACCCAACCGATTGCCAGCTAAAACGGATACAAGTGCTTATCGATGCACTATGCAAAAAGTTTCGTATCCAGTTCCGATCCATCGAATACCCAAGCGAGTGGCGGTAAAACGCTCAAAAATCACACCCAATAGTCAGCCATCTAAGCGTTCGTTTTAAAATAAAGACTGGATGTGTATCGGACAAATCCACATCCAGCCGTTAAAGGAGGGCTGTTATGTGCAAACAGCACCATGACTATCTTCACAGTAATTCAGTACGAGCTATTGCTATCCAAAACCTCCCAAGCTCCGTCTTTGTTGACATTGTTCAACGCTTCGCAGTATTACGCTTTCTTCTTATCGGCTGGTAATATCGATCCTCCATTCATACCCAGCGACTTGGAGGCCGATTTTATGATAGTTCTGATAACATTCCGCAGGGCAATGATATCTTCCGCAATTATCAACATAACCACTGCTTTAATATCAGTAGTGATTTTCTTTTTCACTTCTAACGCTCCCTCAATGAATCCTGCTTTTATCTTCCTGTACCATCTTTCTATATATAAAGACGAAGTTAGAGAGGATTTTTATTTCAGTTTTCATAAAAATATTCTAAAAAAAAGCAAAAACCTTATTTTCAGACTGTTAAAGGCCATTAATTCGGGTAGGATGAAGTTTTTTCTCCGTGAGAGTCGGCCTGTTGTATCAGATGTCGGATTAATCCGTTTCCAGGTATGTCCAGTCCCTGCCTTCAGAACTCCTGTGGAGGCTCGGATTTTTTAACTTTGGATATTTCAGCTTCCTCGCCGCCGGACCAACGACCAGACGTAATAAACCGGGATGCCCATGAGGATGCTCCCGAGGCTGTATATCGAAGGTTTGGGCCACTGCATGAACGCGAACACAGTCATAAAGAGAATCACAGCCATGAAAATCGCCGGAACAACCGGGTATCCGGGAACACGAAACGGTCGTTCCATCTCAGGTCTGCGCCATCGAAGAACATATACTGCACCGATAAAAAGCATCGCAAAGACCGATAATCCCACTGCGGCATACTTATACAAGTTCTGGAAGTCCGTTACGAACAGAATAATGACCGCGCATGCGCTCTGTGCGAGCATCGCGTAAATGGGGACCCGCCCCTTCGGACTGACGTATGCTGCTGCCGAGGGGAAAAGACCATCCTTAGCCATGGCGTAGTAGACCCGCGGACCGGTAATAACAAAAGCGCTTACTGTAGCCAGGAACGTCAATCCGAGCAGAACGGAGAAAACACTGGAAACCCTCGGTCCAAACAGATTTTGGACCGCGAGCTGGGGAACCTGCTCTGCATTGTCAAATCCTACATCGGTCAAAGGCACCGCGTAGGCGAAAACAAGATTGAGAGCCAGATACAACACGACCACCAACCCGGCTCCGAGTAGCAGGGACCGGGGGAGAATCCGGGCCGGGTTCTTGACCTCGCCGGCCAGGTAGCTGGCGGCATTCCAACCGCTGTAGGCAAACATAACATAGAACAACTGCGTAGCTGCGGTACCAAGCTTAATCTGCCCTATCGGCTGCCCCTGGGCGATGTGTGCCAGCCGCCCGTCACCGAAAAGAAACGCTAACACTACCAAAACCACAAACAGACCTAACTTGAGAAGCGTTGTTAGATTCTGTGTCCAGGCGGACTGACGGTGGCCAACGAGATTGGGCAATGTTATCACAAGGATGATGGCCGCGGCCGTGACTTTGATTATAGGACTAGTCTTGTCCTCGGCCAATCCAAACGGCGTCAACAGGTATAAAGCCGCGATATAGCCTGCAACAGCCAGCGGAGCCGAAAAGCCTACAAAAAACGACGTCCAGCCGGAGAGAAAGGCGGGCATTGGGCCGTATGCTTCACGAAGGTAAACATATTCACCACCTGCCCGGGGCAGAGCGGCAGCTAACTCCGCAACGCAAAGGGCTCCGCACAAGGCGAGCAAGCCGCCGAGGGCCCATAGCCCGAATATGACCGGGTAGTTCTGGAGCGAAGCCATCATGTATCCGGGCGAGACCAGAATTCCAGTCCCCACCATGCTGGCTATCACCACGTAGGTCGCGGTTGATAGACCAAATCCTCTTTGTAGCTCTTCCGTGGACGTTACGCCCATAGCTTGTTTCGCCAAATCCAGCACCTCCATTTAGCTAATATCAGTCAGTTTATTCCATTTATACGTTCAGCGAGTTGGTCAGCATCCGATCCCAGATCTGGCGCTGCTCAATGAGTGCCCGGACGCGGTCCGGGACCTTATCCTCTGCTTCCATGAGCTGCCAGCCGCTCCAGCCCGCCTTTACCAGCAGGTCCATTTGATGCTGGTACGGAAATTCCGTATCTTTGAGATTATGCAAATGGAGCGTTTCGCCCAGCAAATCTTTCACAAGGTTAAATTGATACTCGAATCCATCGCCCTTAGTATCCCTCACGTCGCTGTTGAGTTTCACCCGGACACTCGGCTGATTAACCTGGTCCATAATCGCCCTGATGGTCGGCAGCTCACCCGCGCTGCCGTGTGCTTCCAACCCGATTTGTTGCCCATAGTCGGCGGCAAACGCACCGACAACATTCAGAGCTTTGGCAATCTGCTTGATTGTCTTTTCCCGTGGCACATTGTCGTGAAAGCTGTTCGGAAAAACCCGCACGCCGCTGCCGCCGACGTCCCGGCTGAGCTTGATATAAGCTTTGGTATTTTCTATCGCCGAGTCGAGTTCCGCCTTTTCGGGCGAATCATATCGTTCTCCGCTGGCAATTCCCACGAGGCAAACGGGGCTATCTTCGAACCGTTTCCTGACTTCGAGGCGCTGTTGGTCATCCATCTCCAGCTCGACTCCATGAGCGTAGGACTGACTGGTTCGCAGCTCGATGCCGAACACACCGGCTTTGGAGCAATTGGCAATCAAAGTCGGCACATCCCAGTCCTGACCCCACTGATAGGTCGTAAATCCAAACCGTGTCTGGGCAACATGTTTTTCAGTCTTTGCGGTTTTCATAGAATCGCATGAAGTCAAAGCGGCCGCCGTAACAACACCGGTTGTAACGCATAATCCGCGATTAAGAAAATCACGGCGTGAAAGCTTTATTCTGTTCGATGGAATCATTTTCAAAGCTCACCTTAAATTCAAATTAGTTCATTTACTTTACCTGTCGTTTTTTAAGCGTAACTCCGATGCCCGTAGTCTGCTTGTGCAGGAAGATGGTTTCCAGCTCCGGATTGGCCGTGATCGCTTCCAAATAGTTCTGCATTAGCGAGCCTGCATCGGTCGTATTATGGGCCAGAACCAGCCCTCCCGGCCGCACCAACGGCAGCAGTTTATTGAGATAGTCAAGGTAACCGTCCTTATCAGCATCGATAAAAACAATATCTATAGGCTCTTTGAGCATTTTCACGTTTTCGTGCGCATCGCCTTCGACGAGGGTCACGAGCTTATCGACGCCGGCCCGTTTGAAGTTCTCACGGGCCAGTAAAGCCCGCCGGGCATCGATTTCAAATGTGGTCAGTTTTCCGCCTGTATTTCGCAGGGCCAGGCAGAACCAGATTGACGCATAGCCGTTGGAGGTGCCAATCTCAACCACGTGCCTGGCGCCAGTCGCTTCGGCGAGCAGCCGCAGTACCTTGCCGTCCTCGGGCGGGACGCTCAGCATTGCACTGTACTGGTCATGAAGCATTTCCTCAAGCACATTAAGGATTCTTGTTTCCTGCATTCGCTCTAAGCCGGGCTGGCTCTCTGTCTTTTGGGCGATCAGGCACCCGGCCAGGGCTAAGACGACCACCGCTGCAATCGCTGAGATGGCCTTTTTTGACATTTGCCGCTCCCTTCTTAATCGCGATTACTTACATATCCAAAACACCTAACATTGATTAACCTGGACAAATCCAAGAGCGAACTTTATTGCGGTTTGTCGGAAATTTCCACAAAAATATAAAGAAAACGTTCACAGAGGTATTTTAGCACCACCTATATCAAGAACCACAATTTGATTATTTGCCCTGGCGTTTCTTGAGTGTCACGGTAACGCCCTGTACCTGGATCGTCTCCAGATTGGGATTCTTGGTAATAGCATCGATGTAGTCCTGCCCTATCATTTCAATATTGTGCGACAGGATCAGACCGCCCGGCCGAACCAGCGGCAACAGCTTTGTAAGATAGTCCAGGTAGCCCTCTTTATCCGCATCAATGAAAATAACGTCGATTGGCTCTTTGATTCTCGTGACTGTCTCGTGGGCGTCCCCCATCACAAGCGTAACCATATTATCGACGCCGGCCCGTTTGAAGTTCTCGCGGGCCAACGAAGCCCGGCCTTCATCGATATCATGCGTGGTCAGCTTTCCTCCGGTGGTCCGCAGGGCGAGGCAGAACCAGATACCGGAATACCCGTTGGATGTGCCGATCTCGACGACGTTCTTGGCGCCGACGGCCTCCGTGAGCAATCGCAGAATCCTGCCGTCTTCCTGCGGCACGTTCATCATCCCTCTGGTCTGGTTCCGGTTCATATCTTCAAGAACACTCAAAATCTTTTTCTCCTGCTCGTTGGCCGGCAGAGGCTGCTGCTGCTGAAAAGCCGAAAAGCCCCCTCCCCGCCTGCCGCCTGAACCCCTTCCTCCGGGCGGCTGGGCTGTTAAACTCTCGACCACCGCCAACAATAACACCACCCCCAGAATCACTAACATAGTCCTTTTTAACATCTTATACCCCTTTCGAAATTAGACTTACTTGTTCTGAAGATGCACTGATTCTACCTGTTAGGGGATATAGACGGATTCAAGTAAAGGATTTATTGCAGCTTTCGAGAAAACTTCATAAAAACACGACCGGCGATCATTCATTGAGCTATCGTTTTTTCAACATTCCAGCCACGGCACGAATGTGTTCGGGCGATGTTCCGCAACATCCGCCAATAAGCTTCGCACCGGCACGGAGACACTCGGCAATCCCTGCCGCAAATTGCGCCGGGGCCATTTCAAATACGGTCTTGTCTCCAACCAGCTTGGGCTTGCCCACATTGGGCTGAGCTAAAACGGGTAGTTTTGTTGCCGATTTAAGGTAAGAGACAACAACCGCCATCTGGATCGGATCGAGATCGCCGCAATTGGCGCCGATGACATCCGCCCCGGCGTCCATTAGACTCCTGGCACATTGTTCTGCGGAGTCACCCATCATCGTCCTGCCGCCTTTTTCTTCGCTTGTGAACGCAATCGAAACGATTACAGGCAATAAAAAGTTTTCTTTGCAGGCTCGAAGGGCGCACAGCGCCTCGCGCAAATCAAACATCGTCTCGATGATAAATCCGTCAACTCCCGATTCCGCCAGGATGCCGGCCTGCTCCCTGAACGCATCATGGAATTGCGACTCCTTATAAGTGCCGTAAGGTTCGAGCAGTTGCCCCGTCGAGCTGAGGTTGCCAAGAACATATCGTTCTTTTCCCGCTGCCTGTCGTGCCAATTCGACGCCGGCTTTGTTCACATCCTGCACAGAAATACCGAGATTGTGCGTCTCGATAAAGATACGGTTCATCGTCAGTGTGTTCGTCGTTAGGGCATCGCATCCGCAGGCAGCATATTCCCGCTGAATCTCAAGCACGACATCCGGAGCATCGAGATTATTGCTCGCCCGGCCCATCAAGCCGCGTTTGTCCAATTCCGTACCGATGGCCCCATCGAGCAAAATAATCCCATCGTTTTCCAGGGCCTTTGAAAACCGCATCAGTAAATCCTTCACAGTTAATGTTAATTCATTCCACTCCGAGCCCAACCAGCTCATTCTTAACCTGGTCGATGCTTTTAAAGAGAATCGTATTTAATCCAACGTCTTCGGCTCCCTGTATGTAATCCTGCCTGTCGTCGATGAAGACCGCTTGCCCGGCCTTTGAACCGAGTCTCTCAAGCGTAATCTCGTAAATCCTTCGTTCGGGTTTCATCAGGCCCTCCACGCATGAAAAAACGAGTACGTCGAACATATCATAGTCCCATTCGTAAAAAAACTCTACCGCCGGAAGCTCGGTATTGGACAAGAGCGATGTTTTATAACCCTTATCGTGCAGAGAGGAGACCAAGTAGAACATCTCCTGCTTCGGCACGTATGCCGAACGGAAGGCCTCGTACCACTGCGGCCGTTCTGGCGGAATCGATTTACCAAGCTTATCAGCTATCTGCCGCCAGAATTTCTCTTCGCCAATCTTACCCTTGTGGAAATCATCCAGAAATAAATCGTGTACCGGCGTGTATTCTTCAAGCGGTACGCCGAAAGCCTCGGAGCAATACCGCAAAAGCCCCGGCCTTGGGTCATCTATCAGCACCCCTCCCCAATCGAATATAATCGATTCTATTTTCTCCATTTAAACAATCCAGCTATTACCGGTTTTAATTATTTCCCGTCAGAGCCCGTCGAAAGGACAATACAAAGGTTCAACTAATATGGCAATATTTTTCTATGTATCTAAGCAATTCCCTTTGGTCTTTGACTAATGGCATATTGCATTCTATAATCAAAAGCTACTCTTTGGGCTTTTTTATTAGGGAGATTTCATTATGGAATATGCGTTAACTTTCGCAATGGGCGTGATATTGGGTTGCATCATCATTTTACTCCTTAAGCATAAGGAGACGAAGCAGCATGGCTCTGTCGTTATGCAAAAAGAAGATCAAATTTCTAAACTCCAAGAAGAATGCACAAAACTAACCATCGATCTTACTAGGTTAAATGAGCAACAGAGGACATGGGAAGAAAAACTTTCTTTACTCAATGAAGCGAAGGAAAAGCTGTCCGACGCATTCAAGGCTCTTTCTTCTGAGGCTTTGAAGAACAGCAATACACAGTTCTTAAAATTGGCGGAGGAAAACCTGGGAAAATTCCAGGAAGGTGCGAGGGGAGACCTTGAAAAACGTAAGCAGGCTGTGGATGAACTGGTCAAGCCTCTGAAAGAATCTCTCAAAAATGTGGATGACGCCCTTAAGCAAATTGGAAAGGACCACTCAGGGGTTAGGGAGAAGATTGAATCGCTTCTTACCTCGGAAGCACAACTTAAAAATGAAACCGCCAATCTGGTAACCGCCCTAAAAAAGCCTACCGTGCGGGGCCGTTGGGGTGAAATGCAGTTGCGACGTGTGGTTGAAATCGCCGGCATGGTCAAGCATTGCGACTTTTTCGAGCAGCAAAGTACCGATTCGGACGCCGGACGCACCCGGCCAGACATGATTATCAAACTGTCAAGTAATAGGATGGTAGTAGTCGATTCAAAGGCACCCCTGGAGAGTTATCTGGAATCCCTGGAGACCACGGATGAGCAAATACGGATCGAGAGACTGAGAAAACATGCCGGGCTGGTTCGTACCCACATTCGAAACCTGGCGGCAAAGGGTTACTGGGAGCAATTCCAGCCGACTCCGGAATTTGTTGTTATGTTCCTGCCAGGCGAGATGTTTTTCAGCGCCGCTCTCGAACAAGATCCCGGTTTAATTGAACTCGGTGTAGAAAATAGAGTAATACTGGCGACTCCTACTACTTTGATAGCGTTATTGCACACAGTGGCGTACGGCTGGCAGCAGGAGCAAATTGCCAAGAATGCTCAGAAAATCAGTGACTTAGGAAAAGAACTCTACAGTAGACTTTGCACCTTCGTGGAACATTTCGGAAATCTTAAAAAGGGCTTGGATCGCGCCGTAGAGAGTTACAATAAAGCTGTGGGATCTATGGAGCGAAGCGTTTTGGTACCTGCAAGGAAATTCAAGGAATTGGGCTCCGCTTCAGGCCAAGACATCGATACATTGGAACCTATAGACAAGGCTACAAGGATGATTCAGGCGCCAGAAGCCGACGACGAATCAAACGACATAACTTCCGAGATTGAAGACCAGGAACCCCCGGTGGAACCGGGATTCTAAACGTTTAATACTCAGAACTTTATAAAGGATATTTATTATGTCAGAAAATTACGATTGCATTATCGTTGGTGCCGGGCCGGCGGGGCTGGCGGCGGCTCTTTATACCGCCCGCGACAGGCTGAAAACCCTCGTTCTTGAGAAATTCATGCCGGGAGGACAGATCAACAATACGGACAGGATAGAGAATTATCCCGGCATCGAGCGCATCGACGGGCCGGGCCTGATCGAACAAATGCAGAAGCAGGCCCGAACTTTCGGCGCCGAGATAAAGACCGGCGGCGAGGTAACCGGCCTGGAAAAACTCAAAGACGGCAAAATCGCCGTCCATTGCGACAAAGATACATACACCGCCAGGGCCGTCATTTTAACCCCCGGCAGCGGCTATCGCAAGCTCGGCATCCCCGGCGAGGATCAGTTCCGCGGCTCGGGCGTCAGCTATTGCGGGACTTGCGATGCGCCATTTTTCAAGGGAAAACACGTTGTTTCCATCGGTGGAGGCAATACTGCGGTCGAAGAGACGCTACACCTGACCAAATTCGCCGATAAGGTCACGATGATACACCGCAGGGACGAATTTCGAGCATCCAGGATTCTTGTCGAGGAGCTGCTGGAAAAAACCAACGAACCGAACTCGAACCTGATAATCAAGTACAGCACCATCGCCACCGTCATCCATGGTGAAGGAAAGGTTGAATCGGTCAGGCTCAAAAACGTTAAGAACGATGAAGAAGAAGATTATCCATGTGACGGCGTGTTCATATTCGTCGGCATGGAGCCGAACACCGGCTTTCTGAAAGGCTTTGTAGAGTTAACTGATAGAAATTTCATCAAGTGCGACTGCGCGTATCTTCGTACAAGCGTACCCGGCGTGTTTGTCGCCGGCGATTGCAGAATCGGAGCGGCCATGCAGTTGGCCACGGCGGTCGGCGACGGCGTCGTTACCGCCATGATGCTCAAACAGTACTTCAGAGACCCGAACTGGTGGAACGAGCAGGTCACAGACGTACTTCAGCCGGGCGGATGGTAAAATCCTAAAAAAAACAGGAAATTAGCATGACAATCTTTCGATTTTCAGCTTCATGGTTGACCATGTCGATTAAACCGGTTATTATGACGGCCGGATAACCCGGCAGTGACTGTCGGGCAGTAATTTGCTGCAAAATCTTCGTTGAAAGGACAAAGTAATGGCTGGTAGTGTAATTGAGCTGACCGATGCTACTTTTGATAAGACTGTTCACGATTCCGATGTACCGGTATTAGTTGATTTCTGGGCGCCCTGGTGCGGACCCTGCAAGATGATAGCCCCCATCATCCAGGAAATTGCCGAAGAATACACGGACAAGGCAAAAATCTGCAAACTTGACACCGATGAAGCTCGTGATAGCGCTATGGAGTTCGGTATAAGTGCGATACCGACGATTATCCTGTTTAAGGATGGGCAGGTTCAGAAAAAATGGGTGGGTTTGACCAGTAAAAAGGACCTCGCCGAAGCAATTGACGAGTTACTTTGAAAGGGCAGAGGAAAACCCAAAATGATCTGCGAAGATCTCAAGGGCATGAGGGTTTTGGTAACGGGCGCCAGCAGCGGAATCGGCTCGGCGACAGCCGTTCTATTCAGCCGGCAGGATTGTTATATCGGAGTTCATTACTTCCGTACGACCGAGGGGGCGAAGAAAACCCTTGAGCAGGTAAAGAAAAACAGCGATGGAATCCTGCTTCGCGCGGACATCCGCGACGAAAAGCAAGTCGAAAAGATGGTCGAGCAGTTCGCCAAGACGGCTGGCGGCATAGATATCCTCATAAATAACGCCGGATCGTTAATCGACAGGCAATCCTTCGAAAATGCCACGTTAGATTATCACGAAGATATATATGCCACCAATGTCCGCAGTATCTTCCTGGTAACCAGGGCCGCCCTGCCGTATCTTAAGCAAAGTAAGGGAAATATCGTCAATATCGGCTCGGTTGCCAGCCATACCGGCGGTGCCGGCGGCTCCGGCATGTACTCCGGCGCAAAAGCTGCCGTCGCTACCGAGACGATATCCATGGCGAAAGAATTTGCCAAATATGGAATTCGAGTCAACAGCGTCCTGCCCGGTTTTATTGAGACTCGCTTCCACGAACGGTTTAGTACGGCCCGGCACAGAAAAGAAGTTGCCCAAAAAACCCCCTTAGGCAGGAACGGCACCGCCGAGGACGTCGCGAAAGCGATTCTGTTTTTGTCAAGCGATGCGGCGAGTTTCATCACGGGCGAATATATCGCCGTCAATGGCGGCTTGTATATGAGAGCGTAAAACACAAGAGAAACCCTTGATGCGTATTGAAGGAGAATAAGAGATGCTAAATTCGAAGCGTGTATTATTTCAAATGCTCGGTGTGATTGCAGTATTGTCCACAGCCTATGGGCAACTTCAGCCGGTATCCGGCAATATTTCCATAGAAGTTCCGGACTGGGAGAATCCACAGGTTATCGACCAGAACAAAGAACCGGGACATTGCACATTAGTGCCCTACCCGGACACCGATTCAGCGCTCCAATGCGAGCGTCTGGCCTCGGAGTTCTACAAATCACTTAACGGTGAGTGGAAATTCAACTGGGTCAGCAAACCTTCGGATCGACCGGTCGATTTCTATAAGCCCGGCTACGATGTGAGCAAATGGGACGAGATTCCCGTCCCTTCCAACTGGCAGATGCACGGCTACGGCAGGCCGATATATCTCAATATGAGATATCCCTTCACCGTTAATCCGCCTTATATCCCCCATGACTATAATCCGGTCGGCTCTTATCGAACAGAATTCAGTATCCCAGGAGCATGGAATGACCGCCAGGTCTTCCTTCACTTCGACGGCATCAAAAGCGCCTCATACTTCTGGCTCAACGGCCAAAGCATCGGCTACAGCCAGGACAGTATGCTGCCCGCCGAATTTAACATCACAAAATACCTGAAGCCCGGCGTAAATACCCTCGCTGTCGAAGTCTATCGCTGGTCAGACGGCAGCTATCTCGAAGACCAGGACATGTGGCGGTTTAGCGGCATCTACCGAAACGTTTATCTGTTCGCTACGCCGCAGGTCCATATCCGCGACTTTGCCGTCCGCACCGACCTCGACGACAGTTACGCCGATGCGACCCTTATGGTCCGCCCCGGAATCACCAATTTTAACAGCCAGGACATAAGGGGATGGACTGTCGAGGCCCAGCTTTATGACGCCGAGAAAAAGCCGGTCCTGACTGAAGCCCTGTCAAGAAGCATTACTTCCATAATCCGCGAGAGATACCCGCAAAGAGGAAACGTGCCGTTCGGCCTGCTCCGGACGACGATAAAGAATCCGCACAAATGGTCGGCTGAAATTCCGTACCTCTACACTCTTGTATTGACACTCAAGGATTCCGGCGGCAAAGCTGTCGAAATCGAAAGCTGCCGGGTCGGCTTCCGCCAGGTCGAAATCAAGGATGGCCAGCTTTTCGTCAACGGCAAATCCATTAAGCTCTTCGGCGTTAACCGGCACGAGACCGACCCCGATTATGGCCGGGCGATTCCCGTCAGCCGGATGATTCAGGATATTAAGCTGCTCAAGACCCACAACATCAATGCCGTACGCACGTCTCACTATCCCGATAATCCCATTTGGTACGACCTGTGCGACGAATACGGAATCTATCTGATTGATGAAGCCAACCTCGAAACGCACGGCCTGGGCGGCTACTTTTCAAACGTCCCTGAGTGGAACACGGCATTTATGGAACGTGCAATCCGAATGGTCGAGCGAGACAAAAACCATCCATCCGTAATTTTCTGGTCGCTGGGCAATGAGAGCGGCTGCGGACCTAATCACGCCGCCATGGCCGCCTGGATACATGACTACGAATCAACTCGACCTGTGCATTACGAGGGGGCCGCAGCGAGACCTCACGATCCTTATTACGTCGATATGCTCAGCCGGATGTACGCACGCATCCCCGAAATCATACGCCTGGCGACGGACCCGGACGACAACCGCCCCATGGTCCTCTGCGAGTACGCCCACGCTATGGGCAACTCCGTCGGCAACCTGAAGGAATACTGGGACGCCATCCGCTCGCATAAACGTCTAATCGGCGGATTCATCTGGGACTGGGCAGACCAGGGACTCCGCAAGAAAGCCCCTGACGGCAAGGAATTCTGGGCCTACGGCGGCGACTACGGCGACAACCCAAACGACGGCAATTTCTGCTGCAACGGAGTGGTTCTGCCGGACCGCAGACCAAATCCATCCCTTTATGAAGTCAAGAAGGTTTATGAGCGCATCAGCGTTACGCCAGTCGAGCCTACTGCGGGCACTTTTAACGTTCACAATGAGTATGATTTTATCAATCTTGATTTTGTAAACATTCTATGGGAATTGACCGAGGACGGAAAAACAATCCAGAAAGGCACGTTGCCAAAACTATCTCTGGCTGTCGGCGATAGCAGACAAATCAACATCCCGTTTGAAAAGCCGAATTTGAAGTCCGGCGCAGAATACTTTTTGAAAATCAGCTTTGCCCTGGCCGATGACGCCTCCTGGGCTGAAAAAGGTTACGTCGTAGCGTGGGAGCAGTTCGAGATTCCGTTTGATACTCCGCAGGCGCCGTCTGCCGAGATTGCCGCTATGCCGCCGTTGAAGCTGCAGGATTCGCGCGCAGCCCTGAAGATTACGGGCAGAGATTTCGAACTGGCCGTCGGCAAATCAAGCGGAGCTATCGAATCGTTTAAGTTCGACGGCAAAGAATTAATCGCCGAGCCGCTGATTCCCAACTTCTGGCGGGCGCCGACGGACAACGACAACGGCAACAGAATGCCGAGACGTCTGGGCATCTGGCGGCGGGCCGGTCAGGACAGAAAGGTCGATAAGGTAAGCTCGGAACAAATCTCGCCGCAGGTTGTACGCATTACCGCCGAAGCCGCTCTTGACGTCGCGGAAGGCTGGAAATATACATCCGTCTATACCGTCTTCGGCAGCGGCGATATCATCGTCTCCGGCAGTATAGGACCGGGCGCAGAGCTTTCAATCAATCTGCCGCGTTTCGGAATGCAGATGGCAATACCAGGCGAGTTCAGCACGATGAGCTGGTTCGGCCGCGGCCCACACGAAAGCTATTGGGATCGCAAAACCGGCTCAGCCGTAGGTCTCTATTCCGGGCCGGTCGAAGAACAGTTCCACCCGTACGTTCGACCACAGGAGACAGGCAATAAAACGGAAGTCCGCTGGGTGGCGTTGACCAACAAAGACGGCGCGGGCTTGCTGGCTGTCGGTATGCCGCTGCTCAGCGCGAGCGCCTGGCCATTCACTATGGACGACTTGGAAAAAGCCACGCACATAAACGAGCTACCGCGAAGAGAAACAATAACCGTCAACCTCGATTACAAGCAAATGGGCGTCGGCGGCGATGATAGCTGGGGCGCTAGAACGCATCCGGAATATACACTTCCGCCGAAAGCTTACAACTACCGGTTCCGGCTGCGACCGTACACACTGGCTATGGGCGACATAGATTCCGTCGCTCGTAAAACCATAGATGTTCCTGACAACCAATAAAAGGTACGTAGGGGCGGTTCGCGAACCGCCCCTCCTCACGGAGGCAGCCGAAATTGAAGGACCAAATTTTCAGATCAATAATCACAATATCAGCGGCCACAGCGATAGCAATGTGTGCCGGCTGCAGAAATGCAACGGACTCGAAAGTCACCGCCACCTCAGCTCAGAGCAAAGCAGCAGCAATCTCTCTGGCCGGCCGGTGGTCCTTCAAACTCGATCCGAATAACGTCGGCCAGCAGGAAAAATGGTACATAGGCAAACTTGCTGATAGTATCAAACTGCCCGGCTCGACGGCGCAGAACGGCTACGGCGACGATCCATCCGTCGATACGCAGTGGACCGGTCAGATTGTCGACAAATCATGGTTCACCGAGGACAAATACGAAAAGTACAGGCAGTCCGGCTCCGTGAAGATTCCATTCTGGCTGACCCCGGTGAAACATTACATCGGGCCGGCCTGGTACCAGAGGCAGGTTAACGTCCCGGAAAGCTGGAGCGGCAAACGAATCGTGCTGCTGCTGGAGCGATGTCACTGGGAGACTAAAGTCTGGGTGGACGGGACCGCCGCCGGTATGCAGGACAGCCTGTGCACGCCGCAGCTTCACGATCTAAGTGGTCTTTTGACGCCGGGCAGGCATACGCTGACCGTTCGCGTAGACAACTCGGTCAAGTATGACGTCGGAGTTAACGCCCACTCGGTCAGCGACCACACGCAGACAAACTGGAACGGCATAATCGGGCGCATTGAATTGCAGGCGACCGACAGGATATGGGTCAGTGACGTTCAGGTTTTTCCGGACATCAGGAACAAATCGGCTGGACTGCTCGTGGCTATCGGCAACACAATGAACCGGCAGGTTAGCGGGACGCTCACGATAGCGGCAAAAAGCTGCGCCGTAAGGCGTCCCTCACGGGAGAACACCAGGCAAAGTCACGCCCCGGCACAAAAGAGCATCGGATTTACGGCGTTAAAACCCGAAACTGTCGTGGAAGTAGATTATCCAATGGGTGATGACGTGCTGCCGTGGGACGAATTCTCTCCGGCATTGTACAAACTGACTGTTTCACTTACCGCCGCTGGAGACGACAAGACATTTAGTGACGAAAAGGCCGTCAACTTTGGCATGCGCGAAATCGGCACGAAAGGAACACAATTTACCATTAACGACCGACTGACCTTTCTGAGAGGTACGCTGGAGTGCTGCATCTTCCCTCTGACCGGATATCCGCCGACGGACGTCCAAGATTGGCTGCGGGAATTTCGAATCGCCAAAGCCTACGGCCTCAATCATATACGCTTCCATTCCTGGTGTCCGCCGGAAGCCGCGTTTGAGGCCGCCGACAGGCTGGGAATTATGTTCCACATCGAATGCGCCGCCTGGACGACGATAGGCGACGGCAAGCCCATCGACAAATTCATATACGCCGAGGGCGACCGGATTCTAAAAGCATACGGCAACCATCCATCCTTCTGTATGCTCGCCTACGGCAACGAGCCGGGCGGGGCCAATCAGAAAAGATTCCTCGGAGATCTCGTTAATTATTGGAAGGCCAAAGATCCCCGCCGGCTTTACACAAGCGCCGCCGGCTGGCCCATTATTCCAGAAAACCAGTACGACAGCACGCCTGGGCCTCGGGGCCACCAGTGGGGCGCCGGTTTGAACAGCCGCTTCAATGCCAAGCCGCCCGAGACAACCACAGATTACAGCAGTTTCGTAAAAAAGTACAATGTCCCCATTGTCAGCCATGAAATCGGCCAGTGGTGTGTATATCCGAACTTTAAGGAAATCCCCAAGTACAAAGGTGTGCTTCGCGCTTACAACTTCGAGATTTTCCGCGATTCACTCGCCGCTCATAACATGCTCGACCAGTCGCAGGATTTCCTTATGGCCTCCGGCAAATTGCAGGCCATGCTGTACAAGCAGGAGATCGAATCGGCCCTGCGGACGCCCGGCTTCGGCGGCTTCCAACTGCTCGATATCCACGATTTCCCCGGCCAGGGAACGGCCCTCGTCGGCATACTTGACCCCTTCTGGGACTCGAAAGGCTACGTAGAAGCGAAAGAGCATCACCAATACTGCTGTGAGACCGTCCCTTTGGCGCGGATTAGCAAACGAACCTGGACAACCGATGAGATATTCGCTGCCGAGGTCGAAATAGCAAATTTCGGGCCGGCTCCAATCCTGAACGCAGTCCCTATCTGGTCGGTCAACTATGCAGATAGACGCAAATTAGCGTCCGGACGATTGGCCCGGACCACAATCCCGCTCGGCAACGGCATAAAACTGGGCGGAATCGAAGTGAATCTTGCAAATGTAGCGGCTCCGGCAAAGCTTGTGATGAAAGTATCAATCGAAGGAACACCATACGCAAATAGTTGGGATATCTGGGTATATCCGGCTGAACTTGATACTCAACCTTCGGATAGTATTCTCATCACCGAACAGTTCGATGAAAAAACAAAAACAGTTCTTAAAGACGGCGCAAAAGTGCTGCTGATGCCGCCGCTGAACTCTATCGACAGCGACGTGCCGCCGGCCTTTACAACAATCTTCTGGAATACGCAATGGACGCACCGGCAGCCGCCGCATACGTTGGGGATTTTATGCGACCCGAAACATCCGGCACTGGCGCAATTCCCCACTGAGTTTCACAGCAACTGGCAGTGGTGGGACCTCGTGACCAAATCAAGATCTATGATTCTCGACGAATTCCCGGCAGAACTTCGCCCTATTGTTCAAGTGATTGACGACTGGAACACCAATCGCAGGCTTGGCCTGATTTTCGAGGCAAGAATCGGCAAAGGCAAGCTGCTCATCTGCGGCATCGATCTTAAAAACAATCTTAGCGAGCGCCCGGTTGCCAGGCAAATGCTTCACAGCCTGCTTAAATACATGGACGGCAACGCCTTCGCGCCCAAACGCAGCATTGACGCCGAACTTGTGCAGTTTTTGTTCAGAAAGCCTTCATTATTGAGCAGTGCCCGTCTGATAATGGCCGACAGCGAAGCGCCCGGCTACGAAGCACGCAATGTCATTGACGGCAATCCGGATACCATCTGGCACACCCCCTGGGGCGAAAATGCCCCAACATATCCCCACGAGTTTCGAATCGAGCTTCCTGAAAGCCACGAAATCAAGGGATTCACTTATCTTCCCCGGCAGGATATGTCGAACGGCTGGATCGATAAATATCAGGTATATGTCAGCACCGACAGACAAAACTGGGGCGAGCCGGCGGCAACGGGAAATTTCGAGCCAAACCGTAATAAAAAGAAAGTTCTCTTCGATAAAAGCAGAGAAGGCCGATTCTTCCGATTCGTAGCTCTATCAGGGTTCGACGGGCAGATATTCGCCTCAGCCGCGGAGATAGACCTTATTAAAGAATAGAAAAAATATTATGACTAACCAGCAAGCGAATCCGGCAAACAACCAGGCAAACTACAACATGGCCTTCTTATGGCTGGTCTGCCTGGTCGCGGCGATGGGGGGATTGCTGTTCGGTTACGACTGGGTAGTAATCGGCGGGGCCAAGCCGTTCTACGAGCCTTATTTCGGAATCACCGATGCAACACCATTCCTGCGAGGTTTGGCGCAAAGCAGCGCGCTGTTCGGCTGTCTTATGGGCGCCGTTTTGTCGGGAATCATCAGCGACAAATCCGGCCGCAAACGCTTGCTTATTTTGGCCGGCCTGCTTTTTACCGTATCGGCTATCGGCACTGCTTTCGCGGGAAATTTCATTTTCTTCAACGTGTTCCGAATTATCGGTGGCATAGGAATCGGCCTGGCTTCGAATCTTTCGCCGATGTATATCGCGGAGATTTCTCCGGCACGTATGAGGGGAAGGTTCGTTTCCATAAACCAGCTTACGATTGTGATTGGAATTCTCGCCGCCCAGATTATCAACTGGCTGATAGCTCAGCCGGTGCCGGAAGGGGTGAGCCTGGAATATATCCTCAATTCATGGAACGGTCAATCCGGCTGGCGATGGATGTTCGGAGCCGAAACGATCCCGGCATTTTTGTTCTTTCTGCTGATGTTTTTCGTGCCGGAAAGCCCGCGCTGGCTTATCAAGTACGGCAGGGACAAACAAGCAGAGGGAATCTTAGGCCGGCTCGGAGGCGCCGGATACGCCGCTGCTGCCATCAAGGACATCAAGACAACTCTCGCCGGCGAAGAAATTGCCCACGTCAACTTCCGTGACCTGCTTGAGCCGAAACTGAGAAGAATTGTCATGTTAGGCGTTTTTTTAGCGGTGTTCCAGCAATGGTGCGGTATTAACGTGATTTTTAATTACGCTCAGGAAGTCTTCGCGGCGGCGGGATACGGCGTAAGCGGCATTATGCTCAACATTGTCATCACGGGCATTGTGAACCTGCTGTTCACTTTCGTAGCGATATATACGGTCGACCGGTTCGGCCGGCGCATCCTCATGCTGATCGGCGCCGGGGGTCTGGCGGGCATCTACGCAATACTGGGCGCCGGTTACTACTTCCAAAGCACGGGAATACACATGCTGGTTCTGGTAATTTCGGCCATCGCCTGTTACGCAATGTCACTGGCGCCGATTACCTGGGTGGTTATCTCGGAGATATTCCCAAATCGAATACGCGGGGCCGCGATGTCTATAACGGTATTCAGCCTGTGGGTCGGCTGCACAGTTCTGACTCTGACGTTTCCATACCTGAAAGCGGGCCTCGGAGCCCACGGCGCATTCTGGCTTTACGGCATCATTTGTGTGATCGGATTCGTTGTAATCCTGATGAAACTCCCTGAAACGAAGGGTAAATCGCTGGAAGATATCGAACGCGAGCTGGTCGATTAAAAACAATCCTTGCAATTTACCATTCTTTTCTGATATAAGGGTACTTGTTTTGACAATGAATCAGGAACTTGGGCAAGGCAGGATATTATGGCTGAGGTTTTTTTCAGGTCGATGAACAGAAGGAGCTTCATTCAAACCGGTTTAGCCGCTTTCGGAACTTTGGTTACTCTCAATTCCGGTTGCAGCACCGGCTTGATGAAAAAGGGCGAACAGCAAACCCATTTGGCGCTTCTGGCTGATATTCACATCCCGGAGGACGTCGAGAACAATTACAGAGGATTCTATCCATATCGGAACCTGGAGAAAATCGTTCCGGACCTCGTTTCCACCTCGCCGGATGGAGTACTCATCGCCGGCGATTTGGCACGGCTGACAGGCCAGCCGGGTGATTATGCCAATCTCAGGAAACTCTTGAGTCCGGTCGCAGAAAAAACGCCGGTTTTTATGGCGCTCGGCAACCACGACGACCGACAGAATTTCATGA
>Ga0307425_1000135_pt1 | contig 42799 bp, 33 predicted proteins | sample SalMarWE160330MG_FD_202152 | JGI IMG/M metagenome (GOLD analysis project Ga0307425, IMG submission 202152) | Salt marsh sediment microbial communities from the Plum Island Ecosystem LTER, Massachusetts, United States - WE1603-30 | ecosystem: Environmental > Aquatic > Marine > Intertidal zone >... | reverse complement strand
ACAAGAAAAAAACCATAAATGGTTTACTTAAAGGAGTAGTCAGAGGAGATCATTTCTCTTATACTATTGCCGGGGTGGGTCAAAAATAAAACGTTGCCCTGGGTCAATTACTGATCGTTGCCAACATTTGGTTTACAATGGGATGATATTGATTTAAAGCAGAAAGAAATCAATCTTCAAAGGCAATACTTTTTAGGCGATATAGGTCCTCTCAAAACTGATAGTAGTAAAACAGTCTTACCCATCTGTGATAAATTGAAACTAATACTAGCTGAATGGAAGTTACAAAGTGGTTCTCCTATCTGGGTATTCCCAGGAAAAAATGATAAACCATTATACCCAGATACATGGGTTACTAAACATTTTAAAAAGATACTACAAGAGAATAACTTGCCTCCTATGAGATTTCATGATTTGAAACATACCTTTGTAAGCATTCTTATAGGGCAAGGAATACCAACTGCTGATGTTCAACAGCTTGCTCGACATACTTCTTACCAAACGACTATTGACATCTATAGGCATCTTTTACCAAATCAATTAGAAAAAGGATTACATAATTTTGATTTAATGTTGTTATCCGTAGAAAAATCCTGACACATAGGGCGCATAGGAGGCTAACTTAAAAAATGGTACTAAGTACGGGGGCCGGTCAGGTTTGACTTTTTCACTTTTTAATGTAATTCACCATTGCTTTGGCTGAATGCCCAATCGTTTCCAGTTTAAACTCTTTATTCTTCTGGATGATATGGATGAAATCAAACTTATCCCCCTTCATGTGATCAACAAGTTTTTCCATAACAGTCAGGCAGAATACACAACCATTTCCTGTACCTCCGGCGGCAGCAATACAAGTAAAGGGTTTGCTAGCTACACAGCTGCTCTTGTTAAAGGCTTCACAACGGCGCAACCGGTCAAAAAAAACCTTGGCTGATTCACTTATATCCCACCAGTATACCGGGGTGATTATGATAAAACCATCCATATTAGCCATTGACTGATGGATCTTATTGAAATCGTCATCTTCAATAATGCAGCGATTCTCAGTCCTACAGATACCCCATCCCTGTTCACAAGCCTGACAATGACGGATGTTCTTTTCATTCAGGTCGATCATCTGCACATCGGCCCCGGCCTTTTCTGTCCATAGCCTTGCCTTTTCCCCGCAGGAAGCGGTGAGCCCGTTTGCGTTCGGGCTGCTCGTAAATATCATGATGTCCATAATCCTACGCCTTTCGTCTTTTCGTGAATTGATCGTAATTCTATTGTTTTATCATTGTTATCATTTTATCCGAGTCGGCGTGAATTATCAACAGGGCATATAGTCTATATAATATCTATTCATGAGCGCTACATCTGATGGTGATGGTACAAACAAATTTCGGTCAAGCAGTTTGTATTCGTGACCTGCCCCCTAAAAACGGATCCACTTTCAAAGTGAGAGAGTAATCAGCTCCGATCTTAAGACCGAATTTATGCTGCTAGTAATTTCCACTGTTTCGGTTCAAGATCTATTACCACCTGACTGTATTAGTTCATCGAGAATCGAATAAAATTAAATGTTTAGTTAAGGTGGAATATGTATTCTGTGTTCTGCTCCGCACAGGAGCGCTCCAAAAAGTTAATTTTCGTAAGATGTTTCTGATGCCCTGTTAGAAAATACCTGTGCTGCACGGATTCCTCGAAGCCCTCATAGATGTATATCATGACCGAAGTTTACCTCCACGAAAGTTGACAGGTTTTTGTAAAAATAGGGTTTATAATAAGTAAGTGGGAGAAAATACATTCTTAAAAGACTACGCTATGAAAGCATCACTTTTCCGGGACGCGCTCGAAAAGAATGGGCCCAACTATACAATTAGGATAACGGATTATAAGGTGGTTTGGTAAGATTGTGGATAAAAATATTAAATTGCTTATGGCTCATCAGATTTCCTCAGCACGAAGTTACTCATCATAGCCAATGTCTCCCTCATTAATATTCGTCTGGAAATAAAACCATCGTAGCAGAATAGTCTGTTTCTGTGATAATCCAGATTTTTGTTTCGACTTTATATTTAATGCTGTTATCCGTAGACAAATCCGTAGAACGCGGCACTTTTTCTGCATACACCAATATAGAAAAAACTCCCTAACTCTTTAAGAGTCAGGGAGTTATCTTTGAGCGGGAAAGGGGAATCGAACCCCCGACATTCAGCTTGGGAAGCTGACGTTCTACCTCTGAACTATTCCCGCCTGAGATAAAGCTTTATGTCACTCATATTACTATCATCGAAGCTGGCGAATGTCAACAGAAAAAAAATCTTCCAATTTATATTGATACATGGTATATATGTGATAACTTTGTGGTAAACAGCGGAGGGAGACATGAAGCGTTTCTTTTTTCCCGTACTGATATTTATTACTTTTTCGCTCCTGCTTTTCGGGTGCCAGAAGGCGGCCATTGAGAATGCTATTGATGATTTTGAAAACGCGGTAAACAGCGATGATGCAAATGCACTCGATAGTGTAATCAGTAGCGATAGTGAGTTTCGTATAACGGGCACGTTTGAAAATTTTTTAGATTACTTCGATGCATTTCGGCCGGTTTCGTACAGCGGGATAAGTATCGAACAGGACGGTTCGGATGCAACGGTCGACGCCGATGCAGACTATCACGGAACAGCCATCAAAGCTCAATTTATCATGAAACGGGACGAGGCTTTTTTTGCCTTTCTCTTCCCCGACTGGAAGGTAAAGGAGTACTGGGACACCAATAATACGAACAATGAGCTTGTGGCGGTATGGCTGAAGATAAAAAGCCTCTTAGAGAAACGAAAGCTGGGAGAATAGCACCCTACTCCATCGATCCGCTGGTGTCTATCTCCGTGACGAGGGCTGAAAACAGAGTTACAACATCCTCATTCGTTTTATGCAGGCGTTTGGCAAGTATCTGGGCAATCTGGCGCGTTATCAAAAGGGCGATGAGCGGCTCTTTTTCGCCGAATTCCTGAAACTTCTTCCTGTTCGTTACGAGAAAGATGCTGTCCACCTCAGCAACTACGGTGGCGGTTCGTTTATCGTTGAGAAGGAGACCGATCTCGCCGAAAAAGACGTGCTGATCCTCACTGAGCAGTACCACCGTATACGGCTCGTTCTGCAGTGTATTCTTCAATACCCTGACATACCCCTCCTTGATGATGTACAGCTCATCGCCTACTTCCCCCTCCCGGATGAGTATGTCGCCTTTCTTCGCTTTCCTCTCGACGAAAAGGCCCGAGATTTTTTGCAGGATGTCTATTTTTTCCTCGAAATCCTTAAACAGCACGATGTGTTTCAACAGCTCAAGATTATTGTTCATTTACAGTACTCCGGCGTGCGCTGAGCTCGGTATAATGATGGCCTTCGAGTTCCTTTTAACAAGGTAGCCATCCCCGGGATTGAGCACCGGTTTGTTTGGATACAGCCTCTTCACCATCTGAAGATTTTCCACAAGTTTGGAGATATCGGGCGTTTTCTGGGCCTCCGCAAGAGCTTCCTTCTTCCGATAATAGATCTTTCCAGTATTTTCTAAAAGCCCTATAACGATATCACCATACGCCTGTTTGAAATGCTCCTGGAGATCTCTGAAGGGCTTTCCGATAAAAACGTTCTGAAATTCAACGGTCGTCATTCCCTTCTTCTCCGGATCAAGCATCTCCGCGGCAATATGTGATATCCCTGAAGCGCTTGCTGCGTTCGCCAGAAGCCCCCTGCTGTATTCCCGGGTGGAAATTATCTCGTCACAGTTTGCAAGTTTCAGATATTTCTCAAACTTGATATCGATAAGCTCAGCACATGTATAGATATTTTTATTCATCGAATCGATTGTAATCGCGGCCATTACCGTCCGTGAATCGACTTCCTGCAGTGAAAACTTCCGGCTTGAATCTGCGAGGATAAGCGCAGTAGCAGCATTTTTCAGATTCGCCCTTTTCAACACCTTTTCATCTATGTAATCACCCTTTATATATTTCACCGTCTTAAATCCCGGCATCGAGCGTATATGATCGATCTCCTGGGGATCGGCATTATTGATGAGCACAATATCGGAAGGCTTGAGATCGGGATCCACAGCCAGAATTTTTCCAATAATCATTTCGAGCTCCGGCTTCCACCCGCAGACGATGAAATGCCCTTTTTTCCTCTCAACCACGATAAGACCTCCTCGTGCCTTGATCTGTTTATCTACAAGAAAAGAAGCAATGCGTCCGGAGACGATACCCATACTCGCAACACCGAGAATCATCATGAAAATACCGAGGATTCTACCGCCGACAGTAATCGGAGTTTTGTCGCCGTACCCGACAGTGGTGAGGGTTACGATCGTCCACCAGATCGTATCCCAGAGAGTCTGAAACCCCTCGTTCACCCCGTATTCAAATATATAAGCGCCGATTGAGATTACCGCGAGCAGGCCCACAATCACGAGAACGATGATGAAGGTATTGTTATTGTTCAAAACACTCCAGAAATCAACGAATGAAAATTTTTTCTTCTGTTGCTTTTTCTTATCAACTCCGGGTTGCGGATCGGGATAAACCGCAACGGGCTCCTCATCCGTCAAACTGGTTTCCTGTAAAAACTGCTCACGAAGGTAGGAGGTGGTGCGCTGCGTCTCTTCTCTTCGAGCCTTCAGTTCCGAACGCAGATTCATCATCTTTTGAAAAGCATGGGAAAACGTATGTACGCCTTCCTTCTTCTTTTCATTTCTCTTTTCCCGCATTGTTTCTCTGACCCTTTTTCAACACATTTACATACAGTATTGGATAGACTTTCCGCGCCTGTTTCCCTGATTATGACCGGGAAATGAACTTTCTGTGCGCCTCGAATGCCTTCCGTAGTGCACGGCTGACCTCGTTTTGAAGCCCGAACAGCTCATCGTAGGTTGCCGATGCATCCTGTACCGGCTCTTTTAATGTATCGGCATTTACCTTTACAAATGAATCGGTCAGTTGCGATATTTCAAGCTTCTGTCCATTGTATCGACTGTGACACCACATGGCCTGTATTGCAGCACCGAAGCTCGCCGCCTCTTCGATTTTCATCGTCACCGTAGGCGCCCTGAACACGTCAGCTGCAATCTGGCGCCAAATATCACTTTTACTTCCTCCGCCGGTAAGCCGTATATCCCTGACCTCTATTCCCTCCTTCTGCATGCTTTCCAGCCCGTACCGAATACCAAGCGTTACTCCTTCCATTGCCGAACGGGCCAGATACTCCCCCTTGAACGTAAATTCATTGACACCAAAGAATACGCCTGTACCGGACGGTACATTCGGTGTCCGCTCTCCGACAAAATAGGGAACAAGAACCAGTCCCCCGGACCCGCAGGGAGCGTTTTTTACCTGCTCCTCGAGGTCTCTGTTGTCCATGTCAAGTAAATCTTTCACCAGCTCGGTGGCAACCGTAACATTCATCGTGCACGCAAGCGGAAGCCATCCGCCTGTACTATCGCAGAAAGCAGCAAACTCACCATTCGAATCAACTACTGGAAAATCGGAATAGGCATAAATCGTTCCTGAGGTACCGAGACTCACTGAAACCACACCCTTTTTCGTATTCCCTGTACCGATAGCCGCCATCATGTTATCACCGCCGCCGGAACTGACTATAACCCGGGCATCCGCAGGGAGGCCAAAGTCTCCGAGGACCTCTCTGCGGACAAAACCGACAGGAGCATCGCTCTTGATAATTTCCGGCAGGCACACTGCAAGATCGCGGTTTTCATCTATGCACTGCATAACTTCCTCACTCCACACCCTCTTCCGTATATCGAAGAACGCGGTCCCCGACGCATCTCCCGCCTCCATTTTTCTCTCGCCAGTGAGATAAAAATTGATATAGTCATGCGGAAGCAGGATCGTCCTGAGTTTTTTATAATTATCGGGTTCGTTCTCCTTCAGCCACAGCACCTTTGGCGCTGTGTAGCCGGGAAGAACGTTGTTACCGGTGAGTTCGAGCACTTTTCCCTCTCCCCCGAGTCTATCAAGAATCTCCCTGCATTGACGCTCTGTGGAGGTGTCGTTCCACAGTTTCGCATTTCTTATCACCGACCCTCGCTCATCGAGCGGAACGAATCCGTGCTGCTGGCCGGACACACCGATTCCCAGTATACTTCGTCGGTCAATCCCTGTTTTTCCCAGCACCTCATTGACTGTTTTTCGCACTGCCGCCACCCACGATGCCGGGTCCTGTTCCCGTGTGCCGTCGGCCTTTTCAACGAGTGGATACATGCCTTTTGCCTCACCAAGAACCGATCCATCTGCACCGCTGCACAGTACCGTTTTCGTCCCCTGTGTTCCCACATCGATACCGATGAAGTTTCCCTCAAGCGATATGTTTTCCATGCATGCTCTCCTTCTCATCGTATGCAGATGTTCAGCCGAACATTTTGTAGCCCGCTGCATCATCTGCAGCATTTTCCTTCAATACGATTTAATGTTTGTCCACCTCGTTACCTTTGCAGAGATTATAATAAGATTATTAAAATAATGAAACCCCTTGTTTTTTTATCGATGAGCATGTATAATCAAAAGCGACCTGTAAGATTTAAAAAAGTGCACGGCGGAAAAACACCTGATAATACGCAGGAATACAGGCAGCAAATAGATTGAGGTGTATGGCCGCATATGTACGCTTATCGGATTTCCGTATCAACTCTTCATAATCCTATATAACCAACGGCTCTGGAATGGAAACTCTTGATTTTAATGAAGATACCGAAGGAAACAAGAGGCTTATCTTTGACCTCACGACGATGCTCGAGGTTGGGAAAACCCTCAATTCCAGTCTATCCCTGAACGATGTTCTTGATATCATTGTCCTTACCTGCAGCGGCCATTTTCATGCATCCGATGCCTTCGTTATCCTTTCAACCGAACGCGAGGGACAGGCGTACTTCAGCTATAGAACAGACACGGCCAGTGTATCATTCGGCCCCACTCATCCGCTTATAAAATATATAAAAGATAAGCAGCGGCTCGTTCATATATCCGAACTTGGTGAGAAGAACGAACTCCTGGAAACCTTCGACATATTTAGCAAGGATGAAATCGAGCTTATCATACCCCTGCGGTTCAAGGGCCAGATCAACGGGATATTGTACCTGATGAAGAAGGAAAAAGAGTTTGGAGAAGAGTACAGTGAGGATGAAAAACGGTTCATCGACATTATTGCAGGGTTTGCTTCTGTTGCAATAGAGAATGCACGTTTATATGAGATGGCGACTCTCGATAGAAAAACGAAGCTCTACAATCATGGATATTTTCAAAACCGTCTGCTTGAAGAAATAGAACGCGCCGAACGGTATAAAACCGACCTCTCACTCATGATGCTTGATCTTGATCACTTTAAAAACATCAACGATACATATGGACATATAGTCGGCGATGAGGTGCTGATCAAGATTGCACATGTAATCCGCGAACAGCTGCGTTCTTTCGATATTCCGGCGCGGTTCGGCGGCGAAGAGTTTACCGTTATCCTTCCTGAAACCGACCTGACAAGCGCCGTTAGTGTCGCCGAACGCCTGAGAAAAGCTGTTGAGAAGCTTTCGTTTTCCTCGTCGAAGGGCGGCTTTACGGTTACCGTCAGTATAGGAGTAACGGGTTTCATCTATTCAGCCGGCATACCCGAGGATGTCTTTATCGAGGAAGCGGACAGGGCGCTCTACTACGCAAAACAGCACGGACGAAATCAGGTCGCTTCATACCCTAAGATTGCCGCTGAAATTGCCAGCATATAAATAAATCCAATAAACAAAAAACAGTTGATCTGCGCTTCGCGACAGTTATTGTATTTGTATATACCATTCCTCCGGAGGATCGAAAATGAAACACACTTTTCTTTTACCTGTCATGGCTATTCTGGCACTGTGCATAGCAGCCGGTCCGGCATTCGCCGTTGAGAACAAACTCAAAAACACATCTAATAAAACGGTCGTGGATGGAACGATACATAAAAATGAGTACAGTTACGTTTACACCTTTCAGGACATGGAACTCTATCTGAACAGAAACGGAGGCAATCTCTACATCGCAGCTTCTGTTAAAACCGATGGATGGCTCGGCGTCGGGTTCGATTCAAAGGTTATGAATAACGCATATATTTTGATCGGGTATGTCGACAACGGAAACCCTGTTTTAAAGGAACAGACTGGAACAGGACACAAACATGTTGATACTGATCAGTCAATAGCACAAACATATGCCATGAAGGAATCCGGAGGGTCGACGGTGATTGAAGTTTCACTCGACGAGAAGGATGTCATTAAAAAGGGACAGAAAACCCTTGAAATGATTCTTGCCTACGGAGGAAAGGATTCACTGAAATCCTATCATGGAAAAACGAGACAGGGCTTTTCCGTCCCGCTCAACTAGTTTTCTTTGTAAAATAAGGGTGTATTTAGACGACCTGCAGCCGTCTGAATGAAGATCGTTCGGTTGGACAGCCCGTGTTTACAAACCTCCGGCCTGATGAAGAAAAAAACCGTTCACAGGTGAAATTAAAAACCCTCTCACAGAATGAGAGGGTTGTAAATTTTTATACCTATACTTCTACTCTTCCCAATGTATACATTCAACAGGACATCCATCAATCGCTTCCTGAATCTCTTCCTCGGATGCGCCTTCTTCATCGCTTACTTCTGCAATGTTGTCGTCATTCATTACGAAGACATCCGGGCAACTGTCTGCACACGCACCGCAACTGATACATTCGTCCTGATCAATGACAATTTTCCTGGCCATACGACTTCTCCTTTGGATGGCAAAATTTTCTCGAAAAATACGTACAGGTAAAATAAAAGTCAATCATTCTTTACGAAAAATATCTTTTTATCCGGGAGAAAAAATGCAGTTTAGACAGAAAATAAAGGGTCGTAAAAATGAAAAAGGGAGCGCAAATACCCCCGAAAATCGGGTAGCGGACGATAAATCCGCCATATAACATGACAACCGCGATAATGGATGCGAAGAAGAGACATGAAATCACTGATCGGGCGATTATCAGCAAAATACGGGTGAGCGCCCCTTTCCTGATAGCCCTGAAAATAAAATATATCAGCACCAGCACAGCGCATGCGGCAAATACAAAGGTGTATAGTTTTGTGCTGTATACAGCAACTCTGTAGAGAATATAAATGAAGGAACCAATTGCAGCAACTGTTATAAAAACAAAAAGAAGGAAGGTAAAAAACCGTTTGAGTATGTCAAGGATTTTTGTCAAGTCTTTTTTCATTTTTTATACTCGGTCCCGGCGGGATGTATCCCGCCAGGAACTTGCGCCACTCTAAATTAAGTATTATTTTACAATAGGTCAACCAGGCGGTGTTCCCATGAGAAAAAAACCATTGCAGATCATGTTCCTCGGTACGGGTTCCGATGTCGGAAAGAGTATCATAGCCGCAGGTTTCTGCCGAATCCTCAAACGGTATGGATACACAGTTGCACCTTTTAAAGCACAGAATATGGCGCTCAACTCTTTTGTAACAGTAACAGGTGACGAGATGGGCAGGGCACAGGTGATGCAGGCGCACGCAGCAGGGATACTCCCCTCCTCAGATATGAACCCGGTCCTCCTTAAACCCACCGGAGATTCATCCGTGCAGGTTATTGTACAGGGTAAGGTACTGAGCAGTACGGATGCGGCTAAATACTACGGAATGAAGGAACAAATAATTCAGCCGGTTATCGAAAGTTATCAGCGGCTTGCCGCGAAATACAGTGCGATAGTGCTCGAAGGAGCCGGAAGCACGGCAGAAATCAATCTCAGGGACAAGGATATTGTCAACATTGAGATGGCGTTGAGGGCGCACGCCCCTGCAGTTATTGTTGCCGATATCGACAAAGGCGGTGTTTTTGCGGCACTCACCGGTACAATGAACCTATTGAAGCGAAGGGAACAAAGACAGGTAATCGGCTTTATTATTAACAAATTCCGCGGAGACAGGACGCTCTTCGAAGACGGGGTTCGATTCATCGAGAAAAGAACAAAAAGGCCGGTATTTGGAATTGTACCCTTTTTTGACGATGTCAAGCTGCCCGAGGAGGACAGCGTTGCACTCCAGTATGAGCGAGGGACCAGCGGGGCTGCTGAGATTCGCATTGCCGTGGTGCAGTTGCCCTATATATCAAACTATACGGATTTCGATCCCCTTGAATTGGAAGAAAAGGTGGCGATTTCCTATATCAGGAGACCCGAAGATGTACAGGGAAATTCTGTCGTTATCCTGCCCGGCACAAAGAACACCGTTCACGACCTCTTATGGCTGAAACAGCGCGGTTTCGAATCGGCGCTGAGGAAACATGTTTCAAAAGGGAATGCCCTCATCGGAATCTGCGGCGGCTATCAGATGCTCGGTACATATATCGCCGATCCATTCGGTGTTGAAACACAACGGAAAAAAACCGAAGGGCTTGGCTTTCTTCACACTTTCACCACCCTGCTTGAGAAAAAAACTCTCACAAGGGCACACGGATCCTGCAATATCACCCGCATCAACAGAAACCTTAAAACACCCCTGCCTGTCGAAGGGTATGAGATACACATGGGAAAGACCGAAACATCCGAAGGCACACAGCCCGCTTTTTTTATTAAAGACCGAAACCGGCATGAGGAGGATTTTCATCCGGATGGTGCAATACATACGAGCGGAGTAGTGTGGGGAACCTATCTCCACGGGCTATTTGAAAATGATAAATTCCGGTACCATTTCCTGCAGGCACTCGGGAGAAGTGCGTGCACACGACTTAGCTACCGGAAAAGCATCGAGAAAATGTACGACAGACTTGCCGACATCATTGAGAAAAACGTGGATGTACAGGCGGTATTAAACGCTGCTCGGCGTTTCTAATCAAACACCAGATTTTCTCATCAAATCAATCACCTCATCCATGCCGGGAATCCCCTTCCTGCCGCCGAGCTCTCTGCATTTGAGCGCCGCACAGGCAGCAGAAAATTTCACCGCTTCCCGGACCGGATATCCCTTTGCAATAAAAAATGAAAAAGCACCATGAAATACATCTCCTGCACCCGTTGTATCAACAACCTCAACCGGAAAGGCTTTCTGTCTGAAAATTCTCTTCTCTTCCTTCTTAAATGCAAGTGCGCCACGTTTCCCCACGGTGATGCACACAAACGGCGTGCGGACTTTCTGCACAAACATCTCGAGCAGGTCCCTGTCTTCTGTGTCTTCCTTCACCGCGCAGAAATCACGCGCAAACCCGCTCGATGCGATTACGTACCCGGAATTATCCATTATTTCACCTGAGCATTCCACCACTTTCTCAGCATCAACCACGACGGGAATACCGTTTTTTTTTGCAATCCTTGAAACCGCAAGAGCTGTTTCGGGATGGTAAAAATCGATCAGCAGGATATCTCCCTTTTTAAGAATCGATTCATCAATGGGTGAAAGAACAGGGATGTCCTGCTTCGTGTAAAATATCGTTCGTGTCGAAGTCTGCCTGTTAATAAGTACCACCGCTATTGGATTCTTTCCTTGCCTCACCTCCACAAACCGGGTATCCACACCGTATTCGTTGAACTCCGCGAGTATCCGCTGCCCGTATTCGTCATCACCGACTGCCCAGTAATACCCCGCCTTCCCTCCAAGACGAGAGACAGCAGCGAGAGCGGTTCCGACATTGCCGCCTCCCTGCATCTCAATTCGCGATACTTCGATTTTCTCATCATCCACAGGCGGACCGTCGAGCAGGCAGAGAAAGTCTATTGAATTGCAGCCGATTCCGAGAACATCAAACAATTTATACACTCCATTTTTTACTTGACAAAAAAAGCATTCCGAGTATCTTAATCTACATCCAGGCAAGTACAGTTCATAATACGATAGAAAGAAATGAAATTAAACAATTTTTTTACAGGTTGTTTTTACCGCAAAAAATCATACCGTTCGATCGCGGCAATTATCATCAGCATTATCGTACTCCTTCTATTTTTTACCTAGGCAGCGGTATAGTCTGTTTCAAACCCGCTGCCAACAGCGGGTTTTTTTATTGTATAAGGGGATGGATCGGAATCATACTGTATTATCCAGACGGATAATGCACAGAATCAACAGAAGCACGACAAATCGCATTTTATCAAATATTTTTTAATGGAGGAATCATGCGAAGCGATGGAATGAAAAAAGGTATTGCGCGGGCTCCGCACAGGTCACTGCTCTATGCGCTCGGCCTCACGAAAGATGAGATCGCAAGGCCCATAATCGGGGTGGCAAACTCCGCCAATGAAATAATCCCGGGGCATATACATCTGAACAGAGTAACCGAAGCGGTAAAAACGGGCATCAGAATCAGTGGCGGCACGCCGCTCGAATTCGGCACAATCGGCATATGCGACGGCCTTGCAATGGACCATATCGGCATGAAATATTCATTGGGGAGCAGAGAACTTATCGCAGACTCGATTGAAGTCGTGGCTATGGGTACGCCGTTTGACGGCCTGGTCATGATTACGAACTGTGACAAAATTGTACCGGGTATGCTTATTGCCGCCATGCGGCTGAATATGCCCACAATCGTCGTTTCGGGAGGGCCTATGCTTGCGGGCGATCTGCAGGGGAAGAAGCTCGGTGTGGACGATGTGTTCGAAGCAGTCGGCGAATACGAATCTGGGAAAATCACCAATGAGGAGATCGAGCTCATCGAACAGTGTGCGTGTCCCGGTGCCGGGAGCTGTTCGGGGCTGTACACCGCCAACTCGATGAATTGCCTGACTGAGGCGCTCGGTATGGCCATACCGGGAAACGGCACGATTCCCGCTGTACATGCAGACAGAATCAGGCTCGCAAAAGAGGCGGGCGCTTCTATTCTTCCACTCATAGAAGCCGATGTTCGACCGAGGGACATTATGACAAAAAAAGCTTTTCACAACGCAATCATGGTGGATATGGCTGTCGGCGGCTCGACGAATACCGCCCTGCACCTTCCTGCTATTGCCTATTACGGAGAAGTTGAGATCAGTCTTGAGGATTTCGATACCTTGAGTGCCAAGGTACCGCATCTGTGCAACCTTGCGCCATCAGGTCCGGACCATATGGAAGACCTCAACAGGGCAGGCGGCATTCCCGCAGTCATGCACGAATTATCGAGGAAAAAACTCATCCATACCGATCAAAAAAGTGTAACGGGAAAAACGATCGGGGACATAATCGAAAATGCGCCGGTCAAGAACAACACAGTCATCGCCTCGATAGATAAACCGAGGCATACATCCGGCGGACTTACCATACTCAAGGGTAACCTCGCTCCGGACGGGTCCGTGGTAAAGAGCGCCGCAGTGGTTCCGGATATGATGGTACATGAAGGCCCTGCCCGGGTATTTGAATCCGAGGAGGATGCAGTGGGCGCCATACTCAGTAAAAAAATCAACAAAGGTGATGTGATCGTCATCCGATACGAAGGCCCCCAGGGAGGTCCCGGGATGCGGGAGATGCTGACCCCCACCTCGGCGATTGCCGGCATGGGGCTCGATAAATCAGTTGCCCTTATTACCGATGGGCGATTTTCGGGCGCGACACGAGGTTCTTCGGTGGGGCATATTTCTCCTGAAGCTGCAGAGTACGGTCCGATTGCCGCTGTTCAGGAGGGAGACCGCATTGAAATCAACATTCCTGAGAAAAGGATCACCCTCAAGCTCAGTGACGGGGAGATAGAGAAGCGCCTTGCGGAGATCAAAACAAAAGGAGCGCGGAAACTGAATATATCGAGCGGGTATATGTACAGATACTCAAAACTGGTGAGCTCGGCAGCCAGGGGAGCGGTATTCCCCCTGTAACGGGGTATCCCCCCTTTAGGGGGGGGCCTGGAAGCATTTATACCCTTAAAAAGCTTTCTCAGAATAGGCTGCCGGATATCCGGCAACACAATATTTAGGAGAAGCATATGAAAATAAACGGAGCCAGAGCGATAGTTAAAATTCTTCACAGGGAAAAAGTCACGACCCTGTTCGGTATTCCAGGGGGTGTCGTCATTCCGCTATTTGATGCGCTCTATGGAGACAAAAAGCTCAACATGGTCATCACAAAACATGAACAGGGTGCCATTCATGCAGCCGATGGGTACGCACGGAGTACCGGGGAGCCCGGCGTTTGTATCGTGACGAGCGGACCGGGGGCAACGAATATCGTCACCGGCCTCGCAACCGCGTCTATGGACTCTGTGCCCATTGTCGCCCTGACAGGACAGGTCCCGACAGCGAGCATCGGCAACGACGCATTCCAGGAAGCAGATACGACGGGAATAACAAGACCGGTCACAAAACACAATTTCATTGTTAAAGATCCTGACGACCTCTGCATCACACTGAAACAGGCATTCTATATTGCCAGGACCGGAAGACCGGGCCCTGTTGTTGTGGACATTCCCAAGGATATCTTAACAGCAGAACTGGACTTCGTATATCCTGAGGATATAAAGATTCCCGGATACAACATCACCATGAAGGGAAATCCGAGACAGATCAAAAGGCTCATGGAAGCAATCGCCAGTGCAAAGCGGCCGCTCATATATGCAGGGGGAGGCGTCATCAGTTCCGATGCGTCCGAAGAGCTTACAAAATTTGCAAAGAAAACGGGTATTCCCGTCACACTGACACTCATGGGACTGGGAGCCTTTCCGGGTACCGACAAGGGGTTTCTGGGAATGCTCGGGATGCATGGCACGAAGGCGGCGAACTACGCAGTAGATAAATGTGACCTGCTCATCGCGATTGGTGCGCGGTTTGACGATAGAGTAACCGGCAAACTGTCCATGTTTGCTCCGAATGCCAAATTCATCCATATAGACATCGACCCTGCTTCAATCAGAAAGAATGTCGCAATCGACATTCCCGTTGTCGGTGATGCGAAGCAGATCCTCCAGGAGATGCTCAAGCATGTAAAGAAGCTCGATATCGGCCAGTGGATCAAGGAAATCGAACAGTGGAAGAAAAAACATCCCCTCTCCTACGAGACCGACGATGATATTCTGCGGCCGCAGTTCATTATCGAACAACTGTACGAAGTCACGGAGGGGAATGCGATCATCACGACCGAAGTCGGCCAGAACCAGATGTGGGCGGCCCAATTTTTTAAATACACAAAACCGCGCCAGCTTATCACCTCCGGAGGGCTCGGAACCATGGGCTACGGCATGCCTGCTGCAATCGGCGCCCAGCTCGCTCATCCCGAAGCTACGGTCATAGATATCGCGGGCGACGGCAGCATACAGATGAATATTCAGGAGCTTGCCACAATAACACAGAACACACTTCCGATCAAGGTTTTAATTCTCAATAACGGGTATCTCGGTATGGTTCGGCAGTGGCAGGAATTTTTCTTTGACAAAAGGTATGCAGCTACCTGCCTGAAGAGAGATAAAAGATGTCCGGAAGTTTGCTGTAACCCGGGACCCGAATGCCCGCCCTATGTTCCTGATTTTGTGAAACTTGCAGAGGCATACTTTGCAGTCGGCATGAGGATCCGAAAAAAAGAAGAAGTAAAAGACGCCCTGATTGAAGCGATCAAGGTAGACAAGCCGGTTGTAATGGACTTTATTATTCATCCGGAAGAGAATGTTACACCCATGGTGCCCGCAGGCGCGCCGATCAAAACGATGATAAGCAGTAAGGAGGACGCTGATAACTACCTTCTGGCCTGATGCCGACTGCACCGGTTCAATGACATGCAGCTCATACACTTTGGGGCGTGTGGATCAGCAACGGTGAAGGTGTCGGTTGTTCTGCTGCCTGTGGCCCGGTACACGGGTCGCGAGCTCTATTCAGCCGTCGGCGTATAGGTAACTTGGATTAAGTTATAGTTTGATACTCGGCCGCGAAGTGGCTTGCGCAGCTTTCAGCCATTCGGCTGAACATTCCAGTAAAGGGGCGATCGAATGGAAAAGGAATATACAATTGGGGTGCTGGTTCAAAACAAGAGCGGTGTTCTTGCACACATAGCCGGTTTATTCAGCGGCCGCGGGTACAACATAACCGAACTATCAGTAGGAGAAACCGATACGGCGGAATACTCCAGAATGACAATCGTTGTGAGGGGCGATGACCAGGTCGTTGAACAGATCAAGAAACAGCTCAATAAATTCATCGATGTCATAAAGGTGTGGGACCTCTCCGATAAATCCTCAGTGCACCGTGAACTAATCCTGATCAAGGTGAAGGCAATGCCTGCAAGGAGGCAGGAGATCTTCCAGATAACCGACGTATTCAAGGGGTCTATAGTCGATATATCGCATGAAACGCTGACACTGGAGATAACCGGGATTTCAGAAAAAATCGAAGCGCTGATCGAAATTTTAAAACCGTACGGAATAATTGACATTGCACGGACAGGCAGAGTTTCGATTACCAGAGGATTCAGCAGGCCCGGAGGGAAAAGTAATGGATAAGATACGTATCTTCGACACGACACTGCGGGACGGCGAACAGTCACCAGGAGCAAGTATGACTGTTGAGCAAAAGATCGAAGTCGCAAAAATGCTGTCAAAAATGAATGTGGATATCATAGAGGCGGGTTTCCCCATATCCTCACCGAAACAGTTCGACGGTGTGCACCGCATTGCGGAGGCCATTGAAGGATCCGTCATTGCGGGACTTGCACGAACCCTTGAAAAGGACATTATCGAATGCTCCCGGGCGCTTGAACCGGCAAAAAAGAAGAGGATACATACCTTCATCGCAACATCAGATATTCATATGACCTATAAACTGAAAAAATCAAAGAAGCAGGTGCTGCGGCTCGCCACAGATGCTGTACGGCTTGCAAAAACATTTACCGCAGACGTGGAATTCTCCGCCGAGGATGCAACACGGAGTGACTGGGATTTCCTCATTGAGGTTTATGCCGCTGTTATTGCTGAAGGTGCGACAACCATAAATGTACCGGATACCGTGGGATACACCACGCCGGACGAGTACAAAAGACTGATCGAGTATCTCATCAGCAACGTCAACGGAATCGAGCAGGCGGTTATCAGTGTACATTGCCATAACGATCTGGGACTCGCAACCGCAAACACTCTCGCCGCCCTGCGGGCAGGTGCACGGCAGGCGGAAGTTGCGGTCAACGGCATCGGTGAACGGGCCGGTAATGCATCTCTCGAGGAAGTCGTAATGGCCATACGAACCAGATCGGACACCTTCGGTTTTAAAACAGGCATAATGAGTGAGCTCATCTATCCGCTCAGCAAAACAATTACGAGTTATACTGGAATGCAGGTTCAGCCGAACAAGGCGATTGTCGGAGAAAATGCATTTGCTCACGAAGCCGGCATACACCAGGACGGCGTTATCAAACACAGCCTGACCTATGAAATTATGAAGCCAGAAACTGTAGGAAGGCAGAAATCGACTCTTGTGCTCGGACGGCATTCCGGCAAACACGGACTGGAAGCGCGGCTCACCGAGCTCGGATACTTTCCGAAAGAGGGAGACTTCCATAAGATATATGAAAAATTCATGGAAATTGCTGACAAAAAGAAGGAGGTATTCGACGAAGACCTCATCGCTCTTGTCGAGGAAGAGCTCAACATCCTTCCCGAAATATTTTCCCTTATCTATTTCAGTGTTGTTACGGGTAACATGGTGCTTCCAACTGCAACCGTGAAGCTGAAAAAAAATGACACAATATTTCAGGAAGCGGCAACCGGCGACGGTCCGGTCGACGCGGTGTATCGGGCAATAGAAAAGATCACCGATACACCCATTAAGCTTAAAAGTTACTCACTCAACGCGGTTACCCGCGGAAAAGATGCTATGGGCAGCGTCAACATACTCGTTGAAAGAGATAACAAAATTTACAGAGGGTACGGCGTCGCAACCGATGTCATCGAAGCCTCCGCACACGCGTTTCTCAACGCGATTAACAGAATCCTCAACAACAATACGGGGTCATAGATAGCATGGTAAAACTGTTTGATACAACACTCAGGGACGGCAGCCAGGGCGAAGGGGTAACCTTCTCCAGCGAAGATAAAGTCAAGGTAGCGCGTGAGCTCGATTACCTGGGCATCCACTACATAGAGGGCGGGTGGCCCGGTTCAAACCCGAAGGACATCGCTTTCTTCAAAAAGGCTCGGAAAATCGAATTCAAGAACGCAAAGATATCCTCATTCGGCAGTACCCGAAAAGCGAAAAACAGGCCCGATGAAGATCCCAATCTTCGTGCGGTCATCGATGCCGGCGTTCCGGTAGCAACTATCTTCGGTAAATCGTGGGATCTGCATGTAAAGGAGGCTATACGTACCACACTTCGGGAAAATCTCAAAATGATCGAAGACTCAGTCGCATACCTCAAGGATGCGGGACTCGAGGTTATTTACGATGCTGAACATTTCTTCGACGGGTATCGAGAAAATCTGGATTACGCAATGGAGACGCTTTACGCTGCTTACAGAGGAGGTGCGGACATGGTTGTGCTCGCCGACACGAACGGCGGCACCCTTCCTTTTGAGGTCGGAAAAATCTTTCAGGTCGTAGAAAATAAAATGAACTGTCCACTCGGGATACATGCACATAACGACTCGGAGCTGGGCGTTGCGGTAACGATTGAAGCCGTCAGGCACGGTGCAGTGCACGTTCAGGGGACCATTAACGGATACGGAGAACGGTGCGGCAACGCGAATTTGTGCTCCATCATTCCTGTTCTCAAACTCAAGATGGGTATTGACTGCATAAGTGACGACAATCTGAAGAAACTGTCGGAAGTTTCGAGATACGTCAGCGAGCTCGCTAATATGAGACACGATGCGTGGATGCCATTCGTCGGTGAAAGCGCCTTCACCCACAAAGCCGGTATCCATGTTGATGCAATGATGAAGAACCTGAAAACCTACGAGCATACTGACCCCGGCAGTGTCGGCAATGTGCGGAGAGTTCTCGTTTCGGATCTCTCCGGAAAAAGCAACATCTATTTCAAGGCCTCACAGTTCGGCATTGACCTGAGCGACATCAAGGAGCATTCTGCAAAAACCCGAGATATTCTCCAGAAACTCAAAGAGCTGGAGGATGCCGGATACCAGTTTGAAGGGGCGGAAGGTTCATTCGAAATACTGCTAAAAAAACTCATCAAAAAGTGGGACGACTACTTTTTGCTCGAGGGCTTCAGGGTAATCACCGAAAAGAGGGGGCCGGAGCAACAGCCGCTGTCTGAGGCAACGATGAAGGTAATTGTTGACGGGGAAAAAGAGCTTACTGCAAGCGAAGGTGTCGGTCCGGTCAATGCACTCGACAAGGCAATGAGAAAAGCGCTTACGATTTTCTACCCAACACTCGAGGAGATGCGGCTCGTGGACTATAAAGTGCGTGTTCTGGAAACCAACAAAGCAACGGAGGCGCAGGTGCGGGTGCTCATTCAGAGCAGCGACGCAACCGATACATGGGGCACTGTGGGCGTCTCTCAAAACCTTATGGAAGCGAGCTGGATTGCACTCGTCGATTCAATATCCTATAAACTCATGAAGGATGAGAAGGAAGGTAGAACCATCAAGCGTAAACAATGATGCCCTCCGATATACTACTCCCAACCGCTTAATTTATTTTATCCTCCGTGGTGTCACAGCTTCTGCTCAGCTTTACACATAATGAGTACGATTGAAATTCGCCAATATATTGGAAATGGAATTAACCATATTTTATAATTAGAGCAAGCTGGGCCAGTGGCATTATACGAACGTCCGGATACTTTCGGTATGAGAAATATCTCTCAGGATGTATAAAGTTTTTACGCTCATCCTATCATCGAGAAAAAACCGTAAGGAGCAGCAGTGTGGAAAATCCGCAAACGATAGGCGGTTTTTGAAAAAAGAAAGAGGAATAAAATCCCAGGGCAAAAAAAAAGAGCCTCGTAACAGGCAGGGCATCAAACATGCTGTAACGAAAAACCCTGCTCCAAAAAAAACCATGGAAAAGCATCCGCCCTCCGCAGGCGACGGGTTCTCACAGAAAACAGGGTGTATTATCGAAAAGCAGCGTATACCGAACTCTCACACCGGAACAGAAGCTCGAAGCTGCAATAGAAAATGTGCTGTCATTCGACAGCGGGCTGCGGCCTCCCAACTCAAAAAGGAAGCCATGATGAACGGACAGGCCATCTTAAGGAGATGCAGTCGTTTATCCAAATCATGGATATCCTTATCCACCTCATCAACAAATATCCTGACAATGTCATCTATCTGCTGGGAAATCACGATACACTGAGTCCGCAGCTTTCAAAAAGCGGTATTCTGCAGGGTGAGCTCTTTCATCGGGCACTCATAGAACAGAGAGGCGAAAGGTATGCGAATCTCATTCAGCGCTTTTTCGATGCTCTCCCCATCTGCGTCATACTCAGATATTTCTGTGCTGTGCATGCCGGGCCCGTAAGAGGAGGAATCGGCAGAAGAGAGCTTATAAATATCGACCATTACCCGGACTGCCGTCATCAGCTCATATGGAATAGAATCAATGAGGTGTATTCCACACCGAGCATGAAAGAGTATGGCCCGCAGGACCTTGAAGACCTGCGAACAGCATTGAGGCTTCCACAGGCCATACCGATACTAGTCGGACATAATCCAATGTGGAAGTGGGGAGGAGATGATTCAATATGGATCAATATCCTTCGTACCCACGACCATGTCATTCTCTACAGTGGCGAACAAAAAATTTGCCCGTATATCTCAGTGCGGAATTCATACCAGTACGAAGTACGGTATGCGAATTTAAAGTTGAAGGAACGGAAGTTTGTTAAAGATCTTTGTCTATTCCAAATTCTGAAACAAAATACCAGAGAAAAAAATGATATACTTTCTTACACCCTTTTTCTGCACAGTGTATTAATGTATTATATTATCATCTTTTTGAAGATTGTTATGAAGGGGCTTCGTATGAAAAAAGAACACCTGAAAGAAAAGACAGGAATCATTACAGGGGCAGGCGTGCCGGTATTCGCCGTAATTTTTTTAATCGTGCTGTTTCACTCGGCTCCATTATTATCAGAGGAAACCTCCAATATAGTTACCTTTTCAAGGGATGTAGCACCGATTCTGCAGCATAACTGCCAGGAGTGTCACCGGCCGGGGAAAATAGGGCCGTTCCCGCTCATTACATATGAAGATGCAAAAAATTATGCGGAACATATCAATGAAGCAGTCCAAAACCACATCATGCCGCCGTGGCTCGCGGCAGACGGATACGGCGAATTCAAGAATGAACGAAGACTAACACGTGAGGAAATCGATCTGATCTCACGATGGGTTGAGACGGGAGCCGCGGAGGGAGACCCAAAAGACCTGCCGGCTCCGATCAGTTTTTCTGAAGAATGGTACATCGGAACACCGGAAATCGAGCTTGACCCCGGGGAAGATTTCAAGGTGCGGAAATCAGGCGGTGATTTCTTTAGATCATTTGTTCTTCCCTATGATCCGAAAGAGGATGTGTGGATTTCTGCAATTGAAGTAATACCCGGCACCCCTTCCGTTGTTCACCATGTCGGTGTCTATGTTGATACGAGGGGGGATTCGGTCAAATTCGACAGAAGCTCACCCGGGATCGGGTATCCAGGGAATATGAGCCTGAGCTCATTTATCCTTCTCGACTTCTGGACACCGGGAGGCACGCCACGTAAACTCGCTCGAGGCATGGCGTGGAAAATCCCTGCCGGTTCACACCTCGTTATGGATATACACTATACTCCTGACGGACAGGTTCACTATGACCGGACACGTGTCGGCCTTTACCGTGCAGAGGGACCGATCGACAAACGTGTGCGATTCGCCACGCTCGGGAACACACTCTTCGAAATTCCTGCAGGGGAAAGGAACCACGAGGTTACGGCTTCACGAAGACTTACAAGGGATATACACCTCATTTCCGGATGGCCGCATATGCATCTGCTCGGCAAGGAAATGAAAGTGTGGGCCGAATACGATAACGGTATGATCGAACCGATACTCTGGGTGCCTGAATACGACTTTCACTGGCAGCAGGTGTACGAGCTCAAGAACCCCCTCGCCCTGTCCCGGGGTTCTCGCCTGCACCTGAGGGCATTCTACGACAACTCGACATCCAACCCGGAAAATCCGTATAAAAAGCCCAGAACAATACGCTACGGTCAGAAAGCGAGAGATGAGATGTGTTTTTTTTATTTTCACTACACTGTAGATGCTGAACACCTTACTCGAGGTCTTAAAGTTGGTTATGACGGTCTGGAACTTCGAGTCGGCGGGGACGATTGAATTATGAGACTCGCTGATCAATGACAGTACTCGGATACGATCCTGGCATATCGTGCACGTATTTCTTCGATACCGCATGGACGAAAATATGCACCAAGACCGCGTGCACCACATCAGCCATCTATATACACATAGGCGGGAGTCACACCCATGTTCAACTTTGCACTTTTCCCGAGCAGCACTTCGGTAAGTGACTGGCTAAGCCTTCTCTTGTTGTCAAAGAAATCAGACCGTACTCTACCCGCCTGCCGCGCTATTACCTTTTTATGATGATCGGTTGCATAACGGGTATCGAGATCAGCGAAAAACATGAGTATATCCAGTATATCCCTGTTGATATCGTCACCCTGATCCTTTGATTCATCCAGAATTTTCCCAATGTCATTTACGTGGGCTCTTTTCGGCTGAAACAGCTGGTACGCTTCCTCAGGAGAGCTGTACACCTTGATGAGAAACCCAAAGAAGACCCTGAGAGTCTTGCTATAGATTTCATTTCTCTTGTATCTGGAGAATATTTTGAATATGCTCTCTACCAGAAAGTAATTCGGAGCAACGAAGTCTAGATATTTTTCCGGGCTATACCCTTCAAGAAGCGCATCGATTGCGTATCGGTTGTTGCTTTCAAGTATCTTCAGGGAGAGAGGGTATCTATCACTATTGATACCATCCATGTTGATACTTTTCGCTATTGTTACCGCCGCATTCACATTTTCCGTCGACCTGCAAAGAAGGATGTTTCTGAACAGGCCGAGGATCGACTTCTCCTCTAACTTTTTATAGTCTCTCAGCGGCCGGTCCAAAGGTTTGCGTTGTTTTACCACAACTGCGTGATTTTTCATATCTATGCACATGTAATAAACACGCTTTCTGAAAGAAAAGATCACCCTCCAGCACTATACATTCTGCCTGAATACGATTTTTCAGAAAACTGCACCGCTTCCATCCGACATTCTGTTCGACCTTACAGAATACACATACCTGGATAGAAATATAATCCTTAAAAAATCAATTGAATTATCAGGAAAATTTCAATAGAAAAAACCTGCGGATCTGGTACTCTTTTTGCTCATTCTTTCGCAGCGAAGCGACCTGAGCAATGAAAATATAAAACTTATCCTTCTGCTCTTAAGAAGTATGGCGTCGAAAAGCATATTACACAAAATCGGATCCCGGCATTTTGAAATACTGAATGGAATTCATGATACACAGAAAGATACTGCTGGCGGTTCGGGAAAAAGGCATGCTGTCAGGCATGCAGGAAATAGAGAGCATGCGTCATACTATCTTGACAAACACTTTTCTGACAATCATAACATGCAGGAAGAACTTGTTCGCTCGCCTGCCAGGGGCATCGACACTCGTCATATTAAGAAAAAAAATAAAAAGCGGGCGTCTAAATTATTTCAAGAGTCCACACCGGGAGAAGAAACAGCACTAAAGGAAGAAAATACTTTAAGTGCTCAGGAACCTGAGAAAATTCTTGAGGAACGAACAGTCCCCCTGCAGCCAGGTAAAATCATCGGCATATTGAAGGAGCATAAAAAGGTATGGATTCCGGCTTTGCTGGTTGCAGCAGCAGCCGGTATTGGAATACTGTTGGCTTAATAACACAAAATCAGTACACAGTGAAAAAAGGAGACACACTTTCAGGTATCTCAAAGAAGTATTACGACAATGCAGGACGGTATACTGCTATTGCTGAACAAAACAATATCGCGGACCCGAATTTAATATTTCAGGGACGTACGCTCGTCATACCGGATTTTAAAGAAAAATAAGGTTAATACTCGAGGTAATCCATGTACAGCCAGTTATCCATTCCGCCTTCAATACTGTAAACACGGGTAAAACCTCTATCGAGTAAAAACTTCACCGCCTGTATACCATTGCCACCATTTCCGCTTATAACAATGATATCTCGATCCCTTGGGAAACCCTCGCTTTTTCTCTTGAAATTACCGGTATCCCACGTGCAATGCAGAGCACCTCTCACATGCCCCTTCGTGTACAGAGTTGTTTCTCGAAGATCGTAAAGTATATAATCTTTTTTTTGTGCCTGTATGCGCTGCAGGAGGGTTTCAGGCATCATGATATTTTCACCAAAAAGTATTTCATCCTCAAAAGAAGAATCTTCTTCAGCAGATGTAACTTCCTCAGATGAGATAGTATTATCCTGCGCATATACCGGTACTCGATTATACACGGAAATAAAAAGGAAAATTAAAAAAACAGGCAGTAATAAAAAAAACCGTGTCCACAGTCCGGCTTGATGTCGGTTCATACACTGATCCGTTTTATTGATCGTCTATACATCGTACTGCTTTGCAAACAGTGTCGAATACCTCTTTATCCATTCTTTCGCAACGCATCCAAAATCAAGCGCAACATTGTACCGCTGTTCAAGTCTTTTTTTCAACAGCTCAATACGAACAACCTGCTCTGTCATTCTTGCTTTGAGCAGTTCATTTGAGGTATCGAATGATATCGCAATCACGTATCGTCCACCCCGACACCTTCTGCACCGTGTAACATGTCCGTTAAGTGAGAAATTCCTATCCTCAACCGAAACATCTATCGCAACTGCCGTGCCAACCTCAATCTCGCAGCAAGTTGTAAACTGGAGCCCACCTTCGCCGATATTGTCGGATTCGCCCACAATATGGTTGACAACCTTTCTCGAATCAGTATTCTCCTGAAGGATTCTGGTTTTAAGAGGATAATTCAGCGGGTGTCGTATGTATTTTCTTCTTTCCATTTTTATATGCCCGGGGTATGAATGCCCTTCAGGGTATGAATGCCCTTCAGGGTATGAATGCCCTTCAGGGTATGAATGCCCTTCAGGGTATGAATGCCCTTCAGGGTAAAAAAACAGCGAGCCATCTCATTTTTCCGGCAGAAGATAGGTAAAGTTCTTTCCCTCAGCGAGCTCTCTGAACTGTCCGCTAAGCTGCTGAATATCAAGCACCCTCCTGAACGTTCCGCCGGTAATTGCAGCTATTTTTCGTAGAAGAGCCTCATCATATGCCATGAAGTCAAACGGTGAACCCACTCCAACCGTGTCGATAACAATATGGTGCTGGGCTGCTTCTTTAGCAAGGGTAATGATCGAAATTCGCCCTGATGTGGTTGGAATTCCGTCCGTCAGCAGTATGATTCTTTTTGCACCGCCCGCAGCGGAAACACTGTCAATCGCCATGCGCACCCCTTCGAACATAGCGGTCGATCCGTTCGGCGAAAGCACATCGACCCTGCTTTCAATATGTTCATAATTAATAGACGGTTTCTCAACAACTGAAGCCCATTCGCCGAAACTGATAATCCCTATGCGATCTTCATGCCGCATAAGGAACTTGCTTCGAATGAACTCACGCACCGCGTTCTTTGCCGCTTCCATTTTCATAATTCCTGAGATAAAATCGGCCATACTTCCCGATGTGTCGATGAGCAGCATCAGTGTCTCGTGCGGGATTACTTCAATCTCATCGCCGATACCGGCAAAAAGGAGCTCACGTGATGCTCTGTTCAAACGCGCAACGAGCACATCCTTGTCTGAAGCGGACGAAACAGCGACCCGTGCCTTGATCATCCGGTCGCCTTTTTTCAAAACAACGCTGTCACCTGTTTTAATTCCAAATTGATCACGCAGGTACTTTGTCAGTCTGATAACCGGCTCGGATGATCCCTGGTCTTCCCTGAATCCCTCGAGTATTTTGAGGCTTGGATTGCGAAACTGCGTGGAAGGGAGGCTCGTGTCACGGGTTTCTGCTTCCGTAGCATCATTTTTTTTCTTAAAGAGCCCCATTTGTTTTACTCCGGAAATTGTGTGCTTCAAAGGTTTTTTTTGCCGAAGAGATCCAGAAACCTGTCCTCATACTCCTGAAAAAGGCCCCATCTATCAAGTTCCGCCTTCAATGCCCCGGCTTTGGAAATATCTTCAGACGCTGCCTCGAACATATACTCAATTCTTTCGCGAACATCATGCGGGACTTTTTCACCCCGTGCTTCGCTCCCTTCCTCAAACTCCGCTTCAGAAGGACGGAATTCATCCTGTTGACCTTCAGCCCCCAATAAAGTTTGCTTTGATGTTTTACTGACCTTATCGATCTCTTCCTCAACAAAAACCGCCATCTGCTTGAGGCCGTCTAAATCAAGACGTACGCCGGAATACCCCATAAACACCTCGAGGATTGCAAGTGAGGATTTTGGATTTTCTATCTTTGCCGTGTAAAAGGGAATTTCTCCCAGCAGACAAAATCCACCAATACCGGCTTCACGGGCCACGCCGAGCAGAAGTCCGTTCAGCCCGCCGATGTGACCCGCATTCATCAATTTGATATTATGTCGGGGAAACATCTTCGAAAAACGTGTTTCAGTTGAAACGCCCCAGACCCCCGGTTGGGCGCGATGCGTAATATTGACCGGTGTTGCCGCAAACGTGATGACTTCCTGCACATTGAAATCAAGGGCGACTTCAATAACTCTTCTGGCAAGGTCGTACTCTTTTTCCATAACCGGTTGTGACTCTCCGACAAAAATTAGAAGATCGTTTTTTGCACCCGGGTCTTCGTAGTAAAAAAATTCACTCCTCGGCAAGCTGGGAATTTCGACAATGCCGTTTCCAATCTGAACACCTGTTTTATAGAAATACTCTTCCGGATGAATTTCAGCAAACTTAGAGGCTTTTACACTCTCCTTCAGGTACATAGCAGCACCATACGCCACATTACCCATCCCCGGCCATGCTGCAACAAGAAGCGGGTTTCTCGGCTCTATCCGGTGCAGAACCCGAATAGATGAATGCATAATTTCCTCCAACAGAATGCTGTTTTTTATTATATTGTGATAGTCTTATACTTAATTTAATCATTTTGTATACCTCATTCAATCCTTTTTCAAATACACGGGTGTACAATACCGCCGGCAGGCAGTATGTTCTCTGCAATATGCAAGCAGGAGTTATTTCTGCTCATGCGTGCACCGGCGACATCATAAACAACCATCGAAAGGAAAGGCTAATGGATATTCTTGTCCTGAACAGCGGCAGCTCTTCACTTAAATACGTACTGTACCGCTGGGAAGAACGGTCAATTGTCGCCAAGGGCATCGTCGAGCGGGTTACCCAGGGGAACTCATCCATATCACACGAAGTGATCGGCAGAGAAGTAGTGGAAATAGGGCGGGACTGCCCGACTCATAGTGATGCGGTGCAACTCATAATCGAAGTACTTACGGAAAAAGACGGAGTAATAGAAGACATAAACAGAATACAGGCTGTCGGGCACAGGGTCGTTCATGGTGGCGAAAAATTCAACAAATCCGTAATTATCGATGAAACCGCTCTCAATACCTTCAAGAGGCTTGCCGACCTTGCGCCTCTTCACAATCCCCCGAATATTACGGGGATCGAGGCGGCAAAAAAAATACTTCCCGATGTTCCCCACGTGGCCATAATGGATACCGCCTGGCACCAGACTATGCCCGATCATGCATTCATATACGCCCTGCCCTATGACTGGTACACAAAATATTCGATCAGAAGATACGGATTTCACGGCACTTCACTGTTGTACTGCGCAAAGCGGGCAGCGGTTTTGCTGGGCCGGGACCCTTTTCAAACAAATTTGATAATCGCCCATATCGGAAACGGAGTCAGTTTCAATGCCGTACAAAACGGTATATCCGTCGACACGAGTATGGGATTTACTCCGATGGAGGGCGCGGTCATGGGAACGAGACCCGGCGATCATGATGCTGCAATCGACCTGTATATGATGGACAAACTCGGCATAGGTCCCTCCGAAATGAATACCATTCTGAATAAAAAAAGCGGACTGCTCGGTATAACCGGAAAATATATAGACAGGCGTGATATCAAAGAAGCAGCAGAAAACGGTGACGGACGGGCGAAACTGGCAGTTGAAATAGAGACCTACAGGGGGAAAAAATATATAGGCGCGTATCTCGCAGCACTTGGGAAGATCGATGCCCTTGTATTTACCGCAGGAGTAGGAGAGATGAGCTCGCTCGTGCGCTCGAAAATGATGGACGGTCTCGACAGCCTCGGAATCGTGTACGATCAAAACAAAAACGATATATCATTAACACGGAATGCCGAAACCGATATTACCGCCCATGATTCGAAGATCAGAATATTCGTCATTCCCACGGATGAAGAGTACGTAATGGTTGAAGACACCGTGGCGCTCATGGAAGGGACCTATGATGTCCACACCAACTTTACCTACTCATTTCAAAGCCCCGATTACGTAAATAAACTGCGTGAAGAAGCGTTTAAAAGAGAGACGAGCAAAAACCAGGACCTGCTTTCCGTCAGAGCTTCAGTTCCCCTTCATCAGTAGGCTGCCTTCGCTTCAATATCAAGTAGAGGGGTAGACTCAGTAAGAAAGGAACAATATAAAAAACCATCCTGTATAAAAGTACTGCAGCTAGTGCGGTGTGAAGAGACACCCCCAATGCGGCATATGTCAGAGACATGGAGCCTTCCAGCATCCCGATACCACCCGGAAGCATGGATACGAGAGCCGCTATCTGTCCTATTGAAAATCCTGTCACCAGCATTCCGACGGATATCGAATAATGCACAGCCTTGAACGAGAAAAACATCACCAGAAGCCAGAATGCCCAGTCTACAGCAGTGACAGTAACCAGTATAAGAAACCGGCCCGGCATTTTTTGCAGGCCGGCAAGCTTATTGATAAACTCATCGATAAACTCCATTACTTGATCCTGTTCAATCGGCGGTTTCTTTTTAAAAACCTTCAAAATCCGGTTGAAACTTCTGAAAAAGAATCGAATTCCTTTTTCCCTGAATGAACGCCAGAACAGTTCAAGGTACAGCAGAAGGATCAGGACGAAGAAAAAAACAACGGCAGTAGTAATAGCCGTTAGATTGATATCCAAAGATCTGCTCTGAAAAAGAACGAGCACATATCCTACAACAAGAAGAACAATAAACAATACGTTGAAAAAAAATACCTGGAATGCTCTGCTGAGCGCCGCCTTTTCAAAACTTATGCCCTGATAATCGAGGACATACATTTGCGTCGCAAAGGGAGTAATACCGCCGAATGAAACGGTATATCCAAGGGTATTGATGATGAACGAGGAATGGAGGGCATTGAGAGGCTTGAGTTTTTCGCCGAGAATACCGAGAGCGAGAGATAAGAGGATTCCCTCCATGCAGTAAACAGCAAGGGCGCTGATAAAAGCTTCAAACACGGGAAGAAAGTGAATGTCCCACAGAATCTTCTTCAACTCCCTGAAACCGGCAAAAGATGCAAGGATCCCGATAACAATCATGAGTAAAAGCGCATATTTTATGAAACGGCGCAAATATTTCTTCTTTTTATCAACCACCAGCCACTTCCCCCTGTTTCTGTACGGTCGATCCCAACTTTGTCGATCGGCCGAAAAGAATATTGTCCGTCCTTTACGATAGTATATAGTATATTACGGTCTGAAAAGTCGAGAAAATTCTTCAAACCTAAAAAAAAAAGCACGGTTTTGAAAAAGGGGACACTGTTTTTGCCATGGAGAAAACATCGATTTTGGAGTAACAAAAAATGTATTTCAGGTGATAGAAGCAGCAATACATTTCTACAACGAGCGGCCGTATATCGAGGTGACTTCTAAAAGTCTCCCTGCATGCTTTTCCAGCTCTTTCGGATGAATTCTCCATTCCCAGTTGCCTCGGACAGTTGCGGGCTTATGAGAAGCGGATTCCCGGTGAATGCCGAGCTGCTCGAATATGGAGAATTCCCGTACTACGGCGAAGCTGGCCCAAACGGCAGGACCTGTCAGATCCTTTATCCGCAATGGTTTAAAAAATCTGCAAATACGAATGCAGCGGGCCCCATATCGCCGATGCCGAATCCGGATGGCAATGATGTGATATTAAGGAGGATTCCGCTCTTCCGACTCCGAATATCAGGCTGGTTTGATACCGACACTCCATACATGTTCTTTTTTCCGCCGGCATTGTGTTTTTTTTCGATAAATTGGTCATAGATTTTTCCGGCCCTGCCCCGAGGTTAATCTGCACCTGCGGTAGCCCGGTGTTATTCGCATTGTATATTCAGATTATCACCAAGTCTATCGAATACCGAAAGCCACGCTTGAGCAGATCGATCACCTCCGCCTGCTTTTTCAGCAATTTTTTTTCTATGTTCGGTACAAATTCTGAAATAGGAATCCTGAGCCTTCCGCAGGTCGATCTGCATCTGAAGAGTCAGAATTGCCGATACCAGTTTTTCCAGCATCCGAAGCCTTTTCAAACCCTTCCCTTCATTTGAAGGATTCAGGTCTTCAATGAGACCGGCCAGTATCATGGACAGCCGAAGCAAAATCTCTTCATTGAGTGTATATGAAAACTTCTTGATTTCATCAATAAGGTCCAGAAACTCATTTATGTCTTTACCGTCCGAATCCAGCAGCATTCGCATCTTTGCGTGAACGGCCAGATTTCCCACGATCGCTATCTCCTGCGAAAGAGGGTATTGCAGTCTCTCGAGCTCCTGCAGAAGCGGTTGCCACTCGTTGTACTTTTTCACAAGCTCGACTTCTATATCCTGTACTGCCGGCGCCAGGATTCGATCGATAATATCCCGCTGTTCATCCGCAAACAAGCTTTGCAGGGAATAGGTTTTTGTCCCGATATACCTTTCCATAATGTTCTTCACCCCCGCCGGAGATTGATCCTGCATGGCTTTTTTTAAGGCATCCCTCATCTCAATAAATACAGGCTCATCAACAGCATCCCCCACCCTGCCTTCAATATCTTGATTTCCGGCATGAAGCACCGCAAAACTGAATGCACACTGCTCGGTTACCGGTGTCGAAACAATATCGACCTGCCCTGCTGAAAGCGTCATCCCCCCTTCCTGAATTCTTTCATGCTGAAGAGGCTGCGCCCTGTAGCAGTACACCTCTTCGAGTCCATTCCCATCAAGAAAAAGTGACAGAACAGCATAGTGCGCGCCGACATCGGAAAGTGTTATCCGTTTTCCGGCCGCCTCACGGTCATAGACATCCCTGCCGGACTTGTACTCCTGTCTATTGCTCTTTGCCTTCTCCAAAATATTCCGGTATTCCGGCTCCAGATCGGGGCCGTTTGTTTCACGGGCAAGCTGCATGGCCCTGGCGCCATACTGCATGGCCTGCGTTGTTTCAATGTCGGATATCTCCTCGAAAAACCAGCCACAACTCGTAAACATGAGCTGGGCGTTCCGCTGCATCTCGAGTAATTTGAGCGACCGCACCCGTTCCTGTTGTGAAAGCTGCTTCCTCTCATGCTTCTGTAAGAAGGTCTCGATATTTTCCGAGCTTCGGTCCAGAATAAGGGTGATGTATTGATCCCGTGCCGTCCACGGATCTTTCAATAAAGCGGCCGCCCCTTTTTCAAAAAACGGGGCAAGCTCATCCCGCAACCGGTCCATTGCTTTGCGAAGCGGGGCCCTCCACTCCTGACTGTATGCCGGGTGCCTCCCTGTTTTACACCCGCAGTTGCTCCTCCATCGCTCTACCCCGTGGACGCAGCTCCAGGAGGTGTTCTCTGCAATCTCTACTTCGTATGCCGGTGGAAATTTTTCGAGATATTCTCCATATACGGTGATCCGCGCAAGGTCATTTGACTCGATGTGATGGATACAGTACGCGAGGGCCATGTCGCCGAACCGGTGATGGTGCCCGTAGGTCTCACCGTCTGTCGCAATGTGCACAAGGGTATTTTTTTCGCTCCCGGCGAGGGGCTGAAGAAGGCGTTCTGCAAAAGCTTTTCCGTCCCTGAGGAGATCGCCGAAACTGACCTCGTGAGCGATCGGCCCGTCGTAAAAAAATATCGTGATCGATTTGCCGGACGGCAGGTTACAGAGATAGGCACGCTTCGTATCGATCTTCGCCTCGTGAACATCAGTCCATTCCCCGGTTCCTGTTCGTCGCACACGAAGAGCCTGATGAGGTGCGAGGATGGTAAAGGAAATACCCTCATCGGCAAGTATTTCGAGGGTTTCGTAATCGACAGCCGTCTCCGGTAGCCACATACCTTCAGGGGTCCTTTTGAAACGGGATATGAAATCGGCTATCCCCCACTGTACCTGCGTGGCCTTATCCCTTCTTACGGCAAGCGGCATTATGATATGGTTATATGCCTGGGCAATGGCGGAACCATGCCCTGAAAAATACTTTCTGCTCTCCATGTCAGCCTCTAAAACGGCCCGGTATACCGCAGGCCTGTGCCTTTCGATCCATGCGAGCAGTGTGGGTCCGAAGTTGAAGCTCATCTTTTTATAGTTATTTATTATGGAAATAACCCGTTTCTCGTCGTCAAGAATTCGCGAGGCGGCATTCGGCTCGTAACATTCGTAGCTGACCCGCTCGTTCCAGTCGTGAAATGGCGATGCCTCATCCTGCTTCTGGATCTCTTCAAGCCAGGGATTTTCTCTCGGCGGCTGATAGAAATGACCGTGTATGCAAACATATCCGTTCATAACCCGACCTCTCGCACAATTTCCCGTCCGTTTCGCCATGAACGTATTTCAGTTTCATGCCTATGTCAAGCGGTATTATCCGGACGCAAAGCATCCTCATAACAATAGCGCAGTTCACCTCCATGAGCAATGGTATTATTTCTGCCGTAGGGCAACAATGGGTGATCACAGATAATTATTACTTCAATGCATCCGTATTGTGGTGAAAAAATATTCGAGGTTATGCGCCTGTTTTGGCACATGAATCGATGATCTGGTTCAGCCTGGTCCTATAGTACCTGAAATTCTCCCAGCACGAATCGTCGGGCACGTGGTGGTCAGCATGGGGTATATAACCACCGCTCTTCAGTACACTTTCAACCCTTTCAAGCTCCTCATCGATATCCTGCTTCGTCCTGTCTGCAGTAAACACACGCTTGTCCACACCGCCCAGAATCCGGAGTTTGGGAAAATTACGACGAATACGGTTGAGATCGTTACCTGCCTGTATTTCGATGGGGAACACGCCAGTCACACCGAGTCGGTGCCATACAGGAATGAGGCCCTCGATATAGCCGTCACTGTCGACGAATATATGCCGTATTCCGAACTGCTTGATAAAATCGATTATTCGTATGTAGTATGGTGTCATGAACTCTTCGAACATCTTTTCCGAGATCATCGAACCTGTACGGCTTGCCATGTCCTCCCATATGAGCACACAGTCCGGCTCAAAATCCCGGAATATGACCGACCAGTACTTCATCGTGAATCGTAAAAAAAACTCATTGATATCCTTTATAAGGCCCGGGTCGTCGTACATCATGTAGAAAAGGGGTGTGTTTCCGATTAGATGCCTGGGAAAACCCAAAAAACCGTATGGAAACCCACCCAGTCTGACGGGAAAATCCCGCTGTTTCAACCGCGCGGAAAGCTGCTTCCATCCGGAAGGGAGCCGCTTCAAAATATCGGTATTGTACCGCTCTTTATACGCCTCGAAATCCCTCCTGTTCTTGACCGGGAAATCCAGGTCAAGAGGAACTGCGGTGCCGCTCTTTCTGATTTTCACGGTTATTCCAAACTCGTTCACGAACGTCCTGAACTCTTCATTCTCTTCGATAGTTTTTTCTTCCAGAAGAGGGCTGAAATTCAACGGAAACTTTGAAATATAGTAATCAAGGCCACAGGCGTTTCGAACATTACTGTCCACAACGATACTGCTTTCAGGATCCACTTTTTTCGCACCGCTTATAACGCCGTTATCGGAAAGTCCTTTGGGGAGTTCCTCCTCAACAGGCATTCCCTCCCTCATGAAACGCTTTATGGTGGTCGTCCAGTAGCCATACTCGGCCTTGATAGTCGGGACATCTCTTTCAAAGTTCATTGCCGCATGAAACCGCTCTCTTGTGTTCATAAAAAGTCCTCGGTAAATAAATCTCAGCTCGCTGTTCACGTATAAAAACAGGTGATGAGGGAGTATTTCTTCACAATCAAAAAATATCCCAGTGTATCATGCCGCACCAATAACACCCTGGCTTGTATGCCCCTTAAAATACTATTTCTTTATGGTGTAGGTAAATCAATAATATTTCGCAGAATACAATATATCCCAGGAAAAAAAGATAATGACTAATTTAGCTTTTCTGAATCGAATAGTATCGATAAATTGAAATAGTACGTTGTCGAGCGTACTGTATAATATAGATATTCCAGTACCGGAGGAGAAAATGCCCCTTATACCGTTTTCTGCACTTCTGAATACAGCCCGGGACCACCATTTTGCGGTCGGGTACTTCCAGGCCTGGAACGAGGACTCCCTCGAGGCAGTACTCGAAGCTGCGGAGCAAACCTCATCTCCAGTCGTACTGGGTTTCGGCGGCACACCGGTCAACCAGCGGTGGTTCAATGAATGGGGGCTTTCATGTGCAGCAGCTCTGGGCCGAGTTGCTGCCCAAAAATCAAAGGTGCCGGTCTCCTTTATACTAAATGAAGCTGAAACCTTCGAACAGTGCGTGAAGGGAATAGAGCTTGGATTCAATGTCATCATGCTGGACAGTTCATCCCTGCCATTTGAAGAAAACCTTAAAATAACGAAAAAGCTCACGGCTGCTGCCCATAAAAAAAATGTTGCAGTGCAGGCCGAGCTCGGGCACCTGCCGGTGGACGGTAAAAATACCGTATCGACACGCACCGACCCGGATGAAGCTGCTATTTTTGTAAAGAAAACGGGTATCGACGCGCTTGCAGTTTCAGTCGGCAATGTACATGAACTGATAACGGGTAAAGCGAAAATCGATACGGCTCTAGTTGAAAAAATACAGAATAAAACAGATATACTCCTGGTTATACACGGGGGAACGGGGTTTCCGTCAGAAGCGGTGAAAAATGTCATTCGGGCAGGAGTCGCGCTTTTTCATGTGGGTTCGATACTGAAGCTCAACTACTACGAGGGACTCAAGGGCAGCATCGAAGTAAACAGTTCACCGGATAATATTCAACGAACCGTTGGGTCACGGGAGCTGGAGGATTTCACCACAGAGGGAAAGATAAGGGTGAAAAATAAAGTAATCGAGCTTATCAAACTCTACGGTTCGACCGGTAAAGCCGATTTGTATTGAACCAGCTTTCGACGAATGGAAACGGGAACAAACAGGTCAAGTATATATTTCCTCTGAAACACCGCAAGCACTCAATCACAACTTGACAGACCGGACACCCTGAATTACAATCATAACCAGAAAGCGCCGGAACCTGGTCTGAAAACCCGGCGTTCTTTTCGTTTAATCTCAACTAGCCGGAGACTTTCCTTTGCCCTGGTCAACGAAACAGGCATCTCTCTACAGATACTCTGAGAAAGAACAATCACTGGTCACCGGTGATGCGGTCAAAGACGAAATCAGCATCGCATTTCGGGATTTGCGCGGATTTGCGTTTCGCCCTGACAGCAATGTAATCGGCGGGCTCAGATCAGGCGCAGCTCTCGATTCATATCACGCGCGGTTTGTCGATATCAAAAACGATATGTACAACGTCATCGCTCGGGAGAATCATACAGTACGTAATACCCTTCTTGGTAATGTGCATCTCTCCACACGTCTTGTGAACGCCGTTAGTTTCTATCACCGTGCCCTGGCCGAAATCGACGATAAAAATCTTCGGAACCGGCGTGCTGTCATTATCAAGGAAATGCCCGGTACCCCCACCATTTACCACATCTCGGATGATACGAACGTTTTATCCCATGTGGGCCTCGGTCCTGCATGGATGGAGATTCCCTCCGTGTATCTCGGTCTCACCATCTTCGACGCCCTCTTCTACGAAACAAAGAAGAATGAACACGCAATTTTCGATGCCTTTAAAACGCTTTTGGAAATCGAGGAGCGTGCAGTCGAAACGGGGTATGTGCATATCGAAAAACTGAGAGAAAAGGAGATAGAAGATCTCGATCTCATTACAAAAGAGGTTATACGACTGACGCGTCTCGGCGAGGTGGCGTATGCAATCCCGCAGGTAAAAAAGATTAAAAAGTTTAGCAGCGTGAACAGGCAAAAAATACTTACCCTTCTCGATGCCCGGCTCAAGGATGATGAGCTTAACTTTGATTTTACCAAGAATATCAGAGCGCTCGAATTGCTTGAACGCTATTCACGCCGCTACAAAAAAGGAGACGATGTTGAATCTCTCAGAGAGGTTGTGCGACTCCTCGTCGCTGCCGCAGGGCATGACTTTCATGAAATACGAAACCGCGCGAACATCGCTCTCGAGAGAATTTTTGCTCCAAAAGAGTATGACGCGCCGCTTGCAACAACCTTTTTCACCGTGCGGCTCGGGGAAAAGCATCGTTTCAGATTCACGCTCACTGCAGGAAGAAGCAGATACTTTATACGAATTTATAGAAACAGTGCGCCCGACAGCCTCCCGCTCGAGGATTTTCTCGACTTCAGCGATATCGAGCTCAGGTACAACGGGAAGGAAAAGACCTTTGAAGCGGAATACCCATGCAGTCACCTCGGCCAACTCGACTTTGTGGTGTACAGAAGAAGAAAAAACAGCGATGAACGGATCTTAAATAATGGACTGAGCGGGCGAATCAATGTAATACCCGATATTCGCGGCGAGCTTTTACTCGAAATATTTCCCGACATTCACGGCCATACCCGTTTATACTGGAAAGACCCTTCAGGGAATACAGGACTTGTATACAACGAGAACGGAGAGGTGATACGGCTCGGAAACTTTTCGGATGTTGCAGCGCATCTCAAGGACCTGAAACAGCGGTATCAGATCACCGCTCTTTACATACTCGGCGCACAGAAGCGGGGAAAAAACAGGGAAGACTGGGCGCCGGAGGCTTCCTCCCCGTCTCCATTCGCACCAATGAGCCTTACAGAGATGGAACCCTCCCTGGGCGGCGAGGAAGCTTTCACTGAGCTTGTTCAGAAGGCACATTCCCTCAACATCAAAATCATTGTCGACGTTATACCCCATATAAACAGAAAGAGCGGGGGGCTCGACGACAGTCTGAGCGTGCAGTGCTACGACGATTCCGGAAACCTCGTCGTCAGAGCAGCGACGGACGGCCGTTACGGGAGCTGGAATGACGGGCGGCTTCTCAACTATAGAAAATTCGAGGTGTGGGAATGGTTGGCCGATTCGATCGGCATGCTCATAGAGAAGTTCGATATCGACGGCATACGGTTCGATTCGGCACATGCGGTACCAATCGTTATGAAGAAGAACAACTTTCCCCTCGTGTACAGCCGAAGGCGTAGTCATGAGGAGATGGTCGAGGGCACGATCATCATCAATGACCGGGAGGACGAACACTTCATCACCACCGGATATTACGATTCCGCCTGCAGGGAGAGGATAGCGGTCCCCCTCCACTACTACCTCTCACTCTCTATTGAGAAAAAACTGCGAAAAAGAAACAAACGCTTTTTTATAAACGTAGCTGAATGTTACTGGGGCAGAGAGCGGTTTCTCACCAGAAGCGGCATCATACCGTACAATTCAGCCCTCTTCAAGATTTGCGAAAACATAACGCACGGAAAATCCGATGTCCGTGAAATCTATCACCTGTACGACGGCTACTATCCGGGCGCTCTTATCCCGGGAACCGAGCTTCTCGGAATTCTCGGGAATCACGACGAACGCCGTGCACTCAATACGTTCGGACTCAGGGGACTCCGGCCGGCGGTATGGCTCACCTGCTTCATGAACAACATGGTCATGGATTACGAGGGGAGTGCAGAGGGACAGGGCTGGAAGGTGTATCTGGACAACATATATGTTAACTGGAACCAGTTCGAGTTTGCCTCGAGGCCAGGTCTCGAACAGTTCTACCGGGAGGTTTATTCCTTTCACAGGCACAACAGGGGTACTGGATGGCTTCTCTGGACAAACAATACCATGGTTGCTGCCGCGATGAAGTATACGGACGAAAAGTTCTGGATAGGGGCCTTTAATTTTTCTGAGCACAGCCAGGATATCAGTATTCAGTTCGACCGACCGTCTCTCCCAATCGAAGACGATGCGTGGTACAGGATTGTCGACCCCATCTACTCACCGGTAACCGGACATTACAACTACTTTACCGGAAGAGAGCTCAAGGTTTCACGAATTCATACAACGGTTTCCTATACCGATCGAATCAAATTCCTTATGCTCGAAAAACTTGACGAGCCGAAGAAGTATTACAGCAATTTTTTGAAAGACTCTCTTTCACGGTTTTGCACGATCAATGACATCAGTCGTATACCCTTCAATTTCTTTTTCGAAGAAACCGCAAACCATGCAGTAAGTTTTACTGCGCTTGTTTCTTTCATCAAGAAGCACATCCTTGACCTGTTTCGCGAAAAAAAGAGGGAGGCGGCGCTCCTCGGTTTAAAACGCGCCTTTTTCCACATGCAGACAAACAGAGTGCTGCCGGCAAAAAAGCTCTTCGAGTACATAACCCTCCTCTGCAAGGAGCAATCGGAAGATTTGAGGGCAATCGGTGAGTATCTCAGGTCCAGCAATAAACGGGGAGCAGTCGTGTTTCTCTCTGCTGAAGCAGAACCCTTTTCGAAAAGCGGTGGGCTTGCCAATGTGGCGTTTGAGCTTCCCCGTGAGCTCGTCAGGCTGGGGGAAGAGGTGTACGTTATTACCCCTCTGTACCGATACGGTGATCAAACACTTGTTCAGAAAATGCAGGATGCGGTAAAACGCTACAGAATACTGTACACAGGCACAAACGTACGCTTTTTCATTCAGGACATAGAGTATGAAGTCGGAATACACCGTGGGGATGTGGAAGGGATTCATTTCATTCTGCTTGACCACCATGAATTCTTCGACGGGTTATACTGGGGTTACACAGCAGAGGAAAAGCTCAGGCGAAGAATCGCTTTCGCTCGCGCTAGCACAGAGGCAATCAGGATCCTTGAGCTGAAGCCGCTTTTCACCCTTACGAACGATGCGTACACCGGCTTGATCAACGGGGTGGTTCGGGCAGACCCGTTTTACGCATATAACCTAAACTATAAAAAGACCTCCTTTTTTCATGTCATGCACAATGTCGGATGGCAGTACTTTGATTCTTACTACCGGTATGAGAATGGATTCGACCTTTTCAGGCTGTTCAACTTACCGGAAGACTGCGGACCGGATTTCTACGATCCGGTGCACAGTGACAGGATAAACTGTATGGCAGCCGGTGTGCGGTTCAGCGATCACGTTATCACTGTAAGCCCTTCCTATGCAGAACAGATAAAGATAGCGTCGGACGGCCTGGAGCATATACTCCATGACGTAACTGGCATAAGCAATGCTGTTGCCGCAGATTTCGAACAACGTCTGAAACGGCGGTTTCGAGAACTTCATTTTGTAGAAAGCAGCTACCCGCTGCTTATGGATAGATTGGAAAAATCTCCCTCAACTAAAAAACCCGTTCAGGTCCGATACCCGGAAATTCTCAATGGTCCGCACGCACCCGAAAAAATTCCCAACAGAACAAGGCGTGAAATCCTCATTCGTATGCGAAACAAGCTCTTGCTGCAGGCCGAAAAGGGGTTCGACATAGATCCGGACAGGGTCCTGTTTGCCATGATACACCGTATTACTGAACAGAAAGGATTTCAGCTTCTTCTCGAGGCTTCAGAAGGTATTTTCAAAACGCTTCGTTTCCAGGGTATTATCGGGGGATCGGTCGCATCAGGAGATAGGCGGGCTGAGGAAATATCACGTGGCCTGATTCAGCTTCAGTCATACTATCAAAAAGACGTTTCGGTGAATATAGGGTTTCAGGATATGTGCATTCCCCTCCTGTCCTGCGATGTATTTCTCATGCCCTCTCTATATGAACCGGGAGGCATCGTTCAGCTCGAGGCCCACCTTTGCGGCTGTCCCGTTGTCGCCCGCGCAACAGGCGGTCTCAGAGACACGGTGCGCCCTATTCATAAAAAGGGACGGTCACTTGAGGGTAACGGCTGGCTTTTCTCAGATTTTACCCCTTCTTCATTCTATGATGCCATGGAACGGTGCGCCCTGTTCTTTAAAAAGACCGACGAAAAAACACTCAACAGGGTTCGCCGCGGTACGCGAAAGAATGTATTCTCCTGGGGAATCCCTGCCCGCAGGTATCTCGAAACCCTGTACACGAAAAAAGAAATAATCAGGGAGATTTGAGACGCTGGCCTGATTCCGCAGCTTAGCATAATTGTGGTTTTATTCATTAAGATTCCGGTTATTTGTACCAAGGGCACAGGTACCAAGGGCACAGGTACCAAGGGCACAGGTACCAAGGGCACAGGTACCAAGGGCACAGGTACCAGAATTTTTATGCTCAACTGACTTATTATGTTACAATTTCATACCATCGCGTACCGCAGGTATACATACTATAGGTAAAAATCATCAGGATAGTGCACCATCAGGCATTTACCGGTTTGAAACTTTTACGTTTGAAAGTTCACATGACTATTTTTAATAAAAAACATGCAATCTCTATTCATCGGGGGTCACGGATCAGCTGTTGAGAAGGCGAATTATCTTGACAAAATATGAACATAATTACATACTATGAAAAATTGTAACAGCGAAAAACAGTTATGTAAAAAAACTGGATTCTTTTTGAACAATCAGGTCTTTTCAACAAACCCTCTGCTCGAAAGTTTTCCGGAGTCTAAACTATGAAAACCCGTTCCGATCAGCATACCGGCATAAAGATCCTTCGGGTCAATATGAATACACTATCCGCGAGATTCGAACCACTCCCGGAAAACTGGCTTCTCATCGGGGGAAGAGGGCTTATCGCACGGATTATGAACCACGAAGTCCCTCCCGAAACAGATCCTCTCGGTCCTGAAAACAGGCTCATATTTGCATGCGGACCGCTCGCAGGCACAATCGCGCCACAGCTCGGTAGGATCTCAGTCGGCGCAAAGAGCCCGCTCACACTCGGAATTAAAGAGGCAAATGCCGGAGGCCCTGCGGCGCAAAAGTTAGACAGGCTCGGTATCCGCGCAGTAATCATCGAGAACGTCCCGGAAGACGGCAGCCAATATATCCTGAAAATCTCCAACAAGAATGTTAAGCTCCTGCCGGCAGAGCCGTACCGGGGAATGAAAGTATTCGGCCTTGTAGACCGGCTTACCAAAGAGTTCGGCAAAAATACAGTAATTATCGGCATAGGCCCGGCAGGTGAACGGCGGTACAGGGGTTCATCCGTGTTTCTCACGGACATGTACGGTGACCCGTCCCGCAGCGCAGGAAGAGGCGGCCTCGGCGCGGTCATGGGATCCAAAGGCTTGAAGGCGTTAATCATTGACGATACCGGCTCATCTCCCCCTCCTCTTGCAGACGGCCGGCTATTCACTAAAACGGTCCGCAGTTGGATAAACCAGATAAAGAAGGATGTGGTATGCGGTCTTTTTGCCACCGAGGGTACGCCATTCACCATTGCATCCAACAGTTATCAGGGGACTATGCCTGGAGACAACTACCGCACCGGCAGGCCGCGTGAGTTCGAGAAAGTCACAGGTGAAGAGACCAGGCGCACGGTATGGGAGCGCCATGGCAAGATGCACGCCTGCATGCCGGGGTGTGTGGTACAGTGTTCTATCATATACTTCGATGAAGACGGCAACCGTACATCCGCCTACGAATACGAGGCGGTGAGTATGATCGGCACCAATCTCGGCATCGCGGACACCGACAGGATCGCGCAGTTCAAGCACATATGCGACGACCTCGGTGTAGACTTCATAGAAATCGGCTCTGCCCTCGCTATATCGGGGGAAGCGGGGAAGATGAAGCCGGGTGACCCTGACTCGGTGCTCAACCTGCTGAAGGAGATCGAGCGGGATACCGGGCTCGGGAGAATAATCGGAAGCGGCGTTGTGGAAACAGCCAAAGCTTTTAATATTTCAAGGATTCCCGCATTCAGGGGTCAGGCTTTGCCTGCACACGACCCCCGTGCCGTAAAGGCGATGGGAGTTACCTATGCCACCAGCCCCCAGGGGGCAGACCATACAGCGGGGCTGACCTACCGGCACCCCCTCGCGAAAAATGGACAGGTGGAAAATTCCCTGCGTTTCCAGCTCCGTGCCGCTGCCTGCGACACCTTCGGGTACTGTCTCAACTCAGTACCCGGAAGACAGGCGTCAATCTACAGTTTCATATCCGACCTCCTGAATGCCCGGTTCGGTGTCCATACCACACCTGATGATATACTGGAGGCGGCAAAACAGAATTTGAGAGATGAGCTCACGTTCAATAAAAAGGCGGAGTTCAGCAGGGTGCACGATCCGTTTCCCGCGTTTCTGAGAGACGAACCACTGCCTCCAACCGGACACGTATTCGACGTTGAACAGTCTGAAATAGAAAAGATATGGGACCTGATGGAGGTGTATAAAGAACCTGAAAAAATCTGGGAGATACGGTTTCCAAAGCTTCCACAGTTTCTCATCGGGGCAGGGGTTTATAAAAAAATCGGAGGACATGCAGCGCGACTCGGCATTAAAAAAGCGCAGGTCATCGCAGACCCCGCAATGGAGAAACTGGGAAAAACAGCAGAAATTCAGA
>Ga0307425_1000134_pt1 | contig 42964 bp, 52 predicted proteins | sample SalMarWE160330MG_FD_202152 | JGI IMG/M metagenome (GOLD analysis project Ga0307425, IMG submission 202152) | Salt marsh sediment microbial communities from the Plum Island Ecosystem LTER, Massachusetts, United States - WE1603-30 | ecosystem: Environmental > Aquatic > Marine > Intertidal zone >... | reverse complement strand
GTGTCTGGTGTCCGGGTGGCCGTTGCCTCGTGATAGGTTCCCTGGTCTCTACCTGGAGGAGGTTGTTGACGCCCTCTGGGAGGGAGATACCGACGTGTCTCATAGTCAGATGTTCAGTGGCGTCACGCACTGGGTCGAGCTTCCAGTCCCCGCGTGGGAGATTCCGGCTCTCACGAACGAGAAGCCAACATGACGGTCCTTTGCAGTTCCCGGCCTCGGGCACGTAAGGCCCACAGGTGCGACATGTGCTGTGCGACGATTCGGCCTGGCGATATCTACGATCGTCAGACCAGCGTCTTCGACGGTCACCTCAACGACTGGCTCACATGCGAACCCTGCTGGCCGATTTTTGGGGCCGTCGACGCGTGGCGCGGCGGACATGGCGACGAAGGGCTCGGTCCAGACGACGCCGAAGAGTGGGCGCGCGACTGTCCGGACGATCAGCTTGCTGTCGCGTACCTCGCGCGCCGCGAGGTCGTATGGGCCGAAGCCGTTCGAGAACGAGAGGCCAGGCGGGCGCAAGGATGACCACCCCAGAGGGTTACCGCAGGATCTGCACCCCCGAGTGCTGGACCCCGGTCAAATGCTCGCACGGGCACGAGATGACGCCAGCAGGTAGAGATGCCCCAATGGACATGTGGACCTGCTGCGAGGAATACAACACATCGGCGAATCGGTGCCACCTGTGGAGCGAGCATGATGACGAGCGCTGGCGCTTCGACCCCGAGGGCCGCGAGGCGCATCTCGTAGGGTGCGTTCAGTGTCAAGAAGACTCGTGGTGAGGCATACGGGGCCGACGCCGGCCCGCCGTCGCGAGGTTATCGCCCGTGACGGCGGGCACTGTGTCGCCTGCGGTATGGCCGTGGCGGACCCCGATACCGGGGAGCCCTGGCGCCAGTTCTCGCTTCAGCATCGTAAGGCGAGGGGTGCTGGCGGGAGCAAAGATCCTGCTATCAACGATGCCGTCAACCTACTACTGCTCGACGGCACTGGTACAACCGGATGCCATGGTAGGGCCGAGCATGACCCCGTCTGGGCGTCCGAGATGGGTTACCGCGTCTCCCAGTGGCAGGACCCAGCGACTGTGCCCGTGGTGGTCCACTGGCGCTCTGGGGCCGTCATGCTGACCCCAGGCGGCTGGGCGGACTAAGCCTCTGGTAAGTGGTTCGCCAAATCTTGGCGTAGCTTGGTGAAGACTTGGAGTTGGGCACGTGTTGCACGCTCACCGCTACGTGCGGGTGTGATCTGGAGATTTCGCGCTCCGTCGTGGCTAGTCTTGCCGGTACATGCGAAGGAAGGGACTGACTGTGGATGTTGATCAGATCAACGCGCTAGCTCAAGAGATCCGACGGGTGGACGGCGATCATTCGCTCGGGGCAGGGGCGCTAGCCGAGGCGGTGGCGTCGTGGATCGAGACTCAGGCTGTGTTCGATGTGGAAGGCATCGCTGCGGTACTTCGCCAGCACCCTGACGTCTCCATGACGGAGTCCTTCGAGCCGGAACCTAGATGGGAGCGCCGGTGTATAGGGCTAGCGTGCCGCCAGGTGCTCTGGGGGTCTCATGTGACGCCAGTAGGCAGGGCGCCGGGCTTCCCGTTCTCTGTTTCCCAGCTCGCGGTCCATCAGGCAGAGGCCGTGGTCGCATACCTCGTTTCGAAGTGGTTCGTTGCGCCTTCGACGGGTTCCGATCATGAATGATGGGGCGTCGAACGAGGTGCTCAGCCTTCGCGAACAGGCCCTGCGCGCCTATCTTGAGGACGCAGATGTCCATAAGGCGGTTTTGGCATACGATCTGGTCGCAGAGAAGGCGGAGGAGGCCGGGGTGGGCGCAGAGGGGGCTATGGACCTGGCGGATGAGGCTTATGTGAGAGCGTTGCAGGTCGCAGCAAGGGCGGCGTTTCGGTGGGCCGAGGAGTGGCGAACTGATGGGTGAAGGGGCGCCTCTCTCGCAGAGGGAGAAGGTCGTTCTGCGGTGCATGATCACGCGTCCAGAGGACAACCTGGTCGAGATCGCGGACGGGCTCTGTCGGTCCATCAACACGATCAAGGCGCAGAAGAAGAGTCTCTACAAGAAGCTCGGTGTTGGCAATCGTGCTGATGCCGTCAGGGTAGGGGCCGCATACGGCCGTCGAAGGGGAGAGAGTGCATGAGCCAGCGACCGCGTAAGTACCGGATGAAGCCCACTGTCGTCCGCGCCATGCAGTGGACGGGTCAGAACGCCGATGACCTCCTGGCCTGGGTCGGCGAGGAGAACTTCCAGGCCAATGCCGTTGTGGCCACGCTCAAGACGTCTGGCGGGTGGTGCAGGCTTTTCTATAACGACTGGGTCTGTCGGTCCGATACGGCCTGGTTCTCGATGAGTCCGGAGAGGTTCGCCGGCCGGTACGAGCCGGCAATACTCGCCATCAGAGATCACCTGGAGGAACGATGACCGAAGAGAGTATCTCTACCAGCGCTGTGCTGCTTGCGGATGCCGCGACGGCCCTGGCGAGGGCGAGCGCCTTCAACTGGAAGGACTCTGCGGAGCTTCTTCAGTCTGCGCAAGCGGCCTTGACATCTCTGGCTCCAGCGCAGGCTGAGCTGGCAGTATTGCGGACTTGGGCGGATGAGCTGGCCAGCGTGTTTGACGACGTGGAGACGGGCGACAGTCCGGTTGAGCTGACAGACCTGCTCGACTGGGCGAGGGGTGATCATCTGGACGCAATGGAATACCGCGAGCGTCCGTACCGCTGCAATCTGTGTGGTGGGAGGTCGTACGACGGCCTCGCCTCGGAATTGGCGGCGCAAGCGGCCGAGCTGAAGACCTTGCGCGCTCGGGTCCTTGACGTCGCCCGCGGCATTAACCAGGGCATGAGTGGCGGCCCCTTGTCCATCATGCATAGGCTTGCCGAAGCTCTTGGCGTCCCCGTCGCCGGCCTCGGATCGCCCAGTGTGCCACTCGACGCACCCGAAGAGATTGAGAGCGACTGATGATCTACCAAACAGGAAGTAGGCAAGATGTCTGAGTTGAAGCAGGAAGAGATCGCGGACGCGAGTAGTCCGCTGGACGCCGAACGCTTGGTGTCCACGGAGTTCCCGCCAGACGAGTACCCGGACCCGCCGCAGACGACGGAGGACATGGGGGTGACGCGATGACCGCCACCGCAGATCAGGTGCTGGCTGTTGCGGCCGGTGAGATCGGGTACTACGTGCCGCCGGGTAGACGTACGAAGTACGGCGAGTGGTACGGGCTGCCTGCGGGACAGTGGTGTGCAATGTTCGTCTCGTGGTGCGCCGCACGTGCTGGCGCTCAGGGCATCATCCCTAGACATGCTTACACCCCGAGTGGTGCCCAGTGGTTCAGGGATCGCGGTCGGTGGGGCGTCGGAGTCTCGGGCGTCCAGCGCGGGGATGTCGTCTACTTCGACTTCCCGGGCGAGCCAGATCGCATTTCGCACGTCGGTCTGGTCGAATCGGTCAATGGCGACGGGTCCGTCAATACAATCGAGGGCAACACATCGGGCACCCTGGGTGGCTCGCAACGCAATGGCGGGCTCTGCGCCAGGAAGCGACGCAAGTCGTGGATTGTGGGTTACGGGCGTCCGGCCTATGCTGGGTCTCCGGCGCCAGGCGGCAGCACGAATGCCACGAACGCTGACGGCTCGCTCACGATCGACGAGGACGGTGATCGAGGGCCGCAGACGATCGCCCGGTGGCAGGAGGTCATGGGTACTCCGATTGACGGGGTCATCTCTCCCAGGTTCTCCGCTCTGATTCAGGCCGACCAGCAGATGCTCAATGCTGTTGTTGCCGCCGGGCACATTGTGGATCTCACGGGTCGCGCCAGACTTGCTGAGGATGGCGTCGAGGGACCGCGAACGATCAGGGTCAGGCAGTTCCTGCTCTGGAATCGTTGGGCGCCAGAGGTCTTCCTGCACGGTGCCGCGATCGACGACTTCGATGGCATTAGCGGCCATGACACCAACAAGCTCCACCAGCACGCACTGAACCGGGCAACGGCTCGATCTCGGCGGTACTGACAGAAGGTCCTGGGCGCCGGCGTCTCTCAAACGGGACGCTGGCGCCTGGTTGTTTCATTCAACTCGAAGGGGGATTTGCGATGTGTTCGTGCATGCTTTGGGTACGGTCGCTCCGGTGTGAGTGCCATCCGCGCGTCTCGGCCTGGTGGTGGCTGGCGCCGGTAGGTGCGTGCGTCCTTGTCTGCGTCGCTGGTGTTCTCGGGATGGTGTTGTCTTGAGCGCGACGAAGGTCCACGACGGCGCAGACGTCTCTCCGCAGGCTGTACTTGGCGAGGGGGTGACCGTATGGCCCTTGGCGCAGATCAGGAAGCTGGCGACCCTCGGGGACGGGTGCATCGTCGGCCGTGGTGTCTACGTCGGCCAGGGCGTGAAGATCGGGCGCAACTGCAAGCTCCAGAACTCGGCGCTCGTGTATGAGCCGGCCGAGCTGGAGGACGGTGTCTTCATTGGCCCTGGTGCCATTCTTACCAATGACCAGTACCCGCGGGCCGTCAATCCGGACGGGACGATCAAGAGCGCCTCCGACTGGAAGTCCGTGGGTGTCACGGTCAAGGAGGGCGCCTCCATCGGGGCTGGCGCCATCTGTGTGGCCCCTGTGACCATCGGTCGCTGGGCCATGGTGGCTGCTGGTGCGGTTGTCACCAGGGACGTGCCACCCCATGCCATTGTCGCCGGGGTTCCGGCGCGTGTGATCGCCTGGATTGAAGCCTGATGGGAGACGACATGAACGAGTTCATTCCGCCAGCGAAGCCGTTGATCGGCTACGAGGAGTGTATGGAGGTCGAGCGCGTTCTGCGCTCTGGGATGCTGGCACAGGGCCCGGAGGTGAAGCTGTTCGAGGAGGAGTTCGCGGACCACTTCGTTCCTGGGCGCGCCTGCGTGGCCGTCAGCTCAGGTACCGCGGGGCTGCACGTCGGCCTGCTTGCCTGCGGTGTTGGCCCTGGCGATGAGGTCATCGTCCCGTCCTTCACGTTCGCCGCGACGGCCAACGCTGTGGCCCTGACCGGGGCAACGCCAGTGTTTGTCGACATAGATCCAGGCACCTTCTGCCTGGACCCTTATCGTGTTGTGGGTAGGATCACCAACCGGACCGTCGGGATCATGCCGGTGCACCTGTATGGGCACCCGGCCAACATGCCGGCGATGCAGGCGATTGCTGACAAGCACGGCCTGCAACTGTTCGAGGACGCGGCGCAGGCGCATGGGGCGTCGCTTGGCGGCACTCCTGTCGGTGCGTTCGGCTCGTTCGCGATGTTCTCGCTCTACCCGACCAAGAACATGACCTCCGGTGAGGGGGGCATGGTGTCGGTGGCGACCCCGGAGATCGAGCGGTTGATGCGGTTGTACCGGAACCAGGGGATGGAGCAGGCGTACAAGAACGAGGTGGTCGGGTTCAACTATCGGATGACGGACGTCCACGCGGCGATCGGCCGGGTCCAGTTGACCAAGGTGGACGCGTGGACGCAGAAGCGTCAGGAGAACGCGGCCTTCTTGTCGGCCAACCTCGAAGGTGTGACGGCGCCCCCGGTTGCCGAGGGTGCTGTGCACGTCTTCCATCAGTACACGATCCGGGTTCCGCAGGACCGGGACGGGTTCGCCAGGGCGCTGCGCGAGGAGTACGACATCGGGTCTGGCATGTTCTACCCGACGCCGGTTCACCTGCTCGCGCCGTTCCGCCAGCCTGCTACGTACCTGCCGGAGACGGTGAAGGCGGCTGCCGAGTGCTTGTCGCTCCCGGTGCACCCGTCGGTGAAGCAGCACCATCTGGACAGGATCGCGACCGCGGTCAACGCACTAGCTAGGGCAGGGGCATGATGTTGAGAGCAGGACTTGTTGGGGCAGGCTCCATGGGGCGTCATCACGCGCGTGTGCTGAAGAGCCTTGACGGCGTGGAACTCGCGGGAGTGTTTGATCCGGCCGGTGACCCGTACGGCGTTGCTGGCCCCTATCTGACATGCAGCCTCACTGAGCTGATCGCCCGGAACTTGGACTACGCGGTGGTGGCGGCTCCGACGGCGTTCCACAAGGGAATTGCTCTCTGGCTGGCTGAGGCCGGCGTGCATACCCTCGTAGAGAAGCCGCTGAGCTACGACGTGTCCACTGCGAAGACGATGACCGAGGCATTCGCCAGCGCTGGTCTGATCGGCGCGGTGGGTCACATCGAGCGCTACAACCCGGCCCTACAGGCCGCTCGGGCCCGCGTGGAGGCCGGAGCGCTCGGGGCGGTCTACCAGGTAGCAACCAGGCGTCAGGGGCCGTTCCCGGCCCGCATCTCCGACGTCGGCGTCATCATGGATCTGGCTTCGCACGACATTGACTCCACGTCCTGGGTGACCCAGAGGCCGTACGTGGGGATCAGCGCGCGGACCGCTCACAAGAGTGGACGCGAGTACGAGGACCTGGTGGCTGCGACCGGCGAGCTTGAGGGCGGCATCGTGGCCAACCACCTGGTGAACTGGCTGAGTCCCTTGAAGGAGCGCCTGACCGTCATCACGGGCGAGCTGGGGGCCCTTGTGGCCGACACTCTCACCAGCGACCTGACGTTCTACCGCAACGGCTCGGTGCCAGTCGTCCGCGACATGGTTGCCCAGTTCCGCGGGGTCACCGAGGGCGACGTCATTCGTTACGCCATCGCCAAGCCTGAGCCTTTGAGGACGGAGCACGAGGCGTTCCGTGATGCGGTGCTGGCCTTCCGCCGGACGGGCTGTGTGGATCAGCCGGGCATTGTGGCCATGGAAGAGGGGCTGGCTACGGTGAGGGTTGCCGAGGCGATGACCGAGTCGGCGAGTCGGGAGTTCGTCGATCTTCGGGCTTGACCCTGGAGGTACGGCGTGGACTTGGTATGGCTGGTGCGGCCTGGTGAGAATGAGGAGTTCCGGCACTCTCTCCGGTCCGTCACGATGAACCTGCCGCATCGCTCCGTGTGGGTCGTCGGTGAACCTCCTGGGTGGTTTGCCGGCGATGTCATCGGCGCATCCGGCACTGCCGGCCACGGGAATGACGGGCGGTTCTTGGCTGTCCAGCGGGCCTTGCGGATGGCGTGCCTGGACGATCGGATTAGCGACCCGTTTGTAGCTTGCGATGACGACATGTTCCTGCTGCACCCTCTACTAGAGTTGCCGTCTTACCACCGGGGGCGCCTTGTGGACTTCCACTCGGCGCCCCCGTACGACCTGCGGGCCCATGAGGCGGCCGCCCTGCTTGAGGGCCTGGGCATTGCCAGCCCGCTGAACTACGACCTACATGTCCCCAAGGTCGTTCACAAGGCCGTGATGCTCAGGGCGCTGGATATTGCGCAGGACCAGCCGGCCGACGCTTGGATCTGGTCGTTATACGGCAACCTCGCGGGCCTTGGCGGCGAGCAGATCTGTGACCCGAAGGCGTATGGCACTCATGCTGTGCGCGTTGAGTACGAATCGGACTATGCCGGCCCCTGGCTGTCCAGTAACAGCGACTCCTGGGAGGGTGCGGCCGGGACCCTCGTGCGCTCACGGTTCCCGGACCTGTGCCCTCTGGAGCGCCAGAGCCCGCCAGGGGGTCGTCTGGACGTTCTGTCCATCAATGCCGGGGCTGATACCGGCGGCGTCTCCTGGGGTCTTTTCCAGGCGTTTCAGCAGCATGCGCTGGTCAACTTCGGGACCGCGATGTTGTCGGACAACTACATTCGGTACCCGAGTGCGGGGCGCACCTTCTGGAACGACACCAGTCGCCCGTATGCCTACCCAGAGATCTACGAGACGTGGGGGCAGGCGCAGGTCCTTCACTTGCACAACAACTTGCGCACCTTGCGGGTGTTTCTGGATCGCGGGCAGCCCAACAGGCCGTTCGTCCTTCATCATCACGGCACAGAGTTTCGCGACGAACATGTGGCCATGAATGCCGATGTCGCTAGCCGCGGTCAGCGGGCCGTCATATCTACGATAGACATGTTCGACCTCGGCACGAATCTCGTATGGGTGCCGGCCCCATGTCGGATTCCCGATCTGCTTGCGATACGCAAGCCTAGGGGCGGACGTCTGCGCGTGGGACATGCGCCGACGAACCGGGCCCTGAAGTCGACGGACGCCTTCCTTGCGGCCTGCAAGGGCTTGGATGTCGAGGTCGTCATGGTCGAGCGCAGCACTTGGGCGCAGGTGTTGGCCGTCAAGGCCACGTGTGACATCTGGTACGACCAGGTTGAGGCCGGGGGCTACCCCGGAGGCTATGGCTGTAACGCCGTCGAGGCGTGGGCTATGGGCATCCCTGTCGTCGCCGGCGTGGCGCCTAGGACGCGCGAACTCATGGCTGGGATCTTCGGGCCTCGGATGCCGTTCTACGAGGCTGAGCGCGCGAGTATAGGGGACGCTATCCGCGCCCTCATGGACGAGTCCATACGGGCCGAGTACGGCGCGCTCGGCCACGATCATGTCCAGCGCTACCACTCCGGGGCCTACAGTCGTGCGGCCCTATTGCCCGTCTACCGGGACCTTGCCAGCCAGCTCCCTGTGCCCAAAAAGCGCGCTCCGGTCACGACGAGGGAGCGGAGGCCACCGCCGGTAGCTGCCGAGGTGTCTGGTAAGTACGATCTGGTCATCCGGGTCGGACGCTCGACCGAGGAGCTTCGTTATGCCGTGCGTTCCCTTGGGGCCAACGTTCCGCACAAGGGGCTCTATACCGCAGGCGTACGTGTTCCCTGGCTCACGTGTCCCAGGGTGTCCACTTCGCTCTCCGGATACCAGCACGCGCAGGCCTATGCGATCCTGCGGTCCATTCTCCGCAACGACGATCTCACGCCCAGCGTCATCATCGCCGACGACGACATGTACGCCCTGCGGCCCTTGACCAAGCTTCCGGCGCTCCACTGCGGCTTGCTGGCGGAGTTGCCGCCTCGCAGCGCTCAGCGCGCCAGGGCCATAGCGTCAACTCTCAAGATCGTTGGCATGGACGCTCTGTGCCGTGATATGCACATCCCGATGCTCATCAATCGGAAGACCCTGGCCGAGCAGCTTGACGGGCTGCGGCTCCCGGTTTCTCAGCGCGAGCGCCTTCTTTGGCAAACGTTGTACGGCAGTATCTGCGGCGACAGTCCGACTCTCCATCCGGACGTGAAGGTGCGTACGGCTTCTGAGCCCGCTCCTGAGGGCGACTGGGTTTCGACGAATGCCGTCAGTTTCGCCGGTCAGGCTGGCGCACAGCTTCGCCAACTCTTTCCCCGGCCGTCGTCGTACGAGCGCTAGACCCCTGCTCAACGAGTCGTATGTGTGCCCCGTGCCGCCGCGTACGAGTGCAACCGAGAGACCTCTGCCTCTCTGGTGATCTACGCTGGGATTTCGCACAACGGAGGGACGTGGTCTGATGCCTGAAGATGCCATGAGAGAACTTCTCGTTGAAATGGAGCGCCTGGAGCCGTCGTCCCTGGCTGCACGTTTGGACCGAGACCGCCCCTACGATGGGCAAGTGCATACGTTCTGCGGCCAGCGCGGATTCCAAGGGGTCCACGGCCTCTCCGTGCGCGACGTCCAGGACTGCTTCGTGCGTGCTTGCTATGACGCTTCGGGCCTGGAGGTTGATGACTGGCCGGGTCTCGTCAGCGATCTTCCCTGGGGGCAGATGAGCCCGATCGCTGTGTCGCAGAATCTGTGTTGCTGGCTGGAGCGTTACATGGGTACTTACCCGAACTTGTGCATATCTGAGGAGCCAGCATGAGATTCGCAGAGCGTCTCGCGTTCCGTCTTGCGGCCCGGCTGCCCATCCGCCTGTCGGCCTCGCATTACCTGACCATCCAGATTCGGATGCGTCATGTGTGTGGTTCCGCCGGCTACGCCGTTGCCTATCTGGTCCTGGTTCACGAGGGGCAGGACGACGTCAGGTCGCTGGTGCGCCTACCGGGTTCGCGACTGGTGGAGCTTTGGTCGGCGCAGGACGACCCTTGGCTGAGTGGCGGTCCGAATCCCTGGCGGAGGCCGAAGGGTGGTGTCGGATGGTGAGCGAGCCGTCGTCTCGTAGCCGTGTAGACGAGGCGGAGCTGCCAGACCTGTGGGCGCGGAAGGCCAAGGGCGACCAGGGGGCCGTGGCCAGACTCGCGGAGATCTACTTGTGGCGGGCTGATCGTCTGGCCAGGAGCAAGAAGGTTCCAGAGGCTGTGGAGATGGACGACCTGATCTCCTGGGCGAGGTTCGGCCTCTTCGATGCGATCCGCAAGTTCGACCCCAGCGCGTCCGACGGGAAGAACTGGCACGGCCAGTTCTACGCCTTCGCCTCCATGCGCATCCGCGGCGCCATCCTGGACGGTCTGAAGTCGCCGAATCAGAGCTGGGCCAGCCGTCAGGCGTGGCGGTTGTTGCAGCAGCAGCGGGACGCCGAGGGAGTCCTTGCCCAGGAACTAGGGCGCACGCCTTCGCGAGCAGAGCTGGCCGAGTACCTGGGAGTACCCCGAGAGGACCTCGCGTCCATCAAGCAGATCGTCCCCGTGGGCGGCACGGCATTCGACGGAGACTCCGAGGACGACCAGCATGGGGAGTCGTCTTGGGTGGGTCTGGCTGACACGGAGGCCGAGGCCGTTACCCGGCTGATCCCCCAGCGTTGTGCAGCGGCCTTGGGGCGTCTCTGTGCTGACGATCAGGAGGTCCTGTGCTGCCGGTACCTTCAGGGCCAGAAGGCTTCTCCAGAGGTCCTGAGCGGGGCGCTAGGGCGTCTGCGGCTGGAACTGGCGGGTATCTGATGCGCACGATACTCGACTCTCTTTCGGGGGAGGGTCTGTGCGCTCAGGTTGACCCGAGAATCTTCTTCCCAGACGAGAACAACAAGGCCATCGGCAACCCCAAGAGGGTGTGTGCGGCTTGTTTTCAACGCGAAGAGTGCCTGGACTGGGCTCTGGCAAACCCGGATCTGGCCGAACATGGCACCTGGGGGGGGCTTGGGCCCGCACAGCGCAGGCATGAGGCCGCGCGTCGTAAGCAGCGTCGATCGTGAACAGTACGCGCACGCACAAGGAGACCCCCTGATGACGAAGAAGAAGTCTCGGATCGTTGGAGTGAAGGTAGAAGCTTTCGTCGAGCCTGAGCGCGCAGTGGTGCTTTCGGAGGCCGTCGAAGAGGGCCTGGAGTTCGGACCCGAGGAGCTGGCGGCTCTTCAGGTGCAGCGCGAGTGTGGGGCCTGAGGCCGTGGGGGAGTCAGCGGCTCCAGACGCGACCGTCTTGACTATGATCCTGACGGATCTTCGCACCATGCGTGAGGAGATGAACCGTAGGCTGGACAGGCTTGTGACTTGCGAGGCTGCGGCTGCCGAGACTCGTCGTGTGGACGAGCGATTCTCTATCATCTCTCAGCAGATCGTGGATCAGCACGATGAGCGGGTGCGGGCCATGGGGGCCGAGAAGGAGGGGCGCGAGAAGGGCGACGAAGCGCTTCTGGCCGGCCTGTATCGCTTCGTCAACAACGTGCGATGGACCATCACTGCACTGGTAATCCCCGTGCTAGGTCTCATCGTCACAACCGTTCTGGCGCTACGGAAGGAAGGTTGAGTTTGATGCGTAAGCTACCTGGATCTGCCTGGTGGAAGGCTCTTGTGTGGCCGTTGATTCGCACGGCTGTCGCTGCTGTCGTACCCTTTGTCCCGTCCTTGACCAGCGACCCGGCCAGCGTGTGGCTCGTGGCGCTTCTGACGGTTGCCATGGCGGAGGTCCTGACTGTCGCATCCGGTCTGGCCGGTCTGCCTGATTCCATGGGCGCTCCCTGGTACGAGCGTGCGCTGGCTAAGGGCTTGCGTCAGTTCGGTCAGATGGTGCTCTCTGTCGGCGCCTCGGCCATTCTGTTGACCGATGTGGCCTGGGCCGAGGTGCTGCCCGTGGCGGCGAGTTCTGCTCTGGCTACGGTGATCCTGGCGGCCTTGACTTCCTTGCCGAGTGAGCCCAGCCTGCCGGACGACGGCCAGACGCACTTCCGGTGAGGATCTCGGCGGCGCTCATTGCCAAGAACGAAGAGGCCTGAGGCGTACACACAAGGGCGGCCCGGTAAGCACGGGCCGCCCTTGTGTGACGTCTAATCGGGTCGATCTTCTGGGGCAATGGCGGCGTGAGGGTCACGGCGTCATGCCTAGCTTCTGGAGGAGTCTGTCATGGCCACTCGAATCTCTCTCGTTACCGCCTCTGCCGCAGCGAACGCCGTCGTCGACCTTCTGGACACGGGCGGTGGTGCTGGCTACATCGAGATCCGCACGGGCACTCAGCCTGCAACCGTTGCGACTGCTGCGTCCGGTACCCTTCTCGGCACCCTGGCCCTGTCGGCGACGGCCTTCGGCGGTGCCGTGGACGGCATTGCTGTGGCCGCTGCGATCTCGTCGGACACTACGGCCGACAACTCGGGTACTGCCGGTTGGTTCAGGGCCTACAAGTCTGACGCTACGGCCGTCATTGATGGCTCTTGCTCCACGGCCGGCAATGGTGGGGACATGATCTTCGACACGACGACCGTTGTCGCCGGCGGCGTCATCAGCGTGTCCTCGTGGACTGTGACCATGCCAGACGGCCACTGATCGCCCCCGGGACCAGTCGGCCTTGAGAGGGGGTGAGTTGTGAGCACAGTCCTGCGCACCAACCGGGCGATGAACCCCGACCTGGAGTCGACGCTCGCCGGGTACGCGTCGAATGACGTGACCAAATACCCGATCAATCGATCCGCCACCAGCCCGATCCGCGGGTCGTACTCGTGCCTGTCGACCCGCACCGCGACGGATCTCAACGTCATCGTGAATTCGACCTACACGAACGGGCAGATCCCCTACTCCCTGACCTCGCTGCCCGTGACTCCCGGCCAGGTCTTGCACATGTCCATGATGGCGCGCTGCGAGCAGACCTACCGCCACGCGACCAACTACCTCTCGTGCAGAGATGCGGCGGGCGTCTACCTGGGCGCGTTCGGCACGAACTCTCCGTCCCTGGAATCGGGGACCGCGCTCCGTGTCGGCGTGACCATGGAAGTCCCAGCCGGGGTGGCGTCGGTGCTTCTGGTTGTGAATGTGACGGTCGACACTGGGCACGGCAACGCCCTGGAGGGTGAGCGGGTCTGGTTGGACGACCTGCTGATCCTCGATAACCCCGGCGCGGACGTCACCCCGTTCGACGGGGACACGACCGACACCCCCGTCTATCTCTACGACTGGACGGGCACCCCACATGAGTCCACCTCCACCGAGTCCCTCGTCGACCGGGTGGGGGTCGGAGCTTCCGTCCTGCCGGGACTCGTACAGTCGGCCGTAGGGGACGGTGCCCCGTCCGCAAGCGCCGGGACTGCCGCATCGGTCTTGGCGGGACTCGTACAGGCCGCTGCTGGGACCGGCGTCCAACCGGCCTATACGGGCACCGGTGCGTCTATCCTCTCGGGGCTGATGCAAACGTCTGCGGGGACGTTTGCCAAGCCGACCTATATAGGAGCGGGAGCCTCGGTTCTGCCGGGCGCAACACAATCGGGAAGCGGTACTGCTGTACAACCGGTCTGCACGGGGGTCGGTGAGTCCGCCCTCCAGGGGCCAGGCCAGTCTGCGGTGGGTACCGTTGCTCAGCCCGCTTCCACGGATGACGCGACATCCAGGCTGCCTGGTCTTGTGCAGTCAGGTGCCGCCGCGTCCGCCCAGCCGACCTACACGGGGGTTGGCGCCTCGGTCCTGTCCGGCGCCGGCCAGGGTGCCCTCGGGGGCGTTACGCAACCCGTCTACGCCGCAACCGGAGCCTCTGTCCTTGCCCCCCTCGTCCAGGCGGGCGAGGGGGGCGTCGTCCAGCCTGTCTATGCGGGCGCGGCAGTATCCATATTGCCGCGCCCCGTCCAGACGGCAGAGGGTTCAGCCGTCCAGCCGTCCTCAATCGCTATCGCCACTTCTGTCTTGAGCGGTCCGGTGCAGGTGGCGGCGGGCACGGTAGCGCAACCGACCTACAGTGGTGCTGGCGCATCGGTCCTGTTCGGCCTGGCGCAAGGCGCAACTGGCTTGAACATTCAGCCGGTCTATACGGCGGATGGCAAGTCGGCTCTCCCGGGTCTGACACAAGGAGCGCTCGGAGCTGCTGCGCGTCCCGTCTACAACGGCCAGGACATATCGGTTCTGGCGAATTTGACGCAGGAGGCCCTGGGCGACGTCCTGGTGCCCGTCTATACCGGGGCCGGGTCTTCGACGCTCCAGGGCCCTGTAGGGGCGGCTACGGGGGCGTCTGTGGCTCCCGTGTTCACCGGGGAGTGCGCCTCGATCCTGTCGGGGCCGGCACAGTCGGCAGCGGGTCTCTTTGCCCTGTCTCGCAGCAGCGGAACCGGAACGTCCGTGCTGCCGCTTCTGGCACAGGCCGCCGTGGGGGCAACCGTGCGACCGGTCTACATCGGCGCCGGGACCTCGCTCCTTTCGGGCCTGATACAGGTCGCAACCGCTTGGTCCGCACGGCCCGCACGGGATATTACAGTCGTGATTGTTGCTGGACCCGTCGGGCACTCGATGGCTGTTGTTGAACCCTCAGGCCACCTCATGTGCGTGGCCGAACCAAGGAGCTGACTGCGCGGTGCAACTACCATCCGACGGGCGCGAGTACGTGACCTGGACTGTGACCACGGCCCCCCTGGGGATTGACCTGGAGGTCATCTTCGACAACGAAGAGCCCTGGTGGCCGCTGGTGACGGTCGGCGAAGGCGCCTACCGTCTGCTTGTCGCAGGTCCCGATGCGGAAGACGGTCCGCCTGAAACGGTCGTCCTGGCCGTGGGGCGCCATCGCGCGTACATCCGGGCTGCGGATTACCCGGAGATCGTCATCCGTTCCTCAGGTTCCATTAGCGTCCGCCAAAGCGGTCGTGCATCCGAGGACAGCTAGCGTTTTCCGGCGACGGCCCGGTAGAGCGCCAGGTCGGCCCTGGGGCTTGCTGCCATCAGTCCCTCGACCGCTCTGACGACGACCAGTCGCCTGTAGTCGGCGAAGTATGTGACGGGCACCCCGCTGGCGTCTGCGATCTCCACCAGGTCTGCCAGTAGGGGCTTACGTTCCCCGCGGGCCAGTCGTCCTAGCTGGGGCCACGACAGGGTTGTGCACCGCCTGTGCAGCTCTCGCAGCGAAGGTCCGTTCAGCTGGCGTAGCGCTTCGGGGAAGGGTGCGAATGACACTCGCGGGCTCACCAGGGCATGCAGACCTTCCGCAGTGTGCGCCACGTCCCCCGTAGCGGCTACGAGGGCCCGTAGGAGGTCCGCCAGGGCGTCAGGGTTGTCCGAGAGTGCCTGTGCCCACTGTCGGGGCGTCTGCGGCGCCCTGGGGGCCTTCTGGGCGGTCTTGCGCGACGTGGCCATCAGCGCTGCTCCTTCTCCGGGCTGCCGGCCCACTTGATCTGAGGGTCAGAGCCCTGGGTACGGAAGTGCTCGTCAATCACGTCGAATCTGGGGAACAGGTCGTCGACCAGCCAGCGCAGAACCGCTGCCTCATCCTCTAGGCCGATGACCTTGCGTTCCTTCGGGGTCGTGGCCCGTAGGAACGTCCGCACCTGGGACTGCACTTCCTTCAGGAGCACGATGGCCATGACGGCTTGCGCGTCGCGCATGACCATGAAGGCTTTGGCTCTGCGCCTCAAGCGTGCGATGTAGTCGGCCGCGGTTTCCCCTTCGCCGAGGCGTCGGTTGCGCGAGATGCCCAGGGCGTTCTTCAGGCTGGCGACCGTACGGGAGATGTCCTGTAGGTTCCGCTTGTACTGTTCCAGCTGCGAAGCCGAGAGCGGCGTGTTGTCGTAGTTGCACTCGACACCCAGCCAGGTCTGGTAGCGGAAGATCAGCACCTCCTGGAACAGCAGGTTGCTCAGGTCTTCGAGGTCGGAGTTGGCGGTGAACTCGAACTCCTGCTGGTAGCGCTTCATCGCGTCCTGGTAGGCGGACTGCTCGCCCTTGGTCAGGAGGTTGATGGTCTTGCCTGAGGGGGTTTTGACCGCCAGTCGCGCAGGCACCTGGGCCGTGCTGGAGGCAACCTGGGACGCCGGCTTGTCCTCGGGGATCTTGCGTCGTCGCCCTGATCCCGGACCACCCATGTGCGCGCCTCCTTGTGGTTCAGCTGTTGAACCATTCTGCCCGGAAGGTTATCACCCTGGCACCTGTCGCACCCTCACCGCCACGTACGAGTGCAACTGCGAGCGCTCCATAGGTGCGGTCGGTTAGCATGGCGGCCTACAGGAGGAGGGACCGTGACCCCGACCCGCGTACAGGTAGAAGCCGCCAAACTTCGGGTGATCACCGACGAGAAGCAGGGGAAGACCACTCCCCTGTGGGCGCTGGAAATGGCTGGACGCCCGAGCAGTAGGCTCTTCCGCCTGCTGGTGACGGGCTCGCGAGACTGGGCCGACAGGGCGACCATCGCCGCAACGCTGCGAGGTGTCGACCGACAGTGCGATGGCCCGAACAAGCGCCGTGACCACCAAGAGTCAGCAGTCCTTGTGTACGGAGCTTGCCCCACAGGGGCCGACGCCTTGGCCGAAGAGGTTGCAGAGGCACTTGGCTGGCGAGTCGAGCGTCACCCAGCGGACTGGAGGACCTACGGGCTGCGCACTGGCTTCCTGCGGAACAAGCGGATGGTGGACCTGGGCGCCGACCTGTGCGTAGCCTTCATCAAGAACAGCAGCCGCGGCGCCACCATGACGGCGAATCTGGCTGAGGACGCAGGGATTCCCGTCCGACGCATCCGAGACCCATTCGAGAGGAACCGACCGTGGACCTGATTGACTTCCTGACCGCACGGCTTTACGAAGACGAGGCGAATGCGTCACGTTGGGCGATGCTGGCGGTCAACCCGGCAACAGGCTTGCCCGGCTACCTTGCGATGAGGTCTCGCATCCTTGCCGAGGTCGAGGCGAAGCGCGAGACCCTGAAGTGGCACCAGAACTGGCCCGTGCTCGTCCAGGGGCCGGACGTGTTCGAGCCGCCACTGCGCGCGACAGTCGACAGCCTCACGGAAATCGCAATGCGAGTCTCGCGCCAGATGGAGTGGCTGACAGCCCGTGAGTATGTAGCCAAGTTCGGCGAGCAGGCGCCGACGACGCCGATTCTTCGCGCTCTCGCAAGGATCTACGAGTTTCACCCCGACTTCGACCCCGCATGGAAGGACTGACCGTGAGCAGGCTTCTGACGCCTGAGTCGTCCAGGAGGCATCGCTGTAGTCCGCCCAATATGCAGCAAGTGGGCATGCAGCCGACCTGCGTTCGCGAGGGGGTATGGACGTGGTCAACATGACTACATCTCCGAGTTCAGGAGAGATCGAGGCACGGAACACGGGGACCGCAGATCCGGACATTGACGCATGAGCGGCGACCGCGTAATTACAGCAGACCTGATGGCACGTTTGGAGCGCCATTACATCCAGCCATCTGTTCCGTTCCCTCTCGCCAAGGTGAAGGACTCACCAGGGGAGGAAGCAGGCAACCACTGACTCTTGAGTCGGGGTCGTCAGCAGGGTGTCTATCGGTAGCAGGGCCTTGGCGCATGCATACATACGGCCAGCGTCAAGGATGTGCAGCGAACTCCCGCCGTATCCACGCCTGACCGGTCCATCGTTGGTCGGGGTGGACTTGGGTGCGAATGCCGTGGCCCCTGCCCAGGTGCCGAGGAGTTCGGCGTCGTCGGCGAGGATGATGTTCGACGTGTCCACCCAAGTCCGCAGGGTGTCGGTCCCGAAGTCCTTCGCGTATCCGAAGATGGCCCGCTTGGCCGGGTCCTTCTCCAGGGACTGCTCGTCGAAGGCCACCGGGATCTTCGTGCTCCAGTTGTAGCCTACGATCCGATCGGCTACGTCCTTCGCGACACGCTTGGGGTCTACCAGCACTTGTGCGAGCCCAGACCCGGCACTGGTGCTGTCCTCGCCGAACCTCTTCAGGCGCTTGCCGTACATGTCGAACAGATGCCAGACCACCTCGGCCTGCATAGGGGTCGACAGGCGCTCCATGTGGACGCGCAACAGCAAGCGGTCCTTTTTGCTGGCCCTCTCCGTGCCGAACATCAGGATCTCACTCGGGTCCTGGGCGTAGCCATAGTCCATGCCGCCCCAGTAGGACGTGAACTCGCTACTCAGGTGATGCATGGGGATGTGCACGAACTCCAGGGGGTCGCCCTCGGGACCGACCTCTTCGGCCGTGAACTTGCACGACGAGTAGATCTCGTCGTTGTAGACGTCGTCGCGATCGGCACAGGCGTTCAGCCGGGCGAGCACGAAGATGGCACTGCCAGCGTCGCTAGGAAGCCCGTAGACGTTGCGCACGTACTCCGGATGGCTTTCGTCCCCGCCGTACTGTGCGATCTTTGTGCGGCGCTCGTCGTCATTCCATGTGGGCCGATGCATGGCGGTGTACTGGTGACACTTCCACTGCCTGCCGGGCGTACCTCGCAGATGCCCCTGGGTGACCGCGTAGTGCAGGTCGCGCCCCTTGCCCTTGCTAACTCCGTGCATCCGCCAGGAGAGGCCCTTTGTGTGGAACTTGAGGGTCTCGACCGTTTCGTTGTAGGCGGCATAGGTCATGTCTTGGATTTCGTCCATCTCGATCATCACAGGGTGAAGGGACTTCATGCCCTTCCCGTCCCGTCCCGGCAAGCGGGAGAGGATCGTGGCGCCATTGAGGAGCGTCAGTTGCCAGCTGGGCTTCCCGCTCACGCCCTTACTGCCCTTCTGCGAGCGCATCTGGTCGAAGAGCCAGCTCTTGTCGAAGACGGCCTTGACCTTGTCCACGAGTGGCGACAGGTGCTTCTCCTCGGGAGCGGCGAGGACCATCTGCTGGTCTGGGAAGAGCACGGCGAACGGCATGGACCGCCACGAAACGGACAAACTTTTCCCGGTGAGCCTAGCTAGCATGTCCACCTGGTAGGTGTCGTCGCAGTGCAGGTAGGGCCACTGGAAGTCCCACAGGCGGGTAATGCCGTCTTCGGTGTCGGGCGCGGTGTCCAAGAGGAAGAACTCGGCCTGATCGCAACCGGTCGGGTCGCTCAGGAGCAACCATAGGGCTTCTTCTTCTTCGGAGAGCTGTTCTAGTGCGACCATGGGTGGCAGGATCGCCTTCGGTGGTCCTTCGTTGAGGTTCGGCCACCTTCGTTGGTCGATCTGATCACCTGCAAACATGAGGGAACCCAAATGCCAAGAGGATTCGTCGAGCCGCAGTTGCGCCCGAGCCCGTCCGTTCGTCGTGACGTGACCGCCGCGCCGCCCGAGGACGTCGTTCCGCCCCGTCGAGACCGTGTTGTAGATGGTGGCATGGCCGCACTGTACGGGGGGCTTGGCACCCGCGAGCAGATCCAGGACGAACTTGACGGCATGGCCGGCGCCATGCGCAACTTCTACCTGCGATCCCCAGACCAGGTGCTGAGAGAGTGTTCGGCCTACGGGGCCAGGCTGACCGAGATGATCGTCCTGTTGCACCGTGTCGAGCACACCGATCGCACACTGACCCGCATCAGAACAATGCAGTGCCAGCGCTTCTTGGACGAGCTGGACAAGCAGTTCAAGATCCATTCCCGCCTGATCGAGATTGCCCGGCAAGATTTGGCCATGGCCGGCGGCTTCACATAGACAGCACGGCCGTAGAACCACCAACAGCAGGCGAGGGATACCCCGATGGACACCGGATACGTTAACGCCGATGGCGAGCAGTTCGAGCTTGTCAACCTCAGCGGCATGTCTACGGAGGTCCTCGAAGGGGACAAAAACCTCCGGGAGGTTGCGCGGCGTCTGCGCACCTGGCGTCAGAATCAGGTGGGCGACGTCAGTGCCCGTAAGGGCCACGGACTCTTCGCGCGCGGCAAGTACGTCGCCTCGGACAACCCGTACGACCAGATGGCCGTAGCAGAGGCCGCAGCCAAGGATGACGTCGTGGCCTCCGTCCTGGAGACCACCGAGGGCTTGACCTTGCAGTCCGTAGCCTGGGAGTCGACCGAAGAGGATCTGGCCAGCGTCCTCAACCAGGTCAACACGGACCTCAAGCTGGATGCCTATTTGCGGATCGCCTGGCGTGAGCTGGAGATGTACAACCAGAGCGTCACGGCCACCATCTGGGGCTGGAAGGACTATCTCCCACAGACGATGCAGCCGACCGATCGCACGCGCAAGGACGGCAAGCGCGTGCAGGTGCCCAAGCGCAAGTCCATGCGCCTGTACGTGCCGATCAAGATCATCACGCTCGACCCGCAGAAGATCGTCCCGGTTGGGCTGTCCGTGTTTGGAGAGGACAGGCTGGCTTGGCATGCAGCGACAGAGGAGCTGGGAGTCTTCGACGGCGGACGCCTCGACCTGGACCCCGTGATGTTGCAGCTTATGCTCGGGCGCTACAAGCCAGGCATGGACGAGGCCCAGGGGCTGACAGAGCTTGGTGTGGACATAACCAGGCTGCTAGAGCTGGACCCGGCCAGGGTGTGGCGCGTCACCCTTGGGCGCCCGAGCTACAGGCACTTCGCCGACGTCCGGATGGAAACCATCTTCCGGATCTTGGACATGAAACAGCAGCTATGGGCGAGCGACCGTGTGGCCTTGGTGGGTAACGCCGACTACATCTTGCTGGTTCGTCAGGGCAGTGACCCTCTGCCGGCGACAGGTGCGGAAATCCAGACCCTGCAACAGAACTTCCGAACCATAGCCCAGCTGCCGGTCATCGTCGCCGACCATAGGCTTCAAGTCGACATCATCACCCCCAGCACGGACCATACCTTGGATCGCGACCGCTACGACTTGCTGGACGAGCGCATCCTGTCGCGGATGTTGGGCTCGCTTTCGGTGTCGCAGGCGCAAGGTGATGTCGACGTCCAGGTACGTGCCAGATCCATTGCCAGGGCGCTAGAGTCGCGGAGGCTGGTCCTGCGCAGGGAGGTCGAGGATCACTTTCTAGGGGCCATCTGGGACCATCCGCGGAACCGGGAGACCCTCAGCGCCTTCCGCCAATCCGCTCGTCCGAGCCTGGCATTCAGTCCACGTAACATTCAAGTCGACAACGACGCGATCATGCAGCAGATTCGTCAGGCAGCGCGCCAGGCCGGGGAGATCAGCCGTCGGACCTTCCTGGAGTCCCTCGGGGAGGACCTAGAGGTCGAGGCCCAGCGTTTGGACTACGAGGAGCGCGTCTATCCGGATTGGAAGCAGGCCGTGCCGTTCAATAGCCCGGCCAACAGCGGCAACAGCAACCCGGCGAACGGTGGTGGCGATCCCCAGGGCGGAGAGCCGTCAGCAGTGTCGGGCGCCCGTGGCGGTCGTCCTGTTGGTGGTGGCGGTCAGAAGAAGAACTCGCAGGCGAAGCCGCGTACGACCAGCGGTAACCCGTCGGCCTAGCTTAGGAGGTTCCTGGTGACAGAGGGCGTGCTGGACATCAGGAACCGCCTGTTCGGCCCCCCACGTCGGCCTCTCAAGCTTGTCGTACCCGAGACGGCAGAGGTTGTCCCGGCATTCGCGCTGGAGGACAAGGCCTCGGGCAGGGTCACCATCTCGACGCCCCTGACCGAGGTTGCATCGGCCGAGTCCGGTAGGTGGATTCGCAGGCTCCAGGGCCGTCTGGTCGAGGCTGGACGCGCCAACCGCAATGGCGCATTCTGGACGCAAGAAGACCTGGAGTTCGGCCTGCCGACTATTGCGCACGGTCCCGTGAACTGCGGACATGACGATGCGACGGTCATCGGGGTCCTGACGGATGCCGAACTCGCAGAGGCCAGCGGTGGCATCGGGCCCCACGTGCAGGTAACGGCCGACATGTGGCGTTGGATCAACCCTGGCGTCACGGCCCGCATAGAGAACGCCGTGCTCGGGAACAGGGCATTTCTTTCAATGGAGTGCGTGTCCAAGCAGATCCAGTGCACGGGCCCCGGCGGATGTGGCGCCATCATGAGCTACGAGGATGCCCAGAACCGCGGGGAAGGCGCATGCCAGCACGTGCAGGAGCGCTCAAGCCTTCGTCGCTTCATTGAACCGACATTCCTCGGGGCGGGCGTCATCATTCCGCCCGACGAGCCCGCGTGGTCGCAGGCTGTTCTCACTGAGGCCGCAAGGGTTGCCGAGACCCACGTCGAGGCCGCAAGCGCCGCCCTTGGAATGCCAGAAGACCAGGCGCACCGACTTGTTGCGGCCATCGTTGCTTGGACGAGGCGCCCCGTCTAACAGGCTTTCGCCCCTCTGTTCTTCGTCGATCCTGTCGGCCGAACGGCCGGTCTTTAGCGGCCTTGACAGATCGAGGAGGGTCGCATGGACGTGCAAGGCGCATTCCCCACAAGAGAGCTGGCTGCCGGAGAGGGTGCACAAACCTTCACCGAAGAGCAGCATCAGGCGATTGTTGCCGCAACGGTGGCGCGCGAGGTGGCTTCGCGGGATGAGCAGATCAGGGACCTCAGCTCCCAGCTGACCGCTCTGGCGACAGAGAAGGCTACCGCGCTGGCCGCAGTCGACGTGGCCGGCGCGGCCAAGGAGACGGCCGAGAGGGAGCTGGCGGAGTTCAAGGCCGGCATCGAGCAGGCCGCTGCCGTCGAGGGCCGCAAGGGCGAGTGCGTGGCCAAGATGCGGACCATCCTCCCGGACAAGCCGGACGAGTACTTCACGGGCCGGGCGCTTGCCTGGGCCGAGAAGACGCCCGAAGAGTTCGACAACCACTTCAAGGAGATGGCCGAAGCTGTCGGCGGCCTTCCTGGCGAGACCGTCACCCCCAAGGAGACGGCGATGGCCGGCACTCCTGTCCGCAAGGCGAAGCCCACCGCAACGGGCGGCGCCTCCTTCTTCTCCGCTTTCAAGAGAGGTGCATGAGATGGCCGACTACGGTCTGAACTTCGGCTTCCGCCGCTCGGGCGGGGACGACACGGTCCGCGAGGGGCGCTACCGCGTTCCCGCCGGAGTCACGGTCTACCACCAGGGCGACCTGGTCACGATCGACACGGCAGGCACTGACACCTTGACCTTGGCCACGGCCGGGGACAGGTTCGAGCCTGGCGTCTGCGGGTTCCTCATTCAGGAACACGAGATGTTCTCCATCTACGAGGTCGAACTCGGTCGCCACGACGACTCGTCCTTCCGCGGGGTCGCCCGTCAGGGCTACCTGGCCACGATTTGGAGCGGCCTGGGCCTCAAGATCTGGATGCGCAACACCGCACAGGTGACTCGTCCAGACGGCCATGTTGTCACCGCCAGGGCCCTGTTCCCCAGCTCGGGGATCACCAAGGGGTCCACGCTCCAATGGACAGGCACGGCCTGGGCCGTGACCACGAGCGGTTCGCCCGCACTGCGCGTTGTCGAGATCAGCGACGACGGCACCTACTTGGAAGCCGTGACCATCGCGGCTCCTGTTTCCTGAAGGGAGGGATGAAGATGTCAACCAGGGTCCCGATCTTGAGGGAGGTCGCCAAGGCGGCCAAGTTGGATCTCACCGCCGAAAAGGAGGTGAAGTTCGAGGAGGCCAAGGCCGCGCTCAACGCCGAAGCCAAGGAGAACTGGCAGCACGAGTCTTGGCATGTCGAACAGGCTGCGGTCATCGCCGAGACACTCGACTGGGGGTTCAGGCACGAGACGAAGTTCCCCAGCTTCTTCCCTAGCAAGTTCGTCGGCGAGGACGAGCAGGTTGTTCTGAAGGAGCGTCGTGGTCTACGCGCTTTCTGGACCAGCCGCTCTGGCGAGGTCGACGAGTCTCAGCTGCGGCAGAGCCTGTGGGAGATCCCGAAGGATAGCCTCGGCTGGCACGTCCGGGAGTTCGACCGCAACGTCCGCAACGACTATGCCGAGACGATCGCACAGCTCATTCCGCTGGCGAAGTTGCAGGAGGAGACGGAGACCTACCGCCGCATCCTCGGCGTTCTCGGCACTGCGATCGACGTGAGTTCGCCATACTACATCTCGGGCTCGTTCGACGAGAGCACGCTGCGCGACGCGGTGACCGATGTGGCCGACACGCCGATCCCGTCGAACGCTCGCATGGTCAATGGGATCTCCATTGTGGGTCGTCGTCGTGCCATCCAGGAGATCTTGGACTTCACGAGCTTCAACGACAACACGCGGGACTCCATCGCCCGGACCGGCGTGCTCGGTACCTACTACGGCGCCGATGTCGTGACCCTGGACAACTACCAGGACGAGGATGGTGTGGCCTTCCTTCCCGATGACGAGCTGTGGGTCATCGGTGGTGGCGTCGGTCTCTTCGTCAGCTGGGGCGGCTCGGTTGTCCGCCAGTGGATGGAGAACAAGGTCGACTACCGTCACTACAAGAGCATGCGCGACGTGAACGCCGTCGTGACCCATCCAGAGGTTGCCCGTCGGATCGTCTTGGACGGATCGAGCAGCTGACAGGCTCCTGAACGAAAGCAGGGCCCCCTGGGATCGCAAAATCCCCGGGGGCCCTGCTGTATGTCCGGGCCGCTCGCGCGGTCAGTCGTCCTTGCCCGGCCCTTCGAGTACGGAGCGCAGCGCTCGCACGAGGCCCTCGAACCCGTCGACTCCGAAGACGCCGTCATCCGATGACAGTTCCCTGACTCTCGCCACGATCTCCAACAGGTCGTCTCGTTGGTTCTCCAGCCTGTTCCTGGCCGTCTGCAAGAGCGTGATCTTCGCCAGCAGCAGGCGGTACTCTATGGCCTCCAGGACGGCCTCTGCGATCTCCTTATCGCCCGGGTCTACTTCCCAGTCAAGCCACCCAACGGCCGCCTCCCCGGCCCTTACTGCCTCGTCGAAGCTCAGCGATTCAAACATCGACCTGCCCTCGCACACAAGGCCCCTAGCCGGCGCGTCACTCATGTGCGCTCTCCTCTTTCAGCAGGCATCCCCAGCCATTGGCGACAAGATGACGGGCGATCTCGTCACTCAGCGCGGGCGATGGATGGATCGCGTGGATCAGTGCCGCGGCCTCCTCCACAGCCTTCTCGTCCAGGAGCAGGTGTTCTACGACATACTTGCGGATTGCGAGCAAGGCGACGATGTTCTCATCGAGCGCCTCTGTGGTCACAGAGGCGCTTCGCGTGTACCTGCTACCGGCCTCCAGGAGGCCGTTGGAGAGACGGACCTCCGGTCGAGACGATGCGTCGACAACGTCAACTTCCATCTCTTTGCTGATCAACGTGAAGAACTCATTTCGATCGACAGTGACCGCCCCTCCGGGAGACCAGTTGGGCTCCGGTGATCGTACGGTGATCGCAACCGCGTGCTCGCTGGCACGCACCTGTAGCGTCCGGTCGGACACATTCGATTTGATCTTGTTCACGATGGAACTCCTTTAGGTCAGAGCGGCGCGTTGGGTGGATCTACGAACGGATGGGGCCAGTTTGCCACCTGATCCGCAAGGGCGCTCGATGTTGCACTAGTACGCAGCGGTGAGCGCGCAACCCCAGACGCCAGGTCGATCTCACTCGACGCTCAACAGGGACTGGACTGGGAGGACAACATGGTTGCCACTCGCGAGGGTGAAGAGATCTGGCAGAACACAAGTCGGGGCGACGTGTACGTGCGAGTCAGCGCAAAGAAGCCGGGTCGTCCGGCCGGCGTGAAGAACGTGCGGGTCAGGGGTCAAGGACAGCTCCGCATCAACACGACCGACCGGGAACTCTTCTCGGAGGCCGTAAGGAACCCGAAGCGCAACGTTTTCCTCAACGGGACGCTCAAACGCCTGGACGAGCCAACAGAGGCCAAGCCTGCCGACCCGGACCACCAGGCGGACCAGGCGTTGGTCGACGAGGAGCTACAGGCGCTGTTCGAGCGGCACGGTCGGGCATGGCAAAGCGATGTGCGCAAGCTTGATGAGCGCAACTGCCGGCGCCTCAAGGCCATGGTGGAGGACCCGGAGTCCCAGGCGTCGCAGGCGCAACGCTCGTTCCTGCTCAAGCACCTCCAGGACACGTACGGCAACACTCACGTCCCGACCCACTCCAAGGAGTTGCAGGAAGAGGCCGGCGACGGCGGGGTCGACCTGATCTGAGTTCTGCTCTTTCGGCGCGGCGCCCGTCCTTGCTGTTCTGGGGGGGCGGGCGCCCCTCTATGTCAAGTCGATTTAGCCGCACAGGAAGGACCTCCTCATATGACCGAACTGGCCGATCTTGTAGATGCGTTCAAGCGAGAGGTCTCTCCTCCCGGGTCCTTTGTCGCCGACTTTCCTCTCGTGACCGATACCGAAGTCGAAGCCAGCTTGGCCGACGCCTTCGCCGAGGCCCAGCTGGATGGCTTCTTCAGCAACTACGTCCTGGATGTCGACAGCTCGCTCGTCGAGCCCGACATCTCTGTCGCGGGAGCCGCTCTGGTCGTCATCTACGCGGGCATGCGCTTGATCCGCCAGCGGATGACCTCTCTGGGCTCTCGCAAGCGCTTTGTGGCTGGCCCCGTGGAGTACGAGGTCCAGGCCCAGGCAACGGTCCTCACCGAGTTGCTGAAGGAGCTTCGCGAGCGACGCGACCGTCTGCTGCGGGGCGCTGGAGGCCCCAAGGTGTTCCAGATGGACGGCTACGCCACCCGCGGCCTGTTCTGCGTCCCTGGGGGCTTCTACGGCGGCGAGGTGCCCTGATGGACACTCCCGGAGCAGATATAGATGCCGGCGAGTTTCGTACGGGCATCAGGATGGCCATGCGGATAGGTATGCCAACCAACCCCGACCAGTGGCCGGCTTTTGTCAGCCTGACCGGTCCTACGATCACATCCGACGTTGACGTCGACGGCGTTCCCTGGGATGTGGACGACGAAGCCTTGGAGCCCACCGAGACCGTCGTCAACGACGCGCTGTGCGCCCTGGAGTGGCCTCCGGGAACCCGAGAGGCCCAAGAGCAGTGGGGGGCTCTCCAGCCAGGACAGTTGCGGATCACACTCCTTGACGAGGAGTACGCCCAGATAGAAGGCTTCACAAGGGTTCGGGTATGGCCCAGCCCCAATGGCGACCCCGTCGAAATGCTGTATCGGAAGGTGCTCGGACGCCATGCCCTGGGTTCCGTCGAGGTCTTCACGGTCCTCGTTGCCAGCGAGGACACGGTCTGATGGCGGCCTATGTGCGACACGCAATACGCCACGTGCGGGCCAGCCTGGAGGAGCGGGTACGCCTGGCCCTTGTCGACTGGCTGAGCGATACCCCGCCTTTCGAGGCCGCGACCGCTGTCTTGGATGTGCGGGCCCCGCAGGAGTCGGACTTGAAGCCCATCGTCGCCAACCGCATCTTCGTCTCTCATGGCGGCGAGGTCGACACCCTGGATGCCCAGCTCGGTTCAGGGCTCTTGCGGTGGGAGCACGTGTTGTTCGTCGACATCTTGGGGCAGAACCCGGGGATCGCGCTCGCTATCGCCAGCGACCTTCTGGACGACTTGAGGGGTCTGCGCGATGGATCTTCTCGATGGGTGGACCTGCGCGAGCGCGGGACCGGCGCCCTGTTGCCCGGCTGGGAAGGCGAGCTGGAGGACGTGATGCGCGACGAGCCGCGATCGTCCTTGGCGTCTTGGCAGTCGATCAAGGCCACGTTGATCATTTATCTACCTGGGGAGAGTCGCTGATGGTCAACCTTGCCGTGGATGTTCCCGGAGTGCATGTCCCGGAGTGCAATGCGGGCTGCTGGGGGGGGTTTCACTACTTGCTCCCGCCTGGATGGCTGAGCGGCGAACTCGGTAGTCAGGGGGCGAACTGATGGCCGCCAACGGCGATGTGCTGACCTCCCTGGTGGGACGGCAGCGCAAGCGTCTCGTCGCGACGATCCTCGGGGCGGCCGAGCGTGACATCCGCGGCGACCTGTCTCCCCAACAGTGGGAGGCCCTGCGGTCCAAGGTTTTGGACTCGGCGGCCATCTTCGGCGACTTCGTTCTCGATCTGGTGCGTGCAGCCAACGAGGGGTCCTGGGTCAACGACGAGGCCATGCGCGTCCTGTACGCCATCAACAACGGGGTCAAGGATCTCTTGGACGAGGACCTGGAACCTGAGGAGTCCTGATGGCCGGCTCGTACTCCACGGGCGGAGGTGCTGGTCGCTATGGCGCCGCCACCAGCAGGGTGCAGATGGGCTTTGGTCTGGTATTGACGGTCCAGACCAGGGGTTGGGTGTTCAACCGCCAGGAGGTCGAGCGCCGCGTCGGCTCTTTGACCAACGGTCAGTTTCGGTCGACCATGAAGAAGTACGGACAGCTGCGGTCCAGGGAGTTGCAGGCCCAAGTGTCCAAGGCGTTGGCCGAGACCCGTGTTCCCAGCCGGAAGAAGGTTTCCACCGATAACCTGGACTGGGTGCTCAGCCACCAGAACAACCGGGTCGTCCGGCCATTCGCCTACGGGGTGGGTGTCCCTAGTTGGCTGAACCGTTCGCGCGCCAAGTACTGGCGGCAGATCGATCAGGGGTACGCGGGACACGTCGGCCGCCCCATGATCGGCGCCTGGGGCGAGGGCGCCATGCGCTCCAGCGCCGGACGTCAGTACCCAGGCACCCCGTACACCAGGGCCGGGGAGAATGAGCGGGGCTCGTTCGTGCCCTACTCGGTGTTGTCCAGGTCTCGGACGCGTGTGGGACGCGATCTGTTGGGTGAGCCGGCGTCCGCCGTCGGGGGGCGTATGGTCATCCGGCGCCCGATCGTGGCCCAGCACTACTTCCGGGTCGCTTGGCAGTCGTCGAACATGCGCCAGAAGGCCATAAGGGACCTTCGACAGGCCGTACGCGAGGCTCTGCGCTAGAGGTCAAGTGGCGCGTAGCCATGGACGGAACCGTTCGATCTGTGGTTTGATGGACCCCTAGACGTGCGAGAGGCACCAGGCTACCAACCCAGTGCCTCTCGACCGAATGACCTATCGCGGAGATCAAATGGCCTTAGCTCAACCATACCGGGAACGGCTCGGCTACGCCAGCCCGACTTCGAAGAAGATCGTGCGCAAAGCCTACCTGTCGGATTCCGACGAGACTTGCGGCGGTTGCCAGCTCCCCATCCCCGCGGGCGAAGAGTTTTGGCGCGGGAGGGCCAGGGAGCCTTGGCACAAGGCATGTCGTCGCATCAACATCCACGCCGCTCCAGAACGCCAGAGGTACATCCAGGACGTTCCTGTAGGGAAGCCGTGCGAAGGGTGCGATTGCGAGATCTCTCAAGACGACCAAGTGATCTTCATTTTCACAATGCCATGGCACAGAGAGTGCGCGTTGCGACGTAGGAAGATGCCTACAGAGTCACGCGAGGCCCCCATGTAGACCGCAGCGACACCCGCGCGAGTCTTAGCCTCCGCGTGGGGGTGAACGGTGTACCGAACGTGCACCCGGGGTCGGGAGATGAACACCCTGCCGAACTGCCGGTGTCTGTGGGAAATGCAGCCGAGCGCCTGCTAAGCAGCTCGGGGAGGAACCCCATGGGACCGGTGCAGTGTCGAGGCGTGGGCAGTGGTCCGACAGAAGCCGAGTCTAAACGGTGACGGGAACAGGGCGGTCGAACCGTGGCGAGGGGGAGTTCCTCGCCCGCTGCGAAGCGGCCTCTGGGCACTCATGTTCAAAATCAGGAAGGGGCTTCAGCTCCTCAACCCCGTAGGGGCCTGGAGAGCGGAGCGAGCGTCAGCGAGTCCGGCTCGCCGAGGGTATGGGGTTGGGTTACGGGCGACAAGCGCTCGGCTCGGTGCGTTCGCTTCGCTCACTTACTCGCCTCAGCTCGCTTCGCTCGCGAATCTGTCTTCGACGAAGAGCGGCTGGCAATCGAGGGTGATGTGCGACTGGCCTATAGCTTGTAGCTTATAGTCGCAGGTAAGAGGGCGTGCGCGCGCGAGAGGTCCAGTGACACGCATAGATATCCAGCGATGTGAAAATCGGCGAAGCCGAGAAGACGGCGAAGCCGCGGGGGACGGGGGGGCGGAGCCCCCCGGGGGTGACCACGGGCCAGTCTGAGACAAGGCGGGTTGTAAATGTAACCATCTACAGACGCGCACGCGCGCGCGAGGAGTGGAGATCGCAGATGGCGTTCGTTGCCAAGTACGACGGGACTTGTGCCGCATGTTCAGGACCGGTGGTTCGCGGACAGCTTTTGACGTACAGGAACAAGGTCGTTAGGCATGTCGACTGTCGCGATACCACAGCCCGCCCGCGCGAGGGCGCGAAGGCGACTGTGACGCGAGTGCAGCGCGGCGTCTGTGCGAAGTGCCTGAAGCCTGTGCTGTCGCAGCAGTTTGCGGTCGTCAACAGTGATGGTGCTCTCGTGCATCTTGGACTGTGTCTCGCGGTTACACCGTCACCGCCGCGTGAGAGTGCAACCGCGAAACTTGCAAGACTGACTGTGCCAAGGTTGGGTCATGGTGAGTGAGACGGACTTCCTGGAGAAGTACCTTCAGATACGATCTCGGCGTCCTGCCTTCAACGACAGGCTGGGCATAGGTGCCCCTGACGGTTACAACGTGATCCAGATCGAGGAGGCCAAGTCAGACGAGATGGTTGTTGACAGCTATCACAGGCCACTTCTGAAGGTCAGCCAGCAGGGCGTGGAAGAGGACCTGGCGCGGACCTCCGTTTACTTGACCTCCCATATCCGCACGTCCGGGGACTGGTGGTTGACCTCTCGGGTATGTCCAGCGGGCTTGACAGGTTGGGCTGAGGCGCATCGAGATGGCGTGTTCGAGCAGTCGCTGTACGAGCAGCAGTGGCGCGAGCGCACCTGCGTGCTGGGCGGGGAGCCGCTGTGGCGGTGGGCCGAGATGCACCGTGCGCTTGCCGGCCAGGTCGAGCTGTTGGAGTCTCTAGATGTGCGGCCGTCTGCCCTTGGGGATTACGGTCGGCGAGACCTGTGCCGAGTGCCCCCCGAGGGGCGTGCCGCATGGCTTGGGATTGCCAAGGTGGCATTGAAGGGTTCGCGTAATTTGTTTGACAAGGTGAGGGCTTGACGGCTGACGCGGCCTGTTCTAAGGTTGTGTCCTGGTCAGCCGATCTTGCCCATCTGGCGACTCAGAAGGCCCCCGCAGCTCCCGCGGGGGCCTTCGTCTATACTCTGGCCAGGTCGATTCTTCCGGCGTCTTGAATGTAGGCCCGTGCGGGCCGTTACGCGAGGAGGACCATCGTGGGCTTGCAGGGTGGAGCATTGATCCATACCGCCAACTCTGACGTCCTGGTCGAGAGGTTGCAGACCGCAGGTCCCGGGGTCAACATCCCGACCGAGCAGATCTTCGAACTCGGCGACTATCGGAGCCTGGCAACGCTCAGGGATACCCCTGAGATCACGTTCAACATGGACAGCCTGGATGTCTCCACTGATTTCGAGGCCCTGTTGACCGATACGGACCCCGACAGTGACGTCTTCGAGCTGGCGAACGTGCGTTCCGTGAACATCGTGACCCAGATCAAGCCTGGCAAGAAGCAGGACGACCCCTTCACGGTCGCAAAGTCGGTCGAGATACCGTACCTGATGCCCGAGAGCATCAGCTACAAGTTTGGCCTGCGGGACAACGCCACACAGACGGTCTCCATGCGTGGCGACAGCATCTTCTACAGCCCGGGTGCCGGGTATGTTGAGGCGTCGGCCGGTACGGGTCTTGCCGGTCAGGTCATCGTGACGGCCAACCCCGCGTACGCAGGCCCTGACGAGCTGGATAATCGTCGAGTCCTGGCTGTCATTGCCAACGATGTGCGACTGACCTACGGTCCCGACTGGACGTCCACCGATGGAGCACCCAACCTTGCGGGCGCGGCCGTCGTGACCATCACGCTCGCCGCTGCGGTGGCTGTCACCAAGACGATCTATGTCGTCTATGCCAGCAGTGTCGACCGGGAGTTCCCCCAGGCAGTGCATACGCCAGCACTTCTCAAGCCGGCGGCAGTGCGGGGCAAGGACATCGACATTTACATTGGCGGCTACGACCCGGACGACGTTCCGGGTTCTGTGGTCAACAAGTGGACCGGCGTCCAGAGCGTCAACCTCGACTGGAGCGTCACCTTGACGGCCGACGAGGAGATGGGCAACTACTACGCCGTAAGTCGTGACTTCAACACCCCGAAGGTGTCAGGCTCTGTCGAGATCCTTCCGCGGCACGCTGCGGACCTCTTCACCAAGCTCCGCCAGATGACCGGTGCTACCGAGGTCAACCAGGCGATCGGTGCCGCGAGCGCCGTTCCCCTCCCTCTGGATGTCGTGCTCAAAGACGGTCTGAACGGTGGGATCACGCTCAAGCGGTTCCATTGCCCGGACGCCAGGTTGTTGCTCCCTGGGTATGCGCCTCAGTCTGAGACGAACGTCACGCTGACGATCCCCTTCGAATCTGACACGGGCGTTTTGGATATCTACCGGGACCTTTCGGCTCCGATCGTCAAGTCGGTGGACCCGGTCGAAGAGGAGGTTGGAGGATGTCATTATCTACGGCATCAACTTCGTCGGCGTCACGGCCGTCACCTTCGGGGGGGTCCCTGCCAGTAGCTTCACTGTCAACTCGGGCCGCCAGATCACGGCCGTTGTCCCGGCTGGCACGGGCATCGTGGACGTCACGGTGGCCACACCCGAAGGTACCTCGACCCTTGTTGACGGCTTCACATACAGCACGGGGTCCTGACCTCGGAAGCCTGAGGACGCCGCGGTTGCAGGGGAACTTGCGACCGCGGCGTCCTTTTGTGTCTCGTCGATTCTCGTCGCAGGAGCGGTGTGGGATTTACGGGAACTGGAGTTGACATGGCGAATCAGGCGAAGCTGCGACGGGCTATCGAACTCTTCGAGGAGGGCGAGCCCCTCAACCTTGCCCCCGAGGGTAAGGAGCCCGAGTGGGTATATGTGCACAAGCCGAACGGCTTCGAGCACGAGGAAGCCATCATGGACGGGCGCGTCGCCCGAGCCCTCTATCTGGAAATGTACAGGCCGGGCTCCAAGGAGCGCCGGGCTGTCGAAGCGACGGGCAGGGGCCTGGGGCTGGATGAGCTTGTCGAGGCGATCATCCTTGGGCGTGGCAACGACCTGTTCATGAAGGCTCATGACGAGGTGCGTGCGCGTAAGGATTGGGCCGACCGGCTTGTCCTACTGGATCGGGCGCAGGTGTTGGCTCCGGATGCCAGGCCGGAGGAGCGAGCGGCCCTGGAGGAGGTTCAGGTCGACTTCTACAGGGCGCTTGGCGAGGAGCAGGAGCGACTGATCTGCGAGCTTCGCCGGGAGTTGAGCCAGGAGGCCAAGGTTGATCGTCAGGCTGTTGAGCAGACATGGCTCGAAGGCTTCATAAAGAACCAGGCGAGCGGGGAGTTTCTCACGGCCCGCCAGCAGACCGACATCTACTTTGCTTTCTGTGCTGGCGAGGTGCGCCAGAAGGACGGCAAGGAGGTTGTTGAGAAGGGTGAGCGCATGCTCGAAGATCGCACTCAGGTGCGGACCCTTCCGGACGGCCTTCTTGAGTGTGTGGTCTCGGCCTTGGACCGGGTGAATATGTCACAAAAGGAAGCGGGAAACTCGGACGCTCCGACGGATTCCTCCTCGTCGTCGGAGCAGCAAAGCAAGCCGGAGGCCTCAGTTCCATCTACCCGGGTGGCGACGTCCAGAGGGCGGGTTGGGACCTCGTCTTCGCGGTCAACGCGGCACTGACGGTCCTGGGATGGATGGAGTCCCTTCCGGACGACGAGCAACCTCCTAGGCGGATCTGGGGTATGTCCGAGCGCCTGGACGAGTGGTTTGCCGCGGTCAGGCAGCGTCGTAAGGACCGTGCGGCCGGTCGTACCGAGTCGATTCCCGACGACAGGGAAATGGACGGGGAGAGGTATACACACGACCCCGAGGTGAGTGCGCTGCGGGATTGACTTTTCAGGCGAGGAGCAGGCGGTGGCGGAGGATCGCGAAGAACTAATCCTTGGCGTTGACGGCTCACAGGCCGTCCAGGGGATGCAACAGTACCTCGGTGCGTTTCGTGCTCTCGCTCCCGGAGTGCAGGGGGCGTTCCGTCAGGCCGCAGGTTCTCTCAACCCGAACATGTTCGTGGCGAAGGCGCGCCAGATGGCCGCGGAGGCGAACAGGGCCCTGGCTGGTATCAACGTGCCGACGCCTGTCGGCAAAGGGACCCTGGGGGCTTTGCAACGACCTGCCGGTCTGACCCCACAGTCGGTCAGGGAACTCCAGTTGTCGTCCACCAAGGCGACCCAGGCGTTGACTGGCTTGACTCAGACGTACAAGGGCTTGCAGCGGGTGCAGGGCTTGCAGCAGGCAAAAGCCGTCGGCACAGGTCAGTTCGTCAAGGAGACCCAGGCGTTGACCGGCTTGACTCGGGCGCACAAGAGCTTGGAGCGGGTGCGGAAGGGTGCCGAGTCCAGAAGCGTGCGTGAGGCAAGGGCTTCCGCGCGCCGTACCGAAGCGCTCGTCCTTCAGGGGCGTGGGCTCACCCGTTCGCAGATCGCCGAACAGATGGGCACCTCGGTTACGGCTGCCAAGTCTTTGCTCCAGAGGGCTATGCGGAGCCCGGAGAGGGAGCAGGTTCGCCAGCGGCAGGCGCTCGTTGCGCAGTTGAGGCAGTTCGAGGCGGGTCGCGGGCAGGGTGGCGTAGGGGGTGGAGCGGGTCAGTTGGCCCCACTTACCCACGCGGGTGGCGTGAGTCAGTTTGCCTTGCCGCAGGGCGGTCTGACTAGGCAGTCCGTCGGGGAGACTCGGGCGCTGGCGGAACGGCAGACCCGGACGTACAAAGGTTTGCAACAGGCACAGTTGAACCTGGCGACGTCCAGCAAGGTGCTTGGTGAGCAGTCCAAGTCGTCCCGGATCGCACAGGGTGCACTTCCGCAGATCCCTGCATCGCGTTCAGTAGGGAGCGGTCAGGCTCTTGCCTTGATGCGCAAACAGGAGATTCAAGTTCGCGAGCAGGCCTTTGTTGCCCAGGTGCGTGCATCGCGTCTGGCGACTTCGGCCAGTGAGCCGGCCCGTCAGGCGGCTCAAGCGGAGCTTCTCCAGCGGGCTCAGGCCAGGTTCACCCCTGCCCAACTCCAGTCTGGCCAGACTTTGGCTGCCGTTCCCTCCTTCAAGGGTGGAGTCACTCGGTCACTTGAGCAGATCCGTGAGCAGGAGCGGCAGTCCCGCGTGTGGGCAGAGGTCCAGCGCGAACAGGTGCGGGTCGGCAAACAGAACGTGAAGTATCAGCAGTCGGAGCTGGCCGCCAATCGTAAGGTCGTGCTCACCCCCAAGGAGGGCAGGGCTGTAGCTAGGGCCTATAGCGTCCGTGCCCGTCAGCTGGAGGAAGCATTCTCTCAGCCGGTACAGCGGGCGCGGAATCTTTACGCCCAACCCGGCTATCGGGCGGTACAGGAGGCCGGAGGGGTGGCGGCAGGGGCCGGAGGGGCGGCGGCAGGGGCTGGAGGGGCGGCGGCAGGGACTGGAGGGGGTGGCGGTTTCCGCGCAGGCTTCAAGACCGGCTGGAGTGGCGGAGGCGACCAGGGACGTCCCTGGTCGGAGATGATGGGGCAGACGGCCCGTATCGCACTGTCCTATGGCGCGGCCTACCGGGCGCTGTCGGCCCTAGAGCAGGTCATAGGCAAGGTCACACAAGCTACCATCGCCTACGATATGGCGCTGACCAACCTGGAGGTCGTCACCGGACGTACAGCCGAGGAGGATGAGGGGCTAGCTAGCACATTGGCCACAACGGCCGTGAGTATGGGCTACACGAATGCCGTCGGTGTCGAACTTGGCACCAAGGCCATGGGTCTCCTTGGCGTTACGGAGTCTTCGCAGGCGGTTCAGGAGCATGCGGCGACGACGGCCGCAGAGGTCTCCACGCGGGTGGCGCGCGTGTCTGGGGCCGAGCCCATCGCCGTGCAGACCCAGCTGCTCGGAGCGTTGCGGGCGTTCGGATGGGGTGTGGACCGGCTGTCCGAGCTGGAGGACTCTATCACGTACATCTCCCGCCAGACGGGACAGTCGAGCACGGAGCTGATCTCCGCGTCCGCTGATCTGGCCACCCTGGCGCAGACTGCGGGCTTTGATCCCCAAGAACTCATGGCGCTGGTCGCCCAGGTCTCCACCACGACCGGGCAGAACCCGTCCTCCACTGCCGGCCAGTTCCGACAGGTGCTTTCTCGCGGGTCTGCCACTGTCGCCCCCCGTGCGGCTGAGATCTTCGGAATAGACACGAAGGGCATGAACACCGCAGATATCTTCGAGGCGGTCTCTCAACAGAAGGACATCACCGACAAGCAGCTCGAAGAGTTCGCAGGTCTGTTCGGCAAGGGCGGCTCCGCCACGGTGGCGACGCGTATGGTGAAGGACGCGGCGCGCATCAATGAACTCGCAGGGGGGGCTGGCGCCGCCGAGGGGCTTGGGGCCGAGGTCGCCGGAAAGGCCATGAAGGCCTTGGGCAACCAGCTGATTGTACTGGGCTCCGACGCCTTGGCGTTCGGTCAGGCGCTTGTGGATGCGGGCATCCTGGACTGGCTCGGGCTGCTCCTGATTGCGACGCAGAACATGGTCGCCGCTGGCAACGAGGTGTTGGGTTTCTTCAACATGTTGCCCCGTCCACTGCGCAGCGTGGCCATCGCCCTGGGTGAGATCTACCTGGCGTCCAAGCTTATTGCCGGAACGGCATTCGCCAGCAAGATCGCAGGGACCGCCATCGGTGGCAAGATCGCCGGGACGGCCCTTGGTGCCGGGATCGGCGCCAAGGCCACGATGGCGGCCGTCGCCACCCAAGAACTCCTTGGCGTGGGGAAGGGGTCGAACCAGATTCGTAATGCGCGCCTCGCCACCATGGCGTCAGGGGCCACCGCTCTCCCCGGCAGGGTGTTCGGACAGGGCAGCATGTTCCGCCTATCCAAGGAGGCCCGTGCGGCAGCGCAGGGCGGGACGGGGGTGTTGAACGCCGCCAAGGGTGCGACCGGTATGACGGGGACGGGCATGTTGCTGTCAGCGGCTGCGATAGCGGCTCTGGCGACGGGCATCGGCAAGGGCATTAGTAACGTGGTAGAGGGGCGCAGCAAGGTTTCGGACCTGCGCTCTCAGATATCGGGCGCTAAGAACGAAGAGGCATTGCGCGATGTTGCCGGTGCCGCCCGCGGGGTGGCCTCGTCGATCGAAAAGGCCGGGATGGGGGGGGTGAGTGCCGGCGCGGTCTTCGAACTGCCGGAACGTTTGATCACCTCGCTGTTCGAGGGGGGGCAGGCCGAGGAGGCGACGAAGATCGCCGATCGCGCGGAGGCCATCGCCAACGCCCTTGCGGAGGCGCAGGCGCAGTTGGAGGACCAGAATGCATCACGGGCCTTCACGGACTTCTCCGCCACCGGCCTGGAGGAGGCGTTCGCCGACTTGGAGAAGCGGGGGTATAACGCCTCCGAGCGTCTCGCCATGCTCAACGACGCGCTATTCACCTTCTCCGAGGCGGCGGCAGGGGCCGCCAATGCTGTTGCGGTCATAGACCCCCGTGAGGTTGGTGCCGCGGCGCAGCAGTTCAGCGCGAAGGTCCAGGGACGGATGCAGGAGTTTGGTCCGACCATGTGGCGGGTAAGGAGCGATACTGGTGAAAGTGAACGAACAGGGCTATTCGGCACATCGTCCCGGCTGGAAGATCTTGCCTCCTTGGCGGAGGAGGCGATGCCGGACGTCACTGACCAGTTGACAGCCCTGTTGGAGCAGCAGCTCACCAAGTATGCTGCCGACGGCATCATCACCCAGGAGGAATCCGACAGGATAGACAAGAGGCTCAAGGATGCGCTGCCTGGAATGTACGGGGAAGAGTTGTGGGGCCAGCTTGACGCCGCCGGGCTTGCCGAGGACATAGAACTCGGGCTGGTGGGCGGTCTGCGCGACATGTTCTCCACCTTCGGCGGCGAAGTCACCAAGGCGAACATCGGTGAAGTCCTGCGCAACATGCCGACCTATGGCGAGCAGGCAAGGACGGAGGGGGCCTCCAGGCTCGGCTCAGTCCAGCAGGGCACACAGGCGGAGTTGGATTACCTGGAGAAGGGCCGGGCGGGGATGTTGGGCGTGATCCGGTCTATGTCGGCCGAGGGCACGGATGTCAGCTCGTTCTTGCGAGACCTGCGCGACACCGACGAGGCCATAAGCGCTGCGGAGCGCCAGCAGGCCAGCGATAGGGTCGCGGCGATTCAGTCCCTTCTCGCTTATGAAGAGACGCTAATACCTGAGGACGATGTGCTCGGGCGTCTCGCGGCGGAAGCAGATGCTGTCAATCAACAGATCGCAACCGTGCTCGCGCAGGGGGTGGGTCGTCCTCGCGGGTCCAGCAGCAACGGGGCCCCGACCGCGGTCTACACACCCGAGGAGTTGAAGCAGCTCCAAGACCTTTCTGGCCAGCAGAACACCATAACGAGGCAGCAGCGTCAGGCGGAGGTTGCCAGGCTCAATGCTCAGCAGATGTCGGCATATGCCCCCAACGACACGACCGGCAAGGCCGAGGGGGCGGTCGTGGTTGCGCAGCGCAACTTCGACGAAGCCGCGGTCGACACGGCCGCCCAGGCCGAGGCGCAGATCGCACTCGATGAGGCGAAGCACAACTACTTCGTATTGCAGGTGCAGACGGGCAACAGTGCAGCCAGTGCCGCCGTCGACTCGCGCGACACGGTCGGCAAGGCGCGGGTCGCCATGAACAACGCATACAACATGTTGGCGACGACAAAGGTGGACAGCGACGAGTACAACCAGGCGCTGGGGGCATGGTTGGATTCGCAGGTCCAGTACGCCGAGTCGCAGACCGCATTGGCCAACGCACAGGCCGGTGCAGCCGTGGACCCGCGCGACAGCGTGGGCCAGGCGCGGGTAGCTTTGGACAACGCGAGGCGCACGCTCGGCGATCAGAAGCGGGAGACTCCGGGTTATGCTGACGCGCAGAAAGAGGTGTGGTCCTCGCAGATCGCACTGGCCCAGGCGTACACCGAGCTGGCCAACGCGCAGGATTCTGCCGGTATAGCCGGCTTGAGCAGCGGGTTGCTACAGGCGCGGGTAGCTCTGGGCAACGCAAGGCGCACGCTCGGCGACCAGAAGGGTGATACCCAGGGATACTACGACGCGTTGGGGAATCTGCGTCAGGCACAGATGGAACTGGCCGATCAGGAGCGTCAACAGGCGGACCGGCAGCGCAGGTTGTCTTCAGATCTGACGAACCCGGTGGAGCAAGCGGCCCTGGATGTGCAGAAGGCCATGGACAACCTTCGGGCCGCTCAGTCTCGCGGAGACGGTGCTGATGTTGTCGATCAGGCCAAGCTCGACTTGCGCAACGCTCAGGCGCAGCAGGAGGCATCGGCGTTCCAGCAGCGCATCAGCGATGTGCAGACCGCAGAGGACCTTGGGCGCATCTCCCATTCTGCCTATATCAGTTACTTGCAGTCCGAGCACGACCGCCTGGCCGCCATCGCCGGAAAGACTCGCCAGCAGACGGAGCAGCTCGACGAGGTCGACAAGCTCCTGAAGTCGGCCGCCGAGGAGATGCAGGGCCAGTTCAATATTGGTGACATCGAGCTGCCCACCATTTACGAGGTGCGTCGGGCCGTCAAAGCAGGGGCCGCAACTTCCGTTGCGGACTACTCGCACTCGGGCAACACGGTGAACATCAACGGCGCTTCGTTCGAACAGGTGATCGAGTATCTGCGGACCTACCTCGGGGCCGGTGCGCAGGTAGTGACCGCAACGACCGGACGGAAGATCTGATGAGCGTGTTGCGCTGGACGTTCCAGGACCCCGCCTTTCCATCTGTGATTTACACGCTTCCCTGGAACCCGCAGACCATGAGTTCACCGTTTCCTGCGCGTTCTATCACTGCCTTGGCCACGACCGCCATCGATGGCCAGGTGTTGCTACAAGAGGGTATGGCCGAGCCGGCCAACTGGTCTTTCAGTGGCATCATCAAGGATGCGGCTCACTACGAGGCGCTCAGGGGGTGGACGTACGGTCATGGTCGCATCTACATCTTCGACCATTTCGGGCGCCAGCTGACCGTCGTGCTGAAGAACTTCAAGCCCAGTCCCGAGAAGATCAGGATCGGGCACTACTGGCGTCATACATACGAGGTCGAGGGACTTGTGCTCGCCGTCGGTGCGCCCACCATAGGAGACGATGGCCCATCATGAGAGGCGACCTACCTGTCAGTCCTGTCAACATGGAGGACATCTGGCGGTCCGGTGACTGGGTGGGGCCGGAGCGTCGGGCGTTCGCAAGGGTGACTGTCCAGCGCCCGCAGATGCGTCTCGACACGTTCGACATGCAGTCGACGTTCCTGCGGGTCCCCGTGTGGACCACCAACGACGCCAGCTCGTTCAATCCGTACCCACAGGGCATTGACCCGACCAAGGGCGAGCCCGTCACCAACACGTACGCTGACTACCTCTTCACAGCCCCAGCGGCGCCCCTGGAGCTGCCGAACGTTGCCAGCGTGTCCTGGACCAGGACCATAGACGCTGCGGTCGCAGAGGCGACGATAGAGTTCTGGAACACCTCGCCCTTGCCGCTCGGCGAGGCCCCAGAGAACGGCGACCTGGACCGTCCTGGATTCTACAGTTATGGCCGCGGGACCGCCGCGTTCTCCTCCCGTTGGGGGCATGAGCCAAACGAGTGGCAGAACATGCTCATGCCCGATAACCTTCTACGAGTGTGGGAGGGTTACGGCTTCGATGCCACCGTCCCGCCAGAGGAGGACCCGCATCTGGTCCTGACGGGCGTGTGGATGATAGACGAGGTCCGGCTGTCCAGCGCCGGTACCCTGGTGTGCACCTGTCGCGACCTGGGCCGCCTCCTGATGGACCACCAGAACTTCTTGCCCGTTGTCCCTGAGGGGTTCTACCCAACGGCCTTCAAGGCGTGGGACGAGTCGGTTACGGTCGCGTCCCAGCGCCTGGTTGAGAGCGTCGAGCGCCTGTCTGCCAGTCCCATCGGCAGCGGCAATGACCTCTGGCCTGAGAGTTCGTATGTAGGGGCGCGCGTCTACGGCCATAGTCATACCGATGCGTTCGACAACAATCCTGCCACCTACTGGCTGTCGGTCGGCAACGCCTCGTCGGGCTACAGGTCGGCCTACGAGTACGTCGACTTCTCCGTTGGTGGGGCCACGGTGTCGCAGGTGCGTTTCACCACGGTCGGCGATCAGTACAACGCCTACATCTCGGTCAAGGTGGGCGGCTCTTGGGTGTCGGGTCCCGTCATGGGCTACCACAGGGACGGCCGCGGTCACTACGAGGAGGGCGTGCCCTACATCGCTTCAGTCGGCGGCCTGAGCGGCGAGGGCGAGCATACGATCGCGTTTGCTCCGATCGCAGGCGTCACGCAGGTGCGTCTCTGGTTGGGGAACCTGCGGGACTTCGGCCTCCCGGGCCAGAAGTACCGTGCGGGTCTCCGGGAGGTTTCCGCCTACGGTCCGGTGAGTCGCATAGTGGTCGACTCCAACCAGGTTGCCCTCACGCCAGGCCCCGCCGGGTCCAACCCTGGGACCTGTCGCGACTTCAGCAACATAGTTGAGCTGTTCTGCGCATGGGCCGGCTTCTACTGGCCGTCCGATGGGTACCTGTGGCATGTTGACGGGACCCAGCATGCACTGGTGCCTGCCAAGTTCGACACTGAAGTCCTCGGGGCCGTCGTGCAGGGGCGCGTGTGGGGCGACATCCTCGCCACAGGGACCGCCCCTCCCGAGGAGATTACGGCCAGCGCCTTCGACAAGAAGTCTCTCGCTGACGGCATCCAATACCTGGCCGATACGGTGGGCTTCGTCTTCTTCGTGGACGAGACAGGCGCCGCACAGTGGCGTCTGCCGAACGTATGGGGCTTGGGCAACTGGGTCGGCGGCATGGCCGAGCAGCCCGGCCGTACGAACCAGGTGTTGGTGCTTGACGAACGTCAGGTCCTGATTGGCCTGGATGCGACCATCCAGTCGCGTAATGTTCGCGAGGGCGTGTTCGTTGCCAACGTCTCGGGCAAGATGGCGGCCATGGTCGGCGGCTACAACCCGAACCCGACGGGCCTGCGGCGCGTAGGTGGATTCAGCGATCAACATTTTACGTCAGCCGAGGAGGCGCGGGTGATGGCGGATCTCATCGCCGTCCGCCAGCTCTTCAAGTACCGCCAGGACCAGGTTGTCATCCCGGGGTTCCCCGGCGTGCAGATTGACGACCAGGTTCGCATCTTCGAGCGCGTGACCAGCGAGGGCTTCGTTCACTACGTCATGGGCATCCAGTCGTCGAACGATTTGAAGTCTGGGGAGTGGCGCTATACCTTGCAGACGCACTGGCTTGGGGACGATCCAGAGGGGGCGTGGGTGTTGGACAAGTCGACTCTCAACTCGACGACCATCAAGTACGTCGACGCTCTTCAGGTCGGCCCCGAGTGGTCGCGTGCGGGGCTGAGTATCTGATGGGCGGCCTCGGGTTCTTCGAGCTGGTTGTTGCCAGCGATGCGGCGACGACCGTTCGTGAGACGCAGCGCGAGAACAGTGCTCGTTGGGCCGTCTCCTCGCACACGATAGAAACCAAGGGCTGTGTGTCCGTCAGGGTCGCCGAGCCCCTCATGTTCGAGGCGCCTTTCCTGGGGGCTCCGAGCGTGATGTCCGGACTGGTCATCAAGAAGGACTTCGATCCGTCCTCCGGGTGGATGCCTGAGGTGGATGTCGGTGTCTGGCAGTGGCATCGCAACACCAGGGGCCACTACACTGGCGCGTACGTGTTCGTCCACGTCAGTGCCGGCGCGGTAACTGCTGAGTTGCAGCATCATTTCACGTTTTCAGGAATCGCGTACAAGGATCTCGGGCAGGCGGCGACTGTGGAAGCTCAGCTCCTCCAGTCACGTCCGGTCGGGTTTGGAGGAGTCTGATGGCAGGCCTGACGCCACGTTTCGAGTTCAATTACTTTGGCGGGACCACTGCTGGCGCCATGAACGACGACGGGCAGAAGTACACGGGCCTGGACCGTCTGACCATTGATCGTTTATTGGCTTCGGTCGAGACGCACGATCACAAGTATCGGGCCAGCGATGCCGGTGCCTTGGATGCTCCGACTGTGGAGCTGGTGGTAGACGCTGGGGCCTTGCAGGCGGGCTACACGTACTACTACCGCTATGCTGTGGTCGACGCTCAGGGCAACGAGTCCATCGCCAGCGCTGAGGCCACGCTCGTCACGCCAGACCCCTTGCCCCTGCCGGCAA
>Ga0307425_1000133_pt1 | contig 43303 bp, 37 predicted proteins | sample SalMarWE160330MG_FD_202152 | JGI IMG/M metagenome (GOLD analysis project Ga0307425, IMG submission 202152) | Salt marsh sediment microbial communities from the Plum Island Ecosystem LTER, Massachusetts, United States - WE1603-30 | ecosystem: Environmental > Aquatic > Marine > Intertidal zone >... | reverse complement strand
GTGAGAATCGAGTTGCAGGGCAAGCTTGAATTCTCTGTTGGCATCGAAAATATAGCCCTTTTTAAGCAATTTGTAGCCGCTATAAGCATGATGTTCCGGAGTGTCCAAAACCCTTTCCGGGGCTCTCAGGCTTGATGAACAGGCCAAGAGAAAGAGAGAGGCCAATAAAGAAACAACGCTCACCCTGCAAAATAACTTAAGTTTGATGAACCCCATCAGAATTCCTCCAGTCAAATTACCACCCCAAAAGGAGGGGGCTTATTTTATTGGTCCTGGAAGGCACGCTGATTCAAGTGCCTTGAGACAAAAATAGATGGATTTTCTTTATTACCATATCTAAATCCTTAGGATCAACCCATATGATGCCAGGCTCTGCCCTGAACCAGGTTGATTGCCTTTTGGCATACCTTCGCGTATCTCTTTTGAGTTTGGTAATCGTTTCTTCTAAGGACCATTCTCCTTGTAAATACCTGATCATATGCCTGTACCCGATAGCTTTCATCGATTTGAGATCAGGGGAGTATCCTTTCTTTAAAAGATCCCGGGTCTCTTCTATGAGGCCCTTATCTGCCATTTTTACACTCCGCTCGTTTATACGATGATAAAGATCCTCTCTGTCCACGTGCAGACAAAGCTTCAAGGCGTTTAATGACCTTTCCCTGAAACCGTGCCTTTTCATCAGGTCTGAAGACCGTAGATCGGAAAGGTAATTGATTTCAATGGCCCTTATGATCCTCACCCCATCATTTGGATGGATTCTCTCTGCACGTTCAGGGTCGAGGCTCTCCAATTTTTCATGGAGTTTTGCAGTTCCATGGATCTCACATTCCATGCGCAACCGCTCTCTCAACTCGGGATCTGAGGGAGGGGATTCCATGAGTCCTCCGATCAGACCCCTGATATAAAGACCTGTACCGCCAACAACAAGGCACGTTTTCCCTTTCGAACAGATTTCATTCACAATAGGAAGGGCCATACGACGATAAATCGCTGCATTGAAGTCCTCATCAGGATTGACAACATCCAACAGATGGTGGGAAATCCCTCTTTGTTCCCTATGCGTAGGCTTGGCAGTGCCGATATCCATGCCCCGATAAACCTGCATGGCATCAGCATTGACAATCTCTGCTGATAGAGCTCGGGCCAAATCTACTGCGAGATCGGTTTTTCCGCTGGCCGTGGGACCCGCAATAACAATGACCTTTGGCCTTTTATCTTCTGACATCGCAAATGTTTACACAACCCTCTTAAACATCTTTTCCATCTCATAATAGGTAAAATGCTTAAATATGGGTCTTCCGTGGGGGCAGTTCGTGGGTAAGTCCATCTCTCCCAACTCGCTTAAGAGCCTGCTCATTTCCTCTTGGCTCAAGTGCTGTCCGGCCCGGATGGCGCCGTGACAGGCCATTAAAGTTACGGCCTTATCTAATAGGGCATCTTCATCAGGAGTTCCTTCCTCAAATTCCGTTACAAACTCGGATATAAAAGAATTCCAGTCCACATTCTTTAACAGGGCCGGAACAGCCCTCAACAAAAAGGTATTGCCCCCGAAATGGTCAATTTCAATCCCGAAACCGCGCAACCTGTCCCCTTTTCCCAAAATCACCCTTTTCTCTTTTGTCGAAAGCTCTAACTCGTGAGGGATTAGCAGGCCCTGGATCTCAACCCGCGAAGCAGATAGGGATCTTTTCAGATTTTCATATACGACCCTTTCATGGGCAGCATGCTGATCGACAATCAAGAGCCCGTCTTCCACCTGACATAGAATATATGTGTTCCCCAGCTGCCCGATGATTCGTGGCCCAGCCGGGACCATGGATTGCTCAAGGGACGCTGTCCGGGATGGATATACCGTCTGGTCCGGGGAGTCACTTCTTTCAGACCCAGGAGAATATTCCCATGGGGGCTCGGAAATAAAGGAATCGGAGATAGAGGATAAGAGGCCTTTCCGTACTGGAACCGCTTCGCTGCCAATAAACCCCTGCCCAGAAAAGGGCTGAGGCGAACGCGCCAGCCTGTTTGCAATAGCAGAGACTATGGCCTGAAAAACCTTGCGAGCATTACGAAATCGGATTTCCTGTTTGGTTGGGTGGACATTGACATCGATCTCCAAAGGGTCGATGTCAATAAAAAGGGCAATCTGAGGATAGCGTCCCCTCATCAACCGCTTGCCATAACCGTCCATAATCGCTTTTGTAATAAACCGGTCCCGTATATTCCTGCCATTCACATATACAAATAGCCGATCTCCCCGACTCCTTGCAAAGTCCGGGGGCGCCGCATAAAGCTTAATTGAAAGATCGCCATATTTTTCCTCTCCCTCCATAATTGCTTCACCCACCTTTCGACCCATGAGCCCGGAGAGTCGAGACAGGGTGTCCCCTGATGCCGATAAATTTAAGATCTTTTTTACGCCATCCTCCAATCTAAAGCCTATCCGCGGAAACGGCATGGCGGCTCGGGATATTACATCTACAATATGATCTGTTTCAGTTCGGGCGGCACGAAGAAACTTTCGTCTTGCAGGCAAATTAAAAAAAAGATCCTTTATCTCAACAATTGTACCTGCGGGGGCCCCTGTTTCCTCAATTGCCAACATTTTTCCGCCCGAGATCTTGAGCCTGTGCCCGGTCAACCGGCCTTGAGGAAGGGAAGTGATCTGCATGCGGGAAACAGCTGCCATGCTCGGGAGGGCTTCTCCCCGGAAGCCGAGAGACTTCACATTCAAAAGGTCGGACGCTGTTTCTATCTTGCTCGTTGCATGCCTTTCAACGCACAAAAGGAGATCATCCTTAGACATGCCAATACCGTTGTCACTGACCTTGATTAGCCTCTTCCCTCCGCTTTCAATCCGGACAACAATGCGATCCGCACCCGCATCAATGCTGTTATCAGTCAATTCCCTGACAACCGAGGCAGGTCGGTCTACCACTTCTCCGGCCGCAATCTGGGAAGCCAACTTCTCTGAAAGGATTCTAATGGTATTCATAGATAGAGCAGGTCTTCATCCACGTCGAATCGTTGAACAGGCGGGGGTATCCGGCGAAGTATCGGAAAGGCGCTTCTTTTTTTTGCGAGAAGCAGATTCCGTCTACCCATTGGGTCATGCAGGAGACAGGGGGATGATTCGGGATGTTTCAGAAAGTCGTTGGCCAAACTCTGCGAAAGGTCGAACATAAAGGCGAGATATCCATGGAAATGCCGCCAGCGAACCGCATTGCCTCCAAAAAAGAGATCGTGGGTGGCATGAAGGCGACCCGAAAACTTGACAGTCTGGGCAAAAAAACCCTTTTTTGCCTTAAATCCTTTTTTTCTTCTTCCCGCTACAAGCTTCAAGAGGTCATCGCATATCCCATGGTCCATATCGAGCACTCCCCTCGCTATTCTTGTGTAATCCGGTCCGATCAAATAGTCAGACTTGATCTCCCAGAACAGGTGTCCCATCTTTCCTCTACCCGGGTATGCGCTCAACAAATTCGGGATAAAGAAATTGTGGGCCACCACATCGGCTGCTAAATGGGAAAGAAACCCTAAGGCATATGCCGTCTCCCGTTCATCAACGGCCTGGCTCAGGAATTTGAAACCACCCTCCCAGGCATGCGGACTTTTTGAGCGCTTCCTTTTCCCCTTTCCGATAAAGAAATCGGCGGACAGTGAGCCGTACATGTATTCAATAGGGAATGAGGTGATCACCCGTGCGATGGCGGGGAGTAAAAGGCTGGCAGAATCAAGTGAGCTTAGGGCAATGGCGGTATGAACACCTGGCCCCCAGGCAAAAGCGTTTTCAGCGTCTATGAATTGTATTATGGCATAAACAACCAAGAATACGACAAGTTTCAAAAATAACATGATAAACTGTGACATTCCTGACCCGGATAAACCGGAGCTATAATTTATTAATCATTTGAAATGGTTAGCGCTATAAAATCAACTAACAATAATCATTTACCCCCCTGGGGGGACCCAAACGAGTTAACCTAATCCAATAGCATAGCATAATACCTTCTTTATCAGCAATACTTTAATTCCATTCAACACGAAATTAGCCACAGACCCACACAGACAGACACAGACATCGCAAAAGACGTGTAAACTATTTTCGCGTTCTTATAAACGATGCCATTTATTCCAATAACTGTAAGCAGTCTTTTTCATTAGGCAACCTTCCCCTTGATTTTTCTTCCATCTTTGATAAAGTCGGAAAATATAACTTTAGCCCGGATAAACCGGAATTGCGAATTTAAGGATTGAGGAATTGAGGAATTAAGAACAATCTCTTTGTCCCCGATAGCGGGATCTTCCACCAGTATTGAGCATCAAGTATCCGGCATCCAGTATCATGGAAAAAGAAGAGTGGCAAAAAAGGGGCAAGGGCCATCGTGAAAGATTGAGACAGAGGTTCCTGACGGGTGGCCTTGAGAAATTTAGTGATGAGGAGGTGATTGAATTTCTCCTCACCTTAGGGACACCGAGGGGAGATCAGAAACTTCCGGCGCGTGAAGCCCTGAAGGAATTCGGAAATCTCTCAGGTGTTTTATCTGCGCCCGTGGAAAAGCTGACTAAAATAAAGGGGATCGGACCCAAAAACGCCCTTTACTTAGGTCTCGTCCACCAGGTCGCAGGAAGATATCTTAAGGACAGAATTTCCGGGAAAATGTTTTTCGGCTCTTCTCAAGCTGTATTCGACTATCTTTTTCATTCCATGCGGGATCTGAAAAGGGAGGTCTTCAAAGTCCTTTTCCTTTCACGCAAGAACGAACTTATTGCCGATCATGATCTTTTCCATGGGAGTCTCACCGGAAGCGCCGTTTATCCGCGCGAGATCGTTTCAATGGCCCTCGAATACAGGGCCGCCTCCCTTGTGTTTGTTCACAACCATCCTTCAGGTGATCCAACTCCCTCACCAGAGGATAAAAGGCTTACGAGAGACCTGGTCTGGGCAGCCAAACTCCTGACAATTCAAGTCCTTGACCACGTCATCATAGGGAATAACAGGTATTACAGTTTTGCGGATGAAGGGGCCATAAAGCGCTTTGTCAATGAATATGCAGAAAAATTCAACACCCTTACGCCATGCGATTAACCCCTGCAAAGCTAATCATTCTTGGCAAGTGGATCTTCACGAACCATCCCACAACTGTAGCCATCGACATTACCCATCGATGTAACCTTAAATGTGTCCACTGTTACTGGTGGAAGCAGGACCATCCCCCTGAATTAGACGATGGGCAGATGATAACCTTCTTGAAGGATCTGAGGGCAAGGGGCCTGAGAGCTGCTATCCTGTACGGAGGCGAACCTACTCTCCGCCCGGAAATGTGCAGGGCGGCAAGCAAGATCTTTGATTCGACCTTAGCCTTTACAAACGGGGTAAACGGGTTCCCTGAGCTGGAAAACGGACAGTGGATACTCTCCCTTGACGGTCCGAAGGATCTGAATGACATGCTTAGGGGAGAAGGCGTTTACCACACGGCCGTGAAAAATCTGAAAAGGGCCTCCCAGCCTCCGATTGTCCATATGACCATCTCTAAATTGAATCAGGAGAGATTGGATGATTTTGTGAGAGAAATGATGGAATTTCCCATCAAGGGTATTGGGTTCTCGTTCTACACACCCGACAAAAGAATAGACGATGCCGGGTTGTTCATACCCCTGAGTGAGAGGAATCAGTTGCTTAGGCAGCTCCTCGTCTTACGAAACAGATATGGCGAGAAAATCGGCTTTACACCTGCAATGGCCCGCCAATTGTTAACCAAAGGCGATTTTAAAAAATGGAACAGTTATTCAGCATGCCCTGTTAGCCAAAGGGTCTGCTGTTTCAAATCAGATGGGCAGCCCAAGGCCTGCACCTATGGTGATAATGCCGATTGTTCCCGCTGCGGCTGTGCGGCGGTGGTGGCCTATCGAGGCGCCTTTAAGCCCTTTGACTATCAGACATTGAGGCTGATATTGGGCCTGATGGTCCCTGAATACCGGGTGCGTAAGAATAGAAGCTGGAAATTGGTAATTGGAAATTAGAAATTGGAAACCGAAATATGGGGGTTTGCCTTGAATCCCAAATTTCCAATTTCATACCTATGAGGACATATAATGAATAATAGAAGTGACCAGAAAGTGAAATCCGACCCGGGCGTTCTGATTCATTGCGCCCTGTGCAGCCATTTCAGCTATTTTGATAATAACGCCGGGCATAACAGCCCGCATGCATTAGGCAAATGTAAGGTCAAATCCTGGGATGGAAACAGAGGGCAGTGGGCCATGTTTCATCACCACTGCAAAAATTTTGTGAAGCACGCCACTCCCTAACATCAATCCTCTGCCCATCTCCCCGGAATCCGTGTGCCGCAAAATCCACACAGGGAATTTTTTATATTAAGTGCCTCTATCAGGTATCCGTTCCGTTTAACCACGACTTTATGACAGTTATGGCAATAAGTCTGGGTTCCCTTATGCCCGGGCACATTCCCCAAATAGACGTACCGGATACCCTCCTCAAGGGCTATCTCCCTCAGCTTTTCAAGTGTGGCGATCGGTGTGGCCGGAAGCCGTATCAGCTTGTACTGTGGGAAAAACCTCAAAAAGTGGAGCGGATAGTCAGGCCCCAACTCCTTTAATATCCAACCACACATACGCTTGATCATCTCCGGCTTGTCCACATAAGTCGGCACCACAAGCGTGGTCATCTCAAACCACACCCCCTCCCTGTGAAGGGTCTTGAACGTATTCAGGACAGGCTGGAGTGTACCTCCGTTGAGGGCGCGGTAGATATTGTTGTCAAATGATTTCAGGTTGATGTTTGCCCCGTCTAAGTATTTGCAGAGGTGAAGAAGGGGCTTTCGGTTTATATAGCCGTTAGAGACCCATACGTTATTGAGACCTGCCTCTTTAGCCAGCCTGGCTGTATCGCACATGTATTCATAGAAAGTGATCGCCTCAGAATAGGTATAGGCTATGGAAGGGATTTTTTTCTTTTTGGCTTCCCTCACCACACCTTCCGGAAATAGCTCAAGATGCTCCACCTCTTCCGGCTTTTTCTGGGAAATCTCCCAGTTCTGGCAGTTAAGACACCTGAAATTGCAGCCGGTAGTGGCGATGGAAAATACGAGTGACCGGGGATAAAAGTGATTGAGAGGCTTTTTTTCAATGGGGTCCACGTGAACAGCACAGGGGTCCCCGTAGGCAAGGGAGTACAGCTTCCCCCCGATATTTACCTTTGACCGACATATGCTCCTGTCGCCGGGATTGAGACGGCAGCGGTTCGGGCATACCTGACACCGCACAGCCTTTCCCTCGGTCGTGTAGTAAAAGCCCTCGATAGACCACTTCCACGGTTTTTTAGGGGCATCAGCTTTAAATATGTTCCCTTTTATGCTCTCCCCCCCGCTGCTCTTTTCTCCCAAGAACCCGTAACCTGCTCCTGCGCATAGAAAGGCCGAAGCGCCTAAGGCGGCAGATTTGAGGAATTCCTTACGGGTCATCAGGGCAGTGCCGGTTGACTGGTCGAGTGGTTGACGATTTCTCATGCACTGATTCTCCTGCCAAACATAAAAAGTAAAATACTCGAAATCTTCACAAGGATCAAGAAAACTACCGCAAACCTGATGCCCCACAGGGGGATCAAGATCGTTCCTGTAGCCAATGTCCCTACGGCAGCGCCGCACAGATCCGCAGCAAGGCAACCCGCCGCAGGACTTTTTTCCTCCCCGATAATTTCTGCGGCAACAGGAAACTGGAACCCGCCCAAGAATGAAAAGAGGAAGCAGAATGAGAGGAAGTATAGGGGATGGATCCAGGATTTGAAACATGAAATCCATAAAAAGAAGATAAACAGCAGGGACAAAATGGCAATTTCCGAAAGGTTAATTTTGAGGCCTATCTTGACGTGCCATCGTTTACCCACTATTGCTCCCGGGAGGAGCCCTAATAGGAATGCGGTAATAATTGCCCCGATTTCGATATAGACGTAGCCATAAATGACCTGAAAGGCAAAGATAATGAGCATTTCCACCCCCATAGTCGCAAAGCCCGTTGAAAAGAGGATATACTCTTCTCTTCTCATGAATACAAAGTAGACCAGAGTAAGGCCAAACAGGGTCGCAATAAAGTAGCCGGGATGGGTGCCGTATTTGATGAACCACTCCTGGAAAACAATATTCATGAGTCTTGGCTCGAAATCGGTATTTGGCTGTTCATTCCTGTCTAATCTCTCTTCGAGCTGTTTAATTCTTTCGCCGGTCACATTGCCATGGAAAAACCCTTCAATATAAGAGGTCGAAATCTTTTTCGCCTTCAGGAGTGATGGGATATCGGGCTGCAATCCCCTGTCACTCAGGAGGAAATAGGCCTGTTCGCCAGGTAGGATAAGGACGTTTTTAAAATGCATTCGTGCACTGTTATAAAGGGTTGAGAGCTTCTTTTTGCCGATGTTGCTGATATAGTTGGGAGAATATTTCAGATTGAGGGAAAGAATGCCTCCTTTATTGAGTATACGTTTTGCAAGAGCAAAAAATTCTTCTGTGAAGAAGCGGTTTATCTGAAAGGTGTCCGGATCCGGAAGGTCGATCAGTATGGCGTCATATTTCTTTGTGGTTGTCTTTATATAACGTCTTGCGTCAGTGTTGATTATTTTAAGAAAAGGGGCTTTTTTGATGATTCCGAGATCTTGCGCTAGATCGGTCAAACGGGGATCGAGCTCTAAGTACTCAACATGTGCGGGCCGGTACTTTGATACCTCTTTCAGCGTCTCACCCAATCCCCCCGAAACCAACATCAGGGTCCCAACCCGCTTTAACTGGGACAAGGGGTAATGCACCTTCTCCTCGCTGGAGATGATATTTGAATCGGAATAGAGAGGGAGCCCCGATTCCCAGAAGGTGTGTTGAGGTCCCTCCTTGGTTATCACGATCCTTCCGTATGGAGACTCAAGATAATGGACAATGTCGCCATACTGTCCGGAGAGGGTAAACGTTTCAAAATGGCTGTTGGTTGAAAAAAAGTAAAAGCCTGAACAAGCTATAAGGGCGCCTGCCAAAAGAACGTACTGCCTTTGCTTAAGCAGGAGCAGTAGGGCCACTAAGATCAAAAGGGAAGAGGTGACGGCAATTATGGGAAAGGGCTTGAGCCAGTAAACCAAGATAAAGCTGAAGATAGCTCCACCTGCTATGTCGCCTATACTGTCGGTAATATAGAGGTCCCCGCTTTCAAAGGGATAATGACTGATATTCAGGACGTTTTGTGAATAAGGGAGAATAAATCCAGTGAGGAAGCAATAGGGGGTAATGGTAATCAGGATATAGAAGAATATGGGATAAAAGCCAGGGGAAACCCCGTGGATAAAGAAAAATTCCCTGAACCCCCTGATCCCGATAATCTGCAGAAGCGGCCAGATGGCGATGATCAAAATCAGGGGAGCGTAGACCTTCAGGCCTCCCCCTTTGACAAATTTTGCCGTCAGGGCGCCAATTCCTGTCATCAAGAGCCAGCAGAAAATCACAAGAGAAATGGTGATTTCATTTCCATTGAACTGGGTCAGGAATTCCCTGATGGTGAGGAGCTGGGTTGTGACAGATGATATCCCCGTGCCGATGATACTCCAAATGATCAATCGCTTCAGGTTCATCGGTCGAAGGCTCCATTAGGATTCAGGACAAGGCTACTCCTCAAAGGCCTGGGCCTGATAGGTAGAAACCTCAATCCTGCCCTTTTTCCATTCATCTCCATTCAGACCCGCCTTGAGACATAGGTGGTTCAGGAATTCCTCTTTTCGTGGCAACTGCTCCCAGACCTGCGGTAGGAAAGTGGATTGGTGATATCCCTTTTTGAAAATAACGCCGTCTATGCCCGGCCGGAGTTTCTTCAAGAGATCGTCAGCATCGGAATAGGAGAGCGATTTGGGTTCGGTCAGTATGCTGATTTCAATCTTTACCCTTTTCCACTCATTCTTGCTAAGAGGCCTGAACCGGGGGTCCTTGAATGCGGCATTGATCGCATTTATCCTGATCCCCTCAATTAATGCTTCGTGCGGGATGATATGGCCTATACAGCCTCTCAGGTTTCCCCCTATGGTCAAGGTTACAAAGGTGCCTCTCTGTTCATCAAAAAGAGCAGGGAGATCAGGGCCCTCTTTCTCCGGCCCTTCTTTCCCGGAAAGGGCTTGATCGATTGTCTTTCTTGCAACACTTAGGAGGTATTTGCCCTCCTCTTCGGTCAACCTGTCTTTATTTTTCATGCCTCTCTCCTTTACACTTTCTTCATTAGGTGAAGTCACCGGAACGCCCTCATCTGCCTTGGAAGGCTTGGTGTCGCCTCCACTGACAGAAGTCAGAAATATGAGTTGAACCAGCACTGAAACCACTATCACCCTTTTGACCTTCATTCTTGTTACACCCCGTAAGTTGGATCTTTTAAGTGGCCATTAGACTACTTTTTTGCTCATAATTTTTATCGTAATCATAATCGGGCATCCCTAAAATGGACTGTAACAGAGTATGATTATGATTACGAGTAGGATTAGGGACTTTCGAACGTACTCACGAATAACTGGATCAAAGAGTGCACGCAAACCAATCATCCGTGAAGGGATCTGTCCAGCGCCTTGAGCGCTACCTCAAACATGACTTCAGAGAGCGTGGGGTGCGGGTTCAATGTCTCGGCCAATTGCTTCACTGTGCATCCCATATTCATGGCTAATGTGGCCTCCGCAATAAGATCGGTAACATGCGGTCCTACCATATGAACACCCAAAATCCTTCCATCCCCGGCCTCTGATATGATCTTTGCCTCACCCGCTATTTTGCCTATTACATGGGCCTTACCCAGATTGCGGAACAGGACCCTGTCAGATCGAATATTATAACCCCTTTCCTCAGCCTCGATCTCTGTCAATCCGACACAGGCTACTTCCGGCATTGTAAATATGGCTCCAGGCACCACATTATAGTCCATTTCCATCCTTCCATCCATAGCGTTTTCAGCGGCAACCAATCCTTCTCTCGAGGCCACATGGGCAAGCATTATCTTGGAAGGTCCAAGTACGTCTCCGATGGCATAAACACCCGGGATATTTGTCTGCATTCGTTCATCAGCAAAGATCCATCCTTTTTTGTCCGTCTTAATCCCGAGCGCCTCCATGCCGATATTGGCGGTATTGGGCTCGCGTCCTATGCAGACCAGCACCTTGTCCGTCTCAAGAGTCAGGGACGTCAACTTTTTTTCATTCAGTTTCTCGCCAAAATGGGAAGGACCGATGGTCACACGGATTTTTCTCCCATTTTTTTTAATTCTCTCAACGGTCCGGTTGACCATGAAACCGATCTTGCGTTTTTTCATCTCGCGCTGGATAACCTTGGAGCAATCCTTATCAACCGATGGAATGGGGAGAAGACGGTCCATCGCCTCTACTATTGTCACCTTTGAGCCGAGGGATGAGAAGATGAAGCCAAATTCACACCCGATTACCCCCCCGCCTACAATCAACATGGATTCAGGGATTTCCAGGAGATTGAGGGCCTCATTGCTGGATATAACCATATTGCCATCAAACGGAAAGGACGGGATGTTCAGCGGCCTGGACCCCATGGCTAAAATCAACCTGTCCCAGGGGACTTCAACTGTTTTGTCGTTTTCCAGTTTAACCTCGGCAAGGTTAGGCCCTCGCAGATGTGCATGCCCCCTCAGAAGGCGAATCTTGCAATGATCAAGAAGTTTACGTATCCCTTTTCTTTGGTTTGAGATCACGGTCTCTTTCCTATCCATAAGGGCCTTCATGTCAGGGCGGATAATCCCCTTTACCGATATGCCGAACTCTTGAGCCCTCTTGAAATCATTTAAAATCTCGGCCGATCTCTTCATGACTTTGGAAGGTATGCATCCCCGGTTCAAACAGGTTCCCCCCACGCTGTCTTCTTCTATAAGGGTTACCTCAGCTCCCAACTGGGCAGAGCGGATAGCAGCCACATACCCTCCCGGCCCCCCGCCTATTATGGCTATTTTTTTCGCCATCTCTTCGCTATCTCCCTATACCATCCACAGATTTCGCAGATTTACACAGATTATTAAGACACTCCATCCCCCCACCCATCCATTCATCTGGCCAAGGCGTAAGACTCAAGACGTAAGGCGCAAGGAATATAACCAAGAATCAATCATCCGTCCATACCATTCATCCATCCTGCATCTTACATCCTGCATCCAGTATCCTGCATCTTGAATCCGTCCGTGTCTGTCTGTGTGTGTCTGTGTCTCAATCACTCAATCCAACAAACATTTATCACCAAAAGATGTATTTTTCAATCAAATTATCAATATATTTTGAGGATATCATAAAAATTTAAAATATTCTTGACAAATTCAGTAATTATACACTATCATTTCTTAATACACCTTCTCAAAGACCGGATGGGCCTTTTTCATGAAAATGGACGAAACCAGTATTGCTATTATCAAGCATCTTCGAGATGGAAGGAAATCTTTCAAAAAGATTGCCGAGAAGTTGTCGCTGTCGGAAAATACTGTCAGATCTCGAGTCAGCAAATTGAAAAAGGCGGGCATCTTAGAGGTGTCCGCGCTGGTGGACCCAGGAGCAGTTCCCAGGCACCGGGTGGTAATGGTCGGTGTCAAACTGAAAACCATGGATTTAGTCAGGAAAGGCGAGGAATTCAGCCGATTGAGGGGTGTCGTATCTGTAAGTGTTGTGACAGGCCGGTATGATCTGATCTTGGTGGTTTTTTTGAAGGAGGGGTATGAACTGTTAGAATTTTATACAGAGGAAGTAGCCCATTTGAAAGATGTTCAGTCTGTGGAGACCTTCGTAGTCTACAAGGGCTTCAATTTGAGGGTTCCGTATATATTGTAAGTAACCGTTCACCGGTGCAAAAAGTATTTGACAGGATAACAGGATAGACATGATTTTGAAAAGAAGTTCTTAGAAAATCCAGTTGATCAAGGAATTCGCCACAACCTGAAGGAAGTTAAGAAATGGAATATGGAGAACTAACGGAAAAAAATCATTGGGTGTGCTTATCGTGTTTACAACAAAATAGGATTTAAACTAATAGATCAACAAGATAAGAAAAAGATATCATGTTCATCCTGTTCATCCTGTCTAAAATGGCTGAACTGTTACCGATAATAAATCGTCAATCGCATAGGGAGGCGCTAACATGAAAGAGATCAGCGAACTGAATTTGCCTGAAGATGTAGGCTATACTGAGGACCATGAGTGGATAAGGGTTGAGAACGATGAAGCAGCAGTCGGGATTACCGACTATGCCCAGGATCAGCTCGGAGACATTGTCTTTGTGGAACTCCCCCAGCCCGGAGATGCTTTAGGAAAGGGGGAGGAATTTGGAACAGTGGAATCGGTCAAGGCAGTAGCTGAGCTGTATATGCCGATCGGGGGAGAAATCCTCGCAGTAAATACGGCACTTGAGGATTCGCCCGGACTGGTGAATACCAACCCGCACTCGGATGGATGGATTATCCGGATAAAACAGAGTGATCCTGACGAACTGAATGCTCTGATGAACAAAGAGACTTATCTCAAAATGTTAGAAGGGGTGGCATAAATGCGTTATCTGCCTCATACCGATGAAGACATAGCTTTAATGCTTAGGGTGGTTGGAGCGGATACCCTTGACGACCTCTTCTCGACAATACCCGATGACTGCCGCCGGCGAAGAGATCTTGATATCCCGGCTGCCTTAACTGAGTGGGAGTTGAATGGCCTGATGGATGCCCTTTCCAACTCAGTGGCCATCTCTCCCGAATACAAGCTGTTCCTCGGGGCAGGCAGGTATGATCATTTTATACCGGCGTCATTAACCCACCTCCTGGGCCGTTCAGAATTTGTCACACCTTACACCCCCTATCAGCCGGAAATGAGTCAGGGGACACTCCAGGCAATTTATGAATACCAGACCCTTGCTGCCCGGCTGCTCGGCATGGAAGTGTCCAACGCATCGCTCTATGACGGGGCTTCAGCCCTGGCCGAGGCGCTCCTCATGGCCATCCGGATTACCCGCCGAAAGAGGGTTGCGGTTTCGAGCCTTATTCATCCGTATTATCGGCAAGTGGTCCAGACCTATTTTTCACCTACCGGCCTGGAAATTGTAGAACTCCCCTATCTCGAAAATGGGAGGACAGACCTTTCCCGATTGGATAGACTCGATGGACTTGCGGCAGTTGCAGTCCAATCTCCCAATTTCTTCGGATGCATTGAGGATTTGGCAGCAGTAGGCGAAAAGAGCAGGGAAAAAGATCTCGTTTTCATTACCTCCTTTACCGAACCTCTCGCCTATGGGTTGCTCAAAAACCCCGGCAGTCAGGGCGCGCACATTGCCTGTGGAGAAGGCCAGAGCCTCGGTATCCCAAAATGGTTCGGGGGACCGGGACTCGGGATGTTTGCCGGTAAGATGAAACACGTACGCAGCATGCCGGGCCGCTTAGTTGGCAAATCAACGGACAAGGATGGCAGAAACGGCTTTGTTCTGACGCTTGCAACGAGAGAGCAACACATCAGGCGTGAAAAGGCAACTTCCAATATATGTACAAACAACAGCCTACTCGCCCTTGCTGCCGCAATGTATATGGCCTCTTTGGGAGGTACAGGGATCCGTGAATTATCGAAACTCAACCACGACAAATCAGAGTATCTCAAACAGGCCCTTGAAAAGGCAGGGTTCAAAGTCTGCTTTGAAAGCCCCACATTTAATGAATTCGTCGTGGAATTTCCGGCCAACTTTGAGACCACCTATGAACGTCTGTTAGAGAAAAAGGTCGTTGCAGGCATTCCCTTAACTCCTTATTTCCCTGAATTGGCAGGCAGATACCTGATCTGTGTAACGGAAACGAAGACCAAAGAGGAGATGGATTTGTTGATTGAGGAATTGGGGAAATGAGCCACAGACTCACACAGACAGATAAAGACATGAGGTAAAATTATGTCAGAGTTAATGGGAACAACCGGTCTTATTCTTAATGAACCGCTTCTATGGGAAAAAGGTAAGAAAGGCAGGTGCGCCTTTTCTCTTCCCCGGCGAGACGTTGAATCTATTCCTATAGACGAGGAGCTTACAGGTGATGGCCCGGATTTCCCGGACTTGAGCGAGATAGATGTGGTGCGTCACTACACAAGACTCTCCCAGTGGAATTTCTGCGTTGATACCGGGATGTACCCCTTGGGCTCCTGTACCATGAAGTATAATCCCAAGATCAACGAAAAATATGCAGCCCTTGAAGGATTTGCAGGGGCGCACCCCATGTTGCCCCCTGGTTTGTCACAGGGGGCGCTCAGGCTGATGTTTGAAATGGAAGGCTTCTTGGCTGAAATCACCGGCATGGATGCTGTAACCCTCCAACCCGCGGCAGGGGCCCAGGGAGAGTTGACTGGAATGCTTCTCATCCATGCCTATCACAAAAGTGAAGAGATGGTCCGCTCAAAGATTATTGTTCCTGACACGGCACATGGCACGAATCCGGCAAGTGCTGCCCTCTGCGGGTATCGCCCTGTGCCGGTGAAATCGAATGAAAAGGGTATCCTTTCACCCGAGGCCGTCCGCGAGGTCATGGACGAAGAGACAGCCGGGATTATGATAACCAACCCCAATACCTTGGGTCTGTTTGAGGAGAATATCAAAGCAATCGCCGAGATCGTTCACTCAAAAGGTGGGCAGGTCTACTGCGATGGCGCAAATATGAACGCCATAATGGGTATGCTTCACATGGGCGAAACCGGGGTTGACGTGCTGCACCTCAACCTTCACAAGACCTTTTCGGCCCCCCACGGTGGAGGCGGACCCGGCTCCGGTCCGGTATGTGTCAGAAAACATCTTGAACCCTTTCTGCCGGTTCCGCGCATAATCGAAGAAAGCGGAAAATTCACGTTTTCTGAGGACTTCCCTGATTCCGTAGGCAGGCTCCAGGCTTTTTACGGAAATTTCGGTGTCATTATAAAGGCATACAGCTATATCCGGGCAATGGGACCACAGGACCTGAAAAAGGCCAGCCAGCTCGCTGTCCTGAATGCCAACTATATCAGGGAACAGCTAAAAGGGGTATTTCACCTTCCCTATGAAAGGCCCTGCATGCACGAATGCGTTTTTTCCGATAAATTTCAAAGGGCCGAAAAAGTCACAACCTTAGACATGGCAAAACGGCTTATGGACTTCGGATTCCATCCCCCCACCATCTATTTTCCTCTGATAGTCGATGGGGCTATCATGATAGAGCCTACCGAGACAGAGTCAAAAGACGAGATAGATCTCTTTATTGAGGCATGCAAGACAGCGGCAGATGAGGCATTGAAGTATCCCGAGCTCCTCCGCAAAGCTCCCCAAAATTGCAAGGTAAAGAGGATGGATGAAACAGCAGCCGCGAGAAAACCGTGTCTTGTGGGCTGAAATTGGAAACTTTTCGAATTTCAAAACAATGGCTTTACCTTGACATTCCATTGATGGACTACAGAGAAGCCCTGGATCTGCAGCGCGCTCTGGTTGATGCCAAGACATCTCAAATCCTTGACCGGGACCTGGTCCTGTTTTTGGAGCACCCACCGGTCTTCACATTGGGGCGCCGGGGAGGACGCGAGCACCTCCTTGTGGATGATGCCACCCTTGGAATGCGGGGGATTGAAGTGTTCCATGCTGAGCGTGGGGGAGATATCACCTATCACGGTCCAGGGCAGCTTGTGGTCTACCCTGTTGTGGACTTAGGAAGAAGGCAGCTTAAAGTCGTTGAGTTCGTGGGAACCTTAGAGGAAGTAATGATCCGGGTCGCAGCCGATTGGGGAATAGTGGCCGTACGAAATACTAAGAACAGGGGGGTATGGATCGGCAATAGGAAAATGGGAAGCATCGGCATAGCCATCCGCCACGGGGTGAGTTTTCATGGGATTGCACTCAACGTGAATACCTCGATGGATCCCTTCTCTTGGATAAACCCCTGTGGTCTGACAGGTGTGGAAATGACCTCCATGCAGCAGGCCCTTGGCAGGGAAATCGTGATGGAAGAGGTCAGAAGCGCAACCAAACTACATATCCAGGAAATTTTTGGTGTGGAACTGGAGCAGGCCGACATGAACGATATCTACAAAATCTTGGATTTCGATCTCTCGGCAAAAACCAATAAAGGAAGTGTCCTTCAATTTTTATGAAATTTGCGCCTTTTTGCGGCTTTATCAATATCCAATATTCAATTAAATAAGGAGTGCCAATTGAAAAAATATATGATCTTGTTTTTAGTGGGAAAAGACAGACCGGGCATTGTTGATGATGTTTCAACACTTCTATTCAGAGTGGGCGCAAACATTGAGGATAGCCGGATGGCGGTCATGGGGGGCTGCTTTTCCATAATGACCCTCTTCTCATGCACCAAAAAGCAATTGGGGGATATCAAAACAAACCTCAAAAGCCTGGAGGATCTGGGGTTTGAAACCTCTCTCCACAGTGCAGAAGACCCCTCAACCGCTCCGAAACGTGCCGAACTCCCTTTGAAGATCGAACTAACCGCCATGGACCACCCAGGGATAGTGCAAAAGGTCGTCAAGACCCTGCGTCAGCATAACGTCAATATCCAATCCATGAACACTGAAATTACCAGAGCCCCTCTTTCGGGCGCCCCGATGTTCGGCCTGAATTTGGAGGCCGCCGTGCCAGCGGAAAAACCGATCGCAAAGGTGAAAGAGGAAATTTCAGGATTAGCTGCGGAAATGAATCTGGACCTCCATTTCAGGTGATCTTGCTGGAAAAAAGTTCCTCAAATATTGATGCCACCGCAAAAAGGCGCAGAATTCACGAAAATTGAAAATGGAATGTAGTAATATACGCAAGTTATCAGCAAGCAAAATTTGAAACAGCACTTTTTACGAGAACATCAATATTCAATCATCAATCGTCAATATTCAATTCATGCGGCTATGCCCAATCCAGACGCGACCATTCAGAGTATCTTAGAAACAGACGGTATATTGGCCCGATCCCTCCAGGGGTTTGAGTTCCGGCCTTCCCAACTCCAGATGGCCCTCCTGATACAAGACTCTATCCGGCAGAAAACGCCCGCCCTGATAGAGGCAGGAACTGGCACCGGAAAGACGTTCGGTTATCTTGTCCCTGTCATACTGAGTGGAAAGAAGAGTGTCATATCAACCGGCACAAAGAACCTTCAGGAGCAGATCTATTTCAAAGACATCCCCCTTTTGAACAAGGCGACTCACCTCAATATTGATGCTGTTATGATGAAGGGGAGAGAGAACTATCTCTGCCTCCACAGATACCACCAGTACGTATCGCAGTCATCTCTCTTGAAGACATCCCAGACAGAAAAAATCAAAAAGATCGAGGAATGGCTCAAAAAAACAGAGTTTGCCGATCGCGGAGAAATCTCGTGGCTCAGTGACGATGACACCCTCTGGAACTCCCTCTCATCCTCATCTGACCAATGCCTCGGATCGGAATGCCTCTTTTTGGATGAGTGTTTCTTGGGAAAGCTCCGCAGCAGGGCCGCCAAGGCCAAGATTATCATCGTAAACCACCATCTCTTTTTTGCTGATATGAAGGTGAAAAAAGGAGGTTTCGGTGAAATAATACCCCGCTTTCAAGTGGCAGTCTTCGATGAAGCCCACACCATAGAGGAGATAGCCACCTCCTATTTTGGCGAAAGTCTCAGCACCAGGCAACTTACAGACCTGATAGGTGATCTGAAAAAGGGCATAAGAAAAATGCAGGGCGTGGACAAAGGGAGATTGGAAAGAGGGCTGAATACCATACAGGCTGGCATAGAGCTCCTGAAAGGGTCGCTTGAGGGGTACGAAGAAAAGGGGAGGCTTGATCAAAAGACCCTTTCCAATCTGGGTCAGGGCCCTGCCCGTGAGCTGAGTCGGGGGCTCACGCTTATCTACGGCAATTCAAACCTCACGCGTCTGAAAAGTACCCGTATACAGCCGCTTCTCGACAGGGCTAGGGAAATAGACACCCTGTTAGAAGAGATCCTCAAACAGAGGGGCAGCAACTGGCTGAACTGGTATGAAAGGCGAAAAATGAGCCTTGTTCTCCACTCGTCCCCACTCGACATATCCGAGTCGATGAATGAACTTCTCTATGACAAGGTGCAGACCGCCATATTCACTTCCGCAACCCTTTCCACAAACGGGACTTTCGACTACATCCGTTCACGCCTTGGCCTCCCTGAAGAAGTATTTCAGGAAATCTGCCATTCATACTTCGACTTTGAAACCCAGACCATCCTCTACATCCCCAAGAGCCTTCTACCTCCAAATTCGCTCGATTTCGGCTCTGAGGCTGCCAAAGAAATTTTAAATATCCTTAAACGGACAGAGGGAAGGGCCTTAGTACTCTTCACCAGTTACCATAATCTGAACATCGCATATCAGGTCCTGAAAGATAAGATCCCCTTTACCATTTACAGGCAGGGTCATGCGCCCCGATCGGTCCTTCTGGATGCATTCAGGCAGGACATCCACTCGGTCCTCTTTGCCACAGGCTCTTTCTGGCAGGGAGTGGATGTGCCGGGCGAGGCCCTGAGCTGTCTGATTATAGACAAGCTCCCCTTTGACTCGCCGGGAGAGCCGATTGTCGCAGCCAGGATCGATGCCATCCGTAGCCAGGGCCACAATCCATTCATGGCGTATCAGGTCCCTTCAGCCATTATCTCCCTGAAACAGGGCCTCGGCAGACTGATAAGAAAGCGATCTGACAGGGGGATACTATCTATTCTGGACGTCAGAATTATGACGAGTCGATATGGCAGGTTTTTTTTGGAGAGCCTTCCCCCTATCCCCGTGACCCATGATCTGTCAGATATTGACCGCTTTTTCAATGAAACGGATTCAACGACTCAACTACTCGACCACTCAAAGAGGCCTGAAGGAGAAACAGAATGCCCCCCAAACCATGGAAAGTAATCTCCAGCACGAGAGACAAGTCCTATCGCGTCTTCAGCCTTCGCACAGACAGGGCTGTATCTCCCCGCACCGGCAAAGAGCACAATTTCTTTATCTTAGAATCTTCATCCTGGGTCAATGTTATTCCCCTCACCCCCGAACAGGAGGTGGTTATGGTGCGGCAGTATCGACATGGCACCCGGAATGTCACCCTGGAAATCCCGGGTGGACTTGTAGAAAAATCTGACACACCTGAACGGGCAGCGAAGAGAGAGCTTTTGGAAGAAACCGGATATCGACCTTTAGAGACGTGTTCACTGGGCGCCGTCCATCCCAATCCGGCCATACAGAATAATGAGTGTTACACATTCCTCGCAAAAGACGTGTTTCTTGCGGGGGTACAGCAACAGGATGAAAGGGAGGATATTGAGGTCCTGCTCCGGCCCCTCAGCGAGATCCCCCGCCTGATTCGGGATGGAGAAATCACCCATTCTTTAGTGTTGGCCGCCTTCTACCGGTTTTTCATGGAAGATCGATCTGATTTTTCTATCTAAAGTTGATGAATTCGCAAGAAGTCAGAAATCACCTGTTTTCGGGATTCCCGCGAAAGCAGGAATTCAGGGGAATCAACCACTTGTGGACTCCCGCCTTCACGGGAGTGACGGCCTTGGAGACTTTTCACTATACCATCAATGTCCATTGAGCCGGAAAAGCATCTGGCATCGGGAAACCCTGATTGGAAAGCCCCTGTTATTCTCCTCTGTTCTTCATTCCATGATGATCTGTACAGATTCCCACGATAACAGTGAATGATTTTTGTTTTCTGGGCGCATATGATACGATTTCGTGAAAATTAGCAGATGAAGAAGGAAGCAGAGGTGAAGATCAAAGACAAAGGCTATTTTCCAGACATGGAACAGGTTAGGACTACCAGATGTAACCCTCTGCCATTCTGGGGGCAGCGGCAATACTGGGTTAATGTAGTCCTGAACAAGGGGTTTTTCCAGGACTCAAACACAATTGTTGCATTTCAGCCACATCGACACCTCTTTTCGTTTACCGCTCCGGAACGCTGGCAGGGCTTCGCCGCTATCGCATGCTCCGCCAGAAAGGTTTTCATCCACTGCCGGAAATGTCAAACTCTAATAGTCCACCGGCATAACCGGGAGTCACCATCGATTTAATCAATAATGAAATACTCAATGTTAGAATAGTTGCTGTCGCCAATGAAATTATAAGCCTGCACAGCAACGTAAAAAGCAGCGCCTCTCTGAAAAACAAGTGAAGCGCTTGTTTGGGTCCCCTTATCAACTCTTACGATTGAATCAGGACCGGTATAAGGATAGGGAGTGTAGTTTAAGATGTATCCATTTGCATGAGCTACAGCGTCCCAGGAAACCGTGACGGTAGTTCCAGACGTTGTCACCGTTATAGTTGGAGCCGTTGGGACGATGAGGCTATAAAGTGTGGGCACAGCAGCCCCCAAGTTTACCCTTGGTTTGGTAATGTTAACCTTTCCGTCTGTAATAAGGTCACCTGTATCCACAAGCGTTGCCTTTACTTGATGGTGTGTCAAATAAGAGCCAGTGATAGCCTTAGCCGCACTCTGTAGACAAGCGGCGGCGCCTGCGGCATACGGACATGCAGCTGAGGTCCCCCCAAAACCGTTTGCAGTGTCCCAATAGCCACCCCCCAGCTTGGTCGTCGTAGCCCAATTGGAAGGGGCAAGCAGGCTTGCAAACTTAGAACTGTTTGAGTACGTGCATATTTGGTCTGCATTTGTGGTAACGTCAATATAGACTTTTTCGCAAACTTGATAAGGGTCCGGAGTCCCCACGCAAGACCCATAGCTTATGCATCCAACGTATCCAGTTATTGGGTTCCTTCCAATATTCGCATCATAAACAGCGCCTACGGAGATTACAGAGTCGAGGCAAGCAGGATAATCCATGGAATCACAATAACCAGCGTTTCCCGAAGAGAGAAACAGGGTTATTCCGGCAGCCATAGCATTGGCCGCAGCATCGGTAATAAGGCTGTATTCGCTATCACAATTACCGGAGTATCTTCCGCCCCCAAAACTTGTGCTAATGATCATTATAGGGTTGTTAAGGTCTTTATATTGGTGCAGAACACACCAGTCCCAAGCCTTAGCTATATCAGAAAGATACGCATAACCGGTGGCTCCAGGACTAATTTTCAATGCATAGAGTTTGGCTCCGTATGCCACTCCTCCAATATAATCCCCTACAGTGCCAAGATTACCTGCTGCAATACCGGCGCAGGCTGTTCCATGTCCTTCCAGATCCATTGGATTACTGTCATTGTCCCCAAAATCGTAGCCACCAATCACTTTACTATTTGGAAACCCACCATTTCCCAGTTTTGGGTGTGTATAATCAATACCAGTATCGCAGATGGCTATAGCTACTCCTGAGCCGTTGTAAGTACTTCTCGTCGTTGAAGCGTTCATCAACGGGATGCCTTGGGCTAAATGAGCGTGTACAATTTCATCTTTCTCAATAAACATAACATCCGGGTTCTCTATCAAACCCTGAAGTCCTTGACGTGTAACCTCAGCGGCAAATCCGAAAATATAGTTATAGGTGTTGCTGATGAGGACTTCGTTCTGGTTCAGGGTGCTTATAACATTCTCCTGTGTGGCCTGTGCAACATACTTTAATTGCTCTCGAAGTTTCATATTCCGCAGGTTCTGCTTCATACTTCTTGCCTTCGCTGGTTTCCGCAACCCCACCATCACCTTGGTGGTGGCTTTCCCTGTAAAGAAGTCTTTGAAGATCAAATCAGCGTCATCTAACTTCGGGCTTTTCCGCAAGATGTCAAGAATTTCATGCGTCGCATCTTGGGAGGGAGAAATGGAAGGAAAAAACACGAAAAGAGGTATAATAAACAAAAGCGTGATTAGAAGGTGGATTGTTCGTTTAAACATAATAAGACCTCCGATCGTTCCTTATTATTCGGAACCTATGAAACGGTGTTAATTCAAAAAACTAATCAACCATACCAAGTCCGTTTGTACCCCTGTTATTCCGTGGTTGTACTCCTGTTGGCGTACTGATCATTACTAAACATCTTGCTCAATTTATGTCAATAATAAGAGTTATCAGATTACTATCATTCTTAAAACCTGATGTTATCGGAGAAAATAATAGGTATAATATAGGGTTGGCTTTCGTATAATGGTCTGTAGGTAGCATATATCGCATTTGCAGGGAGCGGATGCCCCCAAAATCTCCATTTTAACCCAAACCCATACCTACCTATGACCTCGACAAATAACCCCGCTACAGACCTCCAAACCTACCCAACAACTGTCGAACCAGGGCCGTTTGCACCCCGGTTACTCAATTGTTTCCTATCATGAAGGCTGTCCACTCCCACCGAAAAGGAAAAATGCGCCAAAGATAATAATGAACTGAATAATCCATCCGATCAAACACACACCCACGGCACGCCCCGTGCTCTTGTAATCAAGAGCTTGCCTTACAGCAATAACCATGGCAATAAGCATCCATATCCCTGCAATGATATTGATGACCCAGCCCAAAAACGGAATTATGCCCAAAACTCGGATGACGCCGGGTGAGCTTGAAAAACCTATGGTCCGCAAAAGTTCACCATAATCAGCGCTTGTCTGTGGCTCAGGCAAGATTTTTGTTCCAACAAAGTATGTGATGAATGCCCAAACAAACCACCCTATCAAAGCAACTATTGTTCCGATTAAAAGGCCAGAAAGGCCTGTCGTTCCGATGCTCCCAATGCCTGCAGCAACGCTCGAAAGAACAACCACCCACATCGCCTGCCCCATCGCTGACTTGTCAGCTTCTACCTCCTCGTATACATTTACATCCAGCTTGGCTGCTCGAATCATACGATCTGTTAACGATGACATCATAACCTCCTTTTCTTTTGTTGCTTCCGCTTCTTCTTCGCCATTCATTCTCTTCAAGGTTAAAGAGCTATCCCTTTACCGCTCACTTGCTCTCATACTCATGCTGGACCTTTTTCAGTCTGGCAACAAATTCCTTCCCCGTAATTATCCCTTTTTCTATGAGCAGCTCAGAGATCGCGTCCAGTTGAATCATCTGGCTCATAAAGGCTTCATCAGAACTCACCACCTCTTTCTCGTCTAATTTTTCTGCCATCGAATACCTCATTCAGCCGGATACAGCCCCTCAGTGACGAGGCCAGTACAGTTCACGGCAATATCCTTTCTGAAGCCAAACCATGATTTCAGTCTCAGATCCCCGCCATGAACCCTCATATTATAAGCATTATAAGCAGACGTGCCATGGCCCGTAAAGACAATCATGTTATCGCCAATGGTGGTATCGTAATTCACCTTTTCCAAGGTGGGCACTATCAAGGCCTTGACGACCAAGTCCGTATTCTTGTCAGAGACCGCAACCTCTTTGCCTGAAAATTGAACCACAAACGGGCTATCGTTGCCAATCGCCCGGTATCGAGTATCCTGGAGAAGAGCCTTTAGCTTGGAGAAGTCCGTATCGACCCGGGAATTGTCCCAGAGGACAAAAGTGCCTGTGCTGGTAAAGAGAAGCGTCAATATGAGGATTCTAAGAAAAGCCCCCTGATGTTTTTTGTTCATAGCGATATAAGGGAAAATACTTAGGTATATTCGTGAACTCAAGGCTTCTTGAGTATGGGGAGACAATGCTCAGGATGGTTGGACGTAGCGAACACTGTGGTGCCCCAGCCACGAACAAAGAAAACCAATGACTGATTTCCAAAAATGAAGCCGTTTTTTGTGGGTTTAGATCCTCATATTGCTTGTTTAGGTTGGAAATATGGTTGGAAAATGAGTTTTTGCCCAACAAAAAAGGGGTTGTTAATATACCGTAACCCCTTAATTTCATTGTGGCGGGCGATGCGCGACTCGAACGCGCGACCTCTGGTTCCGGAGACCAACGCTCTATCCATCTGAGCTAATCGCCCATTTTGATCCATTTTTATCAGCTTTTATCCTCCAGGTCAAGGACTTGTGTATATTGCAATCTCATGCGCTACTGAGCTATTCAGCACACTACTCATTCCAGTATTTAACGCGCTTCCAGGCCAGATCCTTGAGTCTTTTCAGAACTTCGGGCAACTTCTCCTCAATATCCTGGATATACCACTCTAAAATCTCTGTCGGCTCTATGGTTGTAATAGTAACCGTGCGCTTGTCGTGCTGACTGATGACCCCCACTTCCCCGATGATCACGCCGGCCCCTAACTCATTCAGGACAAAGCCATCTTTTGCAACTACATTTATCCTGCCTGAGCCAATTAGCGCAAAAGTGCCGCCGGACTCCCCGCCTCTCTCGTAAATCGTTTCGCCAGCAGAGAACTCTCTGGATTTTGCTCTCACAACCAAAAGGTCCACTTGGCCCTCATCCAGACCTTCAAACAGTTCGCATTCCTTGAGGGCGGTTCTCATGACATCCGAATCCATTTTGCAGATCCTCCATAGTCTGTTGGCCGCAGCCATGGTTATGAGACCTTTGAAAAACGCCCCCTTTCATCCAATCTCAGCGTTGCGTTCAAATTTTAATCCTCGAAATATTTAATATATTCCTGCGGTTAAAATCCTCACGCGCCTTGATCTTGAACGAAATTGAGCATTTTTCAAAGGTCTCATTATTTGAGCGCCTATTTGCTATTTGACAGAATTTATTCTCATAGGTCAAGTCCCCATTTCTTCAACGCTGCAACCCCCCCCTGGAGATTGTAAGTTTCCCTTATACCCATCTCGTCCAAGGTCACCTGGGCCTCGTAAGAACGAACACCGGTATTGCAGATCAGAACCATTCTCTTCTCTTTAGGAACCTCCTCCATCCGGACTCTCAGTTCATCCTGGGGGATGCTTTTCCAGTAATCGGGGTATTTATTGACAAAATATTCCGCATTTCCCCAACCCCGGCAGTCCAAAAAGATGGTATCGCCGCTATTCCGCTCTAACCACCAGTCAACGAATTGATCCGCGTCGACTATCCTGTTCTTGCCGGCCAAGGTATTTTCGGCGGCATTGCCCAAGGCATTCAGGATATCCATGGCCGACGAGAAGGGGGGCGCATAAAGAAGTTCGAGGTTGCTGATATCGGCAGTCGTAGGTCCGTACTTGAGTATGGCCGCAACCGCATTGACCCGGGCAAACATACTGTGACTCATGCTCCCGAGCCCCTGGATTCCCAAGATCCTTCCTGTCCCTTTTTCTACCACCAGTTCCAGGTAAACCAGGTCCTTGTCAGGATAAAAATGGGCTCGGTCAAACTGGACCACAAAAACACTTAAGGAATCAAAGCCCTCGGACTGCGCCTTCTTAAGGCTCATACCTGCACTAGCTAAAGATATCTCAAAGAGCTTTATGATGAAGGTCCCGACAGCCCCTTCAAACTTCGCTTTCCCGCTTGCCAGGTTCGTACCGATAATTCTCCCCTGCCTGTTTGCCAAGGAACCTGACGGAAAGTAGGCAGATTTCCCTGTGACAAGGTCAGTCACCGCCACACAGTCTCCCCCGGCATATATATCCGGGTCAGAGGTCTCCATCCTTTCGTTGACTGCTATGGCGCCATCAGGTGAAATATCGAGACCGGCATCCTTGGCCAAATCAGAGTTGGGTGTAATTCCCACTGCCATGATCACTAAATCCGCGTCCAAGGTTCTCTTGTCGGTAACGACCTTTTCCACCCGGCTGTCGCCTTCGAGCCGCACCACCTGCTCTCCAAGGTAAATAGAGATCCCATTTTCCGCCAAATGATGCTGACCCATCCGGGCCATATTAAAGCTGATGATTCCCGGCAGTATCTGATCCGCCACCTCGACAACAGAGGTGTCGATCCCCCATAGATCAGCCAATGCCTCGGCCATTTCAAGGCCGATGGCGCCTGCACCGATAATAATAGCCTTTTCAACCTTACCCTCGGCGACATCCTTTTTGATTGCCACCGCCTCATTGAGATTCGACACGGTAAAAACCCCCTCGAGCCGGGCTCCGGGAATGGGTAGCCTTTTTGGCCGGCTTCCGGTAGCCAGAACGAGCTTGTCATAAGAAAGAGTGTGTTCCTTTCCGTCCAGGACATTCTTCCCAAGCACCGTCTTCCTGCTTCGATCTATGGAAACGGCCCTGACGTTTGTAAGGACGTCGATATCTTTTGCATCCCTGAAAAACTTCTCATCACGAATCATATGGAAACTGGTTGACTGTAGCTGGCCTGGATCGCTCACGTCACCAGATACGAAATAGGGTATCCCGCACCCTCCGTAAGAGATTAGGTCAGATTGATCAAGCATGGTTACCTTTGATTCAGGCTCCAGCCTCTTAAAACGGCAGGCAGCTTTCGGGCCCAAGGCAACCGCCCCGATAATTACGACATTCTGCATAGCAAGGCTCCTTCTCTGTTGGTAATATACGATATTTATCACTTATAAAACATCAAGGAAGAAAATTCTAATGTTTTTCCGGTATCAACCTCTCGAACCGACGACCATCCTCCCTTTAAATCATCAGGGTCACCATTACCCCAAGGCAGAAGGTGGATATTTCGTTTTATTGGAAATGAGGCATATAGACATAAATGATTCCCGCGTAGGCTGAAAGATTTTGCTTGCACTGAGTCGTTTTTGAAGCCATAATATGTATTATTTTTCACAAAGTAATCTGGAGGTCAACATCCTAAGGGGAGGGGGATAAATCGATGAAAACAATAGCCATAAAGGATTTAATGGTTCCTCTTGAAGAATACGCGACTGTTTCAGAAGAGGCCACACTCTTTGAGACGGTCGCGGCCCTGGAGAAGGCCCAGGAAACGTTTAACCGTAATAAACACCAGTATCTCCACAGGGCAGTATTGGTATATGACAAAAACAACCAAATCGTAGGTAAGATAAGCCAGTTAGATGTGTTAAGAGCCTTGGAGCCAAAATATGATGATCTGGGTGATGTGGGAAAAATGTCGTATACCGGTTTTAGCCCGCAATTCCTGAAGACCATGTTAAAACAGGGGGCCTTATGGGAAACCCCCCTTAGGGACATCTGCAGCAGAGCAGGCGGTTTTAAAGTGAAGACCTTTATGTACACCCCCACAGAGGGTGAATATATTGATGAAGATGCCTCTTTGAACGAGGGAGTGCATCTCCTGGTCATGGGACGCCATCAATCCCTCCTTGTAACCCGGGGCAAAGAGATCGTCGGGATATTGAGGTTGACTGATGTTTTTTCAGAGGTCTTCCATATCATGAAGACTTGTGAAATTTGATCTCTTACAAATTCATCAGATTTAGGCTAATTCAAATTTCCATAAGGAAGGGTTTTGTTGAATGAGTCACGTAATAGAACATGACTCTGGTGGGGGCGGAATCATGGCCAATAAACTGTTATGGATCTGTCTTGGGGCCGGAATCTTTATCCTGATTGCCTTTATATTGCCCACCCCGCAGACACTCGTGGAGATAGTTCAGAAATACGGCTTTGCCGAAAAAATGATGGAATGGGAGGTGGCCCACAGCATCCCTGACGCCGCCCATAAGACCATGATCGTGCTCGGCATTATTCCAATGGCCATCATCTTCTTTGCCACCGAGGCAATCCCCATCGGATTGACCGGTATCCTGATGCCGGTCCTGGCATACTTCCTCCACCTTCTTCCCCGCAGCATGATCGGAAAGACCTTTGCTGGCGACGCGCCCATGTTCCTCTTAGGGGTCCTGGCCATGGGTGTTGCCGTTGTAGACGTGGGACTGCATAAAAGGTTGGCAACCTGGCTCTTGGGCTGGACCAAAGGCTTCCTCGTCCCTATCTTTGTCCTGTGTATCAGCATGTCCGTTGTGGGGTCCTTTATATCGGCCCACGCCATGTGCGCCTTTATGACACCGGTAATGGCCGCGGTCTATTTTGGTGCTGTATCGGCCAAGAGCACAGGAGGTAAGATAGAGCACGATCCTGCCTTGGCAAAGTTTTTACTGTTTGCGCTCTGTTTTTCCCTCAATGTGGGCGGGGTGGGATCGCCTGCGGCCGGCGGCCGTAACGTGATCATGATGGGGTTCTGGAGCGAGTATAACGTCTCAATGGACTTCTTCACCTGGATGAAATACGGGTTCCCCATTGTTCCGGTACTTGGAATAATTGTTGCTGTTTATATGCTTGTGCTCTTTGGCAAAAAGATCAAGACCAAAGACCTTACCCCCGGTTTAGTCGCCATCAAGGAAGAAACTAAGAGGATGGGCAAGATGACCTACGCAGAGTACGTAACTTTCGGGATGTTGCTCCTTATCCTCGTGCTGTGGATCGTTGGCGGGGAAGAACTCGGTCTTGGAGGACCCGCACTCTTGGCCCTTCTCGTACCTGTCATTTTCAAAACCACTGACTGGAAAAAGATCTTAGGTGGCATATCCTGGGACGCATGGTTCATGTACTGCGGGGCCTTGACCTTAGGCGCCCTTCTCAAGGAAAGCGGAGCTGCCATGTGGCTGGCCCAGAGCTTTCTGAAGGTCCTTTCCAGTGTGGATATGAACCATGGCTATGGTTTATGGGTTGGGCTCTCTGCGCTATCCGGACTGATGACCAATTTTATGTCCGACGCCGGAACAACGGCCCTCTTGGGTCCAATCGTGATTCCCATGGGGATCATGAGCGGTGTTGAAGGGGAACCTTGGGCAGTGGGCCTGGCCGTGGCGTTTGCAACCTCTTTTGCCCATTTTCTCATCGTCGGCACACCCAATAACGCCATTGTCTACGGTTTAGGGACCTACCCGGATACGGGTGAAAAGATGATTCATCCCATAGATTTCATAAAATACGGCTTTGTGCTTTTTCTCCTTTCCATGGCCGTGCTCTGGGTCTTTGAATTCTTGGTGGTTTACAAGGTTGTCGGTTTTCCTGAAGGCATTCTTGAAACGGCCAGAAGTGCCATGGACGCCGGCATGAAGTAGATTGCGCAAGACCCTTTGGCTCCATCTTAAAAAAGTGCCCCTCAGGGAATCCAATCTATTGCAAAATGGCTATGGTACAGCTACAATATAGCCACGATTGTCCGATTTTCGAAATTCTTAACTCCATATAAGGAGACAATTCATGTCAGCCGAAGTAAAAGGATCAGTGCTAATTGTAGGCGGCGGGATTGCCGGGATGCAATCCGCTCTTGATCTCGCCAATTCCGGGTACTACGTATACCTTTTGGAAAAAAGTCCTTCCATAGGTGGGGCCATGTCCCAGTTAGACAAGACCTTCCCCACAAATGATTGCGCCATGTGAATTATCTCTCCTAAACTGGTCGAGGTCGGCCGGCATCTAAATATCGAATTGATCACCTATGCTGATCTTGAATCTGTCGAAGGCTCTGCCGGAAATTTCAAGGTCAAGATCAAAAAACGTGCACGCAGCATTGACATGAATCTTTGTACCGGATGCGGGAGTTGCGTTGAGAATTGTCCGGTAAACAGTCAACCGATTTCCGCTATCAAGTGGTAGTAAAGCAATATGCCATTTCAACACAAACTCCCAGGCCTGACCAAGCTACCGAAAAGAGAATAAACAGGATGGAAAAAACGCTCGAGATAGATTGGCAAAAGATAAATGCAATTATCGACAGGTATTCAGCGAGTCGTGAGGCCCTGTTGATGATAATGCAAGATATAAGCGACATATACAACTATATGCCTCCGGAGGTGATCCCTGTTTTAGTGGAAAAAATAGGCGTCAAGGAGAGTCTCATTTACAGCGTCGCCACCTTTTATAAGACTATCAGTTTGGAACCGCGTGGGAAATATATCGTCAACGTTTGCACTGGTACGGCATGTCACGTGAGAGGGGCAAGCAAAATTATGGATGCCTTGGCCGAAAAGCTGAAAATCAGGGAAGGAGAAACGAGCGATGATCTTCTTTTCACATTAGAGGCCGTTCGATGTGTAGGATGCTGCGCCTCCGGTCCTGTCATTACTGTTAATAAAGAGACACACGGCGGACTTGATAGGTCCAGTGCCGTAAAAGTCATTGAAAGGTGTGAAAGAGATGCCGCTTGATGGCAGGTGGCGATGGAGGTTTTGTATAAACGGATGGCGAGACTAATCGACAGAGAGGGGCTGGAAAAACTCAGGAACTCCTTCCAGGAAAAGAACGCAGAGGCTACGAAAAGGCTGATTTCACTCTGTGCAGGTTCGGGTTGCGCGGCCTATGGTACAGCGAAGGTCTATGAGGCCCTTAATGAGGAACTGTCCAGGCAAGGTATTCAAGATGAAGTTGAAATAAAACTGACCGGCTGTCACGGCTTTTGTGAAAAGGGACCAATCATGGTCCTCCATCCTGAAGGCATTTTTTATCCCCAGGTGAAAGAGGAGTATATCGCTGAGATAGTAGAAAAAACCATTAAGCATGGAGAACTGGTAAAGGCCCTTCTTTTTAAGGACCCTTCTACGAAAAGAAAGATTACCCACGAAGAGGATATCCCATTTTATAACCTCCAACAGAGGATCATCTTTGGCAACAATGGCTTAATTGACCCGACAAGCATAGAGGATTATATAGGGACCGGTGGGTACAGGGCCCTTGAAAAGGCCCTCTTTGATATGGATCCGAAACAGATCATCGATCAGATAAAAAAATCAGGTTTAAGGGGTCGCGGTGGCGGCGGATTCCCCACAGGGGTCAAATGGGAGAGCTGCCGAGAACACAAAGGAAAACGATATGTAATTTGTAATGCGGACGAAGGAGATCCCGGCGCCTATATGGACCGAAGCCTCTTAGAGGGGAATCCACATAGTATTTTGGAAGGTATGATTATCGGGGCCATAGCGATCGGATCCCATGAAGGATATGTCTATGTAAGGCATGAGTATCCATTGGCAGTAAAAAACTTATTTATTGCCCTCGAAACGGCTGAGAAATTAGGTCTGATAGGTAAAGACATTCTCGGTTCTGGCCTTGATTTTACTATCCATATCAGCCGTGGAGGAGGGGCGTTTGTATGCGGAGAGTCCACCGCCCTTATGGCATCTCTTGAAGGTAACCCCGGACGACCGAGGGCGAAATATGTTCATACTGTTGAGAAGGGTTTCCGACAAGGTCCCTCCGATTTAAACAACGTTGAAACATGGGCCAATGTCCCGGTCATTATTAATAATGGCGCCGATTGGTATGCCTCCATAGGCACTGATAAAAGCAAGGGAACCAAGATATTCTCGCTTGTGGGCAAGGTAGTTAACACGGGGCTTGTAGAAGTCCCCATGGGAACTACTTTACGTACCATTATTTACGACATCGGGGGAGGCATCCCCAAAAAGAAGAAGTTCAAGGCCGTTCAGACCGGTGGCCCTTCAGGCGGATGCATTCCTGAACAGTTTCTCGATTTAGGGGTCGATTTTGATGAACTGACAAAGGTCGGGTCCATAATGGGATCGGGCGGCATGATCGTAATGGATCAAGATACCTGCATGGTAGATGTGGCCCGCTATTTTCTGGACTTCCTCAAAGAAGAATCGTGCGGCCAGTGTAATCCGTGCCGTGAAGGAATCAAGCGGATGTTGGAGATCCTGACCAATATCTGCGATGGAAACGGCAAAGAGGGAGATATCGAACTCCTTGAAGAATTGAGCGTTATGATCCGGGATTTTTCCCTATGCGGGTTAGGTACCTCGGCCCCCAACCCCGTGCTGACAACCATTCGATATTTCCGCGATGAGTACGAGGCCCATATCAGGGATAAGAGATGCCCGGCAGGGGTCTGCAAGGCCCTTTTTCATTACGAAATAGATACTGAGGCCTGTAACGGCTGTCGCCTGTGCGCACTCAAATGTCCGCAAAAGGCCATAACCGGTGAAAAAAAGAAGCCACACATACTGAATCAGGACGAGTGTATTAAGTGCGGTATCTGCTACGAAGCATGCAAGTTCAATGCAATTGTTATTAAGTAGGGATGACCATGATAACGTTTAAGATAAATGGCGAAGAAGTCCAGGGAGAGAGGGGAGAGTATATCCTCCAGGTCGCAAAAAGATATGGCGTGGATATCCCAACCCTGTGCCACCACGAAGCATTGGAACCCGCCGGCATGTGCAGACTGTGCACTGTTGAGCTCTTTGACGGCCGCAGAACCCGTTTTGTAACCGCATGCAACTATCCCATCTGGGAGGGGATGGAGGTCTTTACCGACACCGAGGCGGTGCACCAGGGCCGAAAACTTATCGTGGAGCTGTTGCTTGCCCGCTGCCCGGATGTGCCCGTCATCATTGATCTGGCAAAAAGCTATGGCATCAAAGAACCCCGTTTTAAAGAGGAGGGCGATGATTGCATCCTCTGTGGCCTCTGTGTCCGTATTTGCGAGAAGATGGGCAACAGCGCCATCACGCTGACCGGAAGGGGGGTGGACATGAAGGTGGGCACCCCTTTTCACACCCAGACCGAGTTCTGTATGGGCTGTGGCGCATGTGCCTCAGTCTGCCCCACCGGACATATCAAACTTGAAGATATATCCGGACAGGTTGTTGGGCCTATCCCCTCCGAATATGATATGGGGCTTAAAGGGCGAAAACCAATATATGTGCCATACGCTCAGGCCATCCCCAATACGCCTGCAATTGACCGGAGCAAATGTATACACTTCAAAACCGGCGGGTGCCAGATCTGCTCAGAATTTTGCGGTGTGAACGCCATTGATTACTCCCAGCAGGACGAGACAATAGAATTAGACGTCGGTTCTATTATCTTAGCCCCTGGTTTTCAGCCCTTTGATCCATCCGGGTTAACGGGCTATGGTTACGCAAAGCACCCCAATATTATAACCTCTATGGAATTTGAAAGGATCCTCTCTGCTTCAGGCCCTACCTTGGGGCATATCGTACGGCCATCTGACAGGAAAGAGCCAAAGAAAATCGCATGGATCCAGTGCGTTGGCTCAAGGGACGAAAACCGGTGCAACCACGGCTACTGTTCCTCGGTATGCTGCATGTACGCCATCAAAGAGGCCGTGATAGCAAAAGAACATGCGGGAAGCAATCTGGATTGCGCCATCTTTTATATGGACATCAGGACCCATGGCAAAGATTTTGAGCGATACTATGACGACGCACGCGAAAAACATGGAGTTCGTTTCATACGGTCCAGGGTGCCTGCAATCGAGTCTGTAGATGGAAGGGACGACCTGACAATCCCCTACGTCAATGCACGGGGCGACATCGTTCAGGAATCCTTTGATATGGTCGTCCTTTCAGTGGGTCTGGAAACCTCACCCGAGACCATTGAACTCGCAGAGAGGCTCAATATTGATCTCACTGAGGGGCAATTCTGTGACAGCCCGTCCTTCCATCCGGTTGACACGTCGAGAGAAGGTATCTATGTGTGTGGCGCCTTTGGAGGCCCGAAGGATATCCCCCAGTCTGTCATTGAAGCGAGTTCGGCAGCAGCAGAGGCGGGGTCCCTTTTGAGCGGAGCAAGGAATACCGAAACCCGGATCCAGGATATCCCGGAAGAGAGGGTCATAACGGGCGAAAGGCCCCGTATCGGTGTGTTTGTCTGTCATTGCGGCATCAATATCAGCGGGGTGGTTGATGTCCCTTCTGTCAGGGACTACGCCGCTTCTCTACCTTATGTGGCGTATGTTGGGGACAATCTTTATTCCTGCTCCCAGGATACCCAGGAGACCCTAACCCGGGTGATTGAAGAACAGGGTCTGAACCGTATTGTGGTTGCTGCCTGTACGCCTAAAACCCATGAGCCCCTGTTCCAGGAGACCCTGGTGAATGCAGGGTTGAACAAGTATCTTTTCGAAATGACCAATATCCGGAATCAGGACTCCTGGGTCCATAAGGATAATCCTGCTTTGGCCACGGAAAAGGCCAAGGATCTGGTCCGAATGGCCGTGGCCAAGGTTGCCTTAATGGAGCCTCTTTCGGAGACTGAACTCGATATTGATCAGAAGGCCCTCGTAGTGGGAGGAGGCATCTCCGGGATGAGCGCTGCAAAGAGCCTTGCCAAGCAGGGTTACGCGGTTTGTCTTGTGGAGAGATCGTCATTTTTAGGAGGCCAGGCACTCTCTCTTTTCAAGACCTGGAAGGGAGAAAATGTCCAGGAGCACTTAGGCGATCTGATAAAATCGGTGGAGTCAAACAGCCTGATCACCGTTCATCTTGACACGGAGTTGAGCAACGTTGAAGGATTTGTGGGGAACTTCAAAACAACCTTTCACTCCAATGGGGAGGAAGAAAAGATTGAACACGGGGTCGCGGTAATTGCCACCGGAGCCGCGGAGTCGAGACCGGAGGAATACCTCTACGGAGAGGACCCCAGGGTGGTAACGCATCTTGAATTGGATCAGAGCTTTATCGGGAATGATCCAGCCCTCAAAGAGATCAGGACCGCCGTCTTTATCCAATGCGTCGGTTCCAGGGAACCGGCAAGGCCCTACTGCTCCAAGGTCTGCTGCACCCATTCCATTGAGAGCGCTCTTCATCTGAAAAAGCTGAATCCTGATATGAGGGTCTACATCCTTTATCGGGATATACGCACATACGGAGAACGGGAAAAACTCTATCGGGAGGCCCGCCTTGCAGGGGTTATCTTTATTCCATTCTCAGTGGATCAAAAACCAACAATTTCATCAGAGGAAGACAGACTGAAAATCGAGATGATGGATGGCGTCTTAGGTGAAAAGATCGTGTTCAGGGCCGATCTTGTGGCACTCGCCTCTGCAATTGTGCCTTATAAGGATGAGAGACTTGCCCAACTCTTCAAGGTTCCAATGAATGAAGATGGGTTTTTTGTGGAGGCCCACGCAAAGCTCGGGCCTTCGGAGTTTGCCACGGACGGTGTATTCCTTTGCGGCATGAGTCACTATCCCAAGCCGATAGATGAATCAGTGGCCCAAGCCTTAGCCGCTTCCTCCCGGGCCGTTACCCTGTTATCAAAGAAACTAGTTCGAATGAGCGGCACTGTTGCTCAGGCAAATCCCCTATTTTGCAGTGAGTGCGGCGTCTGTGTGGCGATCTGTCCATATTCAGCCCCATCGGCCGTGGCAAAAGGTCCCTTTGCAGGCAAGATGGAGGTAAATCCGGCATTATGCAAGGGGTGTGGACTCTGCGTGGCCTCCTGCAGATCGGGCGCGCTTAATCTGAAGGGATTCGGGGAAGACCAGATCATGGCCATGATCAATGAGATGTAGGGAGAGAATTTAGGAATTTAGGGATTGGATACTGGATGCTGGATGCTGGGGACTGGATAATTGAATGCCGCATTACATAATCTGCGGTAATCTGAGTTATCTGTGGATGGGATTTAGGAATTGAGAAATTTGGGAATTAGCGGGACTTAACCATTCAACGGGGTTTCATAGTGGGAACTATAGATTTAGATCGGGGTGATCCTGACTTTGTAAAGGAATTGGCCGGGGAACCTGGGGGACAGATATCGGCCTGTTTTACATGTCGCACCTGTGTTGCAAGCTGCCCTATTTCGGCGATAAACAGGGAATTCAACCCGGCCAGGATTATCCGAATGACCCTTTACGGTCTTAAAGAAGAAGTTCTCACGAGTGATTTTATCTGGCTTTGTTCCACCTGTTACGCCTGTCAGGAAAGATGTCCCCAGGGAGTAAGCATAACCGAGTTTATGACCCTTTTAAAAAATATGGCAATCAACGCGGGGCATGCGCCCGCGGGAATAAGGGCGCAGTTGAAGCTTGTCAAAGGCGAGGGGCGTATCTATCCCATCGATGACTTTGACAATAAAAAGAGGAATAAGGCCGGACTGCCGCCACTACCCACCTCATGCGGCGCGATAAAGGAGCTGTTTCCGTGTCAATGAAATATGCACTCTTTTTGGGTTGTACCATCCCTGCAAGGGCGAGAAACTACGAGCTTTCCGCCAGGAAAGTGGCAGACAAATTAGGGATTGAACTGGTGGACATTGAAAGGTTTATGTGCTGCGGGTTTCCCATAAAGGCCGGTGACATGGATTCTTCTGAGCTTTTAGCTGCCTACAACCTCTGCCTGGCCCAGGAGAGGGGTCTGGATATATGCGCCCTGTGCAGCTCCTGCACATCCGCATTGGCAGAGGTGGCACACCATCTCTCTCTGGATAAAGAGAAAAGAGAACAGATCAATAAACGCCTCTCCGCAGTGGGGCTTGAATACAAGAGCAGCCCAAGGGTGAGACATTTTGCCAGGGTCTTGTTTGAAGAGGTTGGAGAAGAAAAGATCAAGGCCCATTTTCAAAAAGACCTAAGTGACCTGAAAATTGCCAGCCATTACGGATGCCATTACCTCAAACCCTCAGAGGTTCATGATCATTTCGACGATGTAGAAGATCCTAATTCCCTTGATGCCCTGGTAGCGCTGACCGGGGCCCAGATAGTTGATTACCCCGCTAAAAAGAAGTGCTGCGGGGGGCCCGTGCTCCCTGTGGATGAAAAGGTGGCCCTGTCCGTGACAAAAGAGAAGCTGGAGTCCCTGAGAGATGCGGGCGCAGACGCCCTCTGCCTCGTGTGCCCTTTTTGCTCGGTCATGTATGACGGAAATCAGAAGAGTATCGAATCAGAGTATGACACCAGTTTTAAGCTGCCGGTCCTTTACCTGACACAGATCTTAGGTCTGGCCATGGGGTTTGGTAGAAAAGAATTAGGGCTTAATATGAATGTGGTAAAAACCAAGGAATTGACGGCAAAAATTGGGCTTTAGGCTTTCCTGTAGCCGTTCACGGGTTCAGTGCTCAACGTTCAGGTCGACATGGAGGGCAGTCTCTGCCGTTTCCTCTTCTAAACCCCTCTCCGGACTTCTAAATATCATTCATCAAGATCACATTGGCCTCAAAGTAAATAAAGGTAATGCAAAAAACTTGATTTCATATATTGAAATCTCGCATCGGAGGGCGTTGGAAAGACACACAATATGTGGAAATCATCCCGTGGATTGACACGAAGTCAAGTCCCGTTTATACTCAAGCCAATCAAAAGCAGGCAAACCATCCTTTCCTCGAATCGACCTTTTCTTAGGTCTGGAGGGTATCAAGAATGAAATGCCCAAAGTGCCAGACCGAAAATCCAGAAGAGTCCAGGTTTTGCAGGAAATGTGGCCACAATTTAACTATCCCCTCAGAACCGTCTCCGAAAGACCTCTCCTTTGATAAAGAAATAGACAAGATTCAGCGGTATCTACCAAAGGGCCTGACTGAGAAAATCCTGTCTCAGAAGGATAGAATCGAGGGTGAAAAAAAGCGGGTCACGGTAATGTTCTGTGACATGGAGGGGTTTATCCCCATGGTTGAGAGGCTTGACCCGGAGAAAGCCTATTCCTTAATGGACGAAATTTACGAGATCCTGATCCACAAGGTCCATGATTTTGATGGCACAATTTATGAAATGACCGGTAATGGTGTTATGGCGCTTTTTGGAGCCCCTATTGCGCTGGAAGATGCGCCTCAGCGAGCGCTAAGGTCGGCCTTGTCCATCCACAATGAAATAGCCAAATTCAGCGAGCAAAAGAAGGGTATAAATCCCATTAAGATGCGGATTGGAGTTCACACGGGGCCTGTGGTCGTGGGCACCCAGGGCAATAACCTTCGGGTTGAGTTTAAGGCGGTTGGGAATACGGTGGATTTTGCCTCTCGGATGGAAGGGCTCGCCGAGCCATGCACTACCTATGTGACAAAGGATACCTTCAAGTTCACTGAGGGACTTTTTCGTTTTGAGCCCTTGGGGGAAAAGGAGGTCAAGGGCAAAAAGGAATTTGTTTCTGACGTGGGTATAAAGAGACAGGTTTGATCCGTTGAATGTTGAGATCTTTCTATACAAAGGGGGTAAGGTCATGCCTTTTGAGAACCTTGTGTTTCCCTCGGCCGGTTCCTTGTCCGTGGCCGTCGTGGCGGCATTCATTTTCATTCTGCAAATCTGGTTTGCCATAAAGCGGTCCGAATTCAGGTGGTTCGTGTGGTCGGCGGCCGTCTCGTTTTCCACCATTCTCTACGCCGTCGGCATTTTGTTAGAGTACAATGCCCCCGAAGGCCCGATCAACCGATTCGGCGGGCTCCTTGAATGGACCGCCGTCATATTTCTGATCCATGCCCTTTACGGTTTTGTCTTTTCCCGCCTGAATATACCTTCACGAAGATATCACCTTGCGGCAGGAGGGTTTCATGTTCTCATCCTGATTCTGCTCTGGTCTACCAATATCCTCGTCAGCGATCATTTTGTCTCTCGCCCCTTTCTTACCCTGCAGAAACCCTTTGTGGAAGCGGATATCGGGCCCCTGGGTCCGGTTTTCATGCTATACGCCCTTGGCGCCGCAATAAATGCGATTCGAATTTGGATCGTGAAGGAAAGACAAATGGAAACGCGTTCCCGTGCCTACGTGTGGGGTGCTTCTTTCTGGATCCTTCTGGGCGCCCATGATGCCGCCGCGTCCGTGGGTCTTCCCACCGTTCAATATGTCATGGAATACGGATTCCTTGGTTTTTCCGCGGCCCTTTTCTACACCATGTTCAGCGACTATCTTCGGACGTCGGATGCATTGGCACAATCGAATGTCATCCTCCGAAAAGAGATGGAAACGCGAAACCGGCTGGAACAAGAGCGGAGGGAGAGCGAGAAAAAGTACCGCTTTCTGGTAGAGAGGATGAATGACGGCCTATCCACGTATGATGAAAGCGATTTGAACACATACTGCAATGATAAGTTCTGCAAAATGCTGGGGTATTCTAATGATGAGATCATGGGGCGTCCTGCCAAGGATTTTCTGGACGAAGTCAATCAGAGAATTTTAGAGGAGCATATCAGCAGAAGGAGAAAAGGAGAGCGGAGCACTTACGAACTTGTATGGACTCGGAAAGACGGTAAGAAGATTTCCACAATCATTTCACCAGAACCTATTCTTGATTCTGACGGCCATTATGCAGGTGCCTTTGCAGTGGTAACGGACATTACCCAGCGTAAGCAGATGGAAGAGACACTTCGGACACAAAGAGATATGTTTGAAGGCATCATCGCTTCCATGGGGGACGGTCTGGATATTGTCAGCCGAGACTATCGGGTTTTTTTTCAGAACAAGTTGCTAAAGGATAGATTTGGCGACCTCACTGGCAAGCTTTGCTATGAAGGGTATATGGCGCGTGAGACTCCGTGCGAACCTTGCCCCATGACAAAGGCCATAAACACCGGTGTCACACAGAGGATTGAAATGATCGGTGCCGACGGCAAAGAGTATGAGTTGGCATCAAGTCCCTTTCGGGACATTAGCGGTGAGACAAAGGTCATCGAGATTGTTAGGGACATTACAGAACTCAGGCGGGCGGAGGAAGTGCTGAGGGAGAGTGAGGAGAAATACCGAAATATGTTTAACAACGCTCAAGTCGGGATATTTCGAACAAGGATCAGCGATGGGAAGGTTCTTGAGTGCAATGACCGCTTTGCCCGGACATATGGTTATAAAACCGCTGAGGAGTGTATAGATGACTTTGTCGTATCAGAACACTATTCTGATCCCGGCACCCGTGAGAAGATGCTGACCTTCCTTATGGAAAAAGGAGAGGTTAATGATATAGAGACCTGCTTTTCCCGGAAAAATGGCGATGATGTTTGGATACGGTTTTCTGCTCGTGCCTTTCCCGAAGAGGGTTACCTGGAAGGTATTGGATACGAAATCACCGAAGAAAAGAGGGCTTTGAAAGCACTGCGGGAGAGCGAGGAGAAGTACCGATCCGTGGTGGAGTCGACCGAAGATTCCTTATACCTGGTGGATAGGAATTACGCATATCAGTTTATGAACAAAAAACATCTATCAAGGTTTGGCCGGCCAGTAGATAACATTATAGGCAGAGAATACGGCGACTTCCATTCGACAGAGGAAACAAAAGAGTTTACAAAGAGAGTAAAAGAGGTTTTCGAAACGGGCAAATCAATCTCATATGAATATAGAAGCGAAAGAGACCGTGGATATTTCCTCCGAACCTTAAGTCCTGTTAAAAAACCAGACGGAAAAATAACAGATGTTACCGTGATCTCAAAAAACATCACCGACCGCAAGCAGAAGGAGGAAGCTTTAATTAAAACGAATGAAGCTCTGTCCAGGGAGCATAATCAAAGGAAAACGTTGTCCAGGAGGCTCATTGATCTTCTGGAAAAAGACCGGCGGCGGATCGCCAGGGAACTTCATGACCACATCGGTCAAACCCTGACCTCACTCAAAATAGACATTGAGATGATCCATGGGAAATTGAAACCCGAACAAAGGGAGATGGGAGCCCGGATAACATCAGCTCAAGAAAAAACAATTCAAGCCATAAAGGATGTCAAGAATATCTCTCGCGGCCTGAGGCCTGCTATGATAGATACTCTGGGCGTGGTATCCTCCCTTCGTGAGCTATTCAACGAAATTCAACGGCAGACGGATATAAAGATTAAATTTTTCAGTCGAAATATTCCAAAACGATTCACCCCTGAAAAAGAACTTGCCATCTACCGCATTGCACAGGAAGCATTAACAAATATCATCAGGCATGCCAAGGCGAAGAATGTTTTCGTGAGTCTGGTCGAGAAAGACGGGAAGCTTTTATTGAGTGTAGAAGATGACGGCGTTGGTTTTGACCAAGACAAGGTAATGATCTTCTCTAAAAAAAGGGGGCCACTGGGGCTCCTTTTTATGCGAGAGAGGGCGGAACAGCTCGACGGGGAGTTCACATTGGAATCACAGGTCGGGAAAGGAACGCATGTGTTGGTGGAGATACCGATTTGAGTTACGGGTTGCGGGGTAGGAAACAGAAAAGGCAAGGTCGTGAAAAGTTACAAGGACTTGGAAATCTACAATCTGTCATATGAGCTGGCAGTGAAAATTCACAAAATGTCATTAGTACTCCCAAAATATGAACTGTATGAAGAAGGGAGTCAAATAAGGCGGTCTTCGAAAGGAATTACTTCCTGTATCGTCGAAGGCTATGGTCGAAGGAAGTATAAAGCAGATTTCGTTAAGTTTCTGATTTATGCTCATGCTTCATGTGATGAAACCATTCTACATTTGAATTTTATAAATGATACTCATGAACTAAACGAAAAAGACATGAGTTTTTTCCTTGACTCTTATAATGAATTAGGGCGAAAGATAAACACATTCATTCAGTATGTGGACAAAAACTGGAAATAACCCGCAACTCGCAACCCGCAACTCGCAACTGGTGAAACCATGTCTAAAACAAAGATTCTTATCGTGGATGATCATAGAGTGGTGATAGAAGGAATCAAGAGTGCCTTACAGGAGTATCCGGAATTTGAGGTGGTGGGCGAAGCCCTTGACGGACTTCAGGCTGTAGAAAGTGCCGGGTCTTTGGGGCCCGAAATAGTGATTATGGATATTTCCATGCCGAATCTCAACGGTATAGAGGCCACCAGACAAATAAAGGAACTTGACCCTGAAATTGGCATCATCATTTATTCTATGTATTCTGATGAAGGGTTCGTTATAGATCTTTTCAAGGCGGGGATATCCGCTTATGTCCTGAAAGATGACCCTCTATCAGATCTGATTTTGGCACTAAAGGCCGTCAAGGGCGGAGGAACCTATTTCAGTACAATGGCCCCTACGATTTTAACCAGACATATGGAGGAGATGGAAGAAAAATCCACGAGTAAGGATTTTATTGATACCTTGAGTCAGCGCGAGCGGGAGGTTTTTAAGCTTCTGGCCGAAGGAATGAGCATCAAGGAAGTAGCCAATGAATTGTTCATAAGCCCGAAAACCGTGGAATCCCATAAATATAATATCATGGAAAAACTGCAAGCCACCTCCATAGTTGACCTCACCAAGATCGCCATCAGGAAAAACCTGATTAAGGTCTAAAACAGGTTACAGGTTGCAGGTTACAGGTTGCAAGTTAGGAAGATGAAAGATGAAAAGTTATGAGGATTTGGAGATATATAGTCTGTCGTATAAACTGGCAGTTGAAATTAACAAAATGTCATTGGGGCTCCCAAAAATGTGAACTGTTTGAAGAGGGAAGCCAGATAAGGAGATCCTCGAAAGGAATAACATCCTGCATTGTAGAGGGTTATGGTCGGAGGCGGTACAAAGCAGAATTCATAAAATTCTTAATTTATGCACATGCTTCTTGCGACGAAACTATTTTGCATTTGAATTTCATCAAAGATACACATAAACTCGACGAACAAATCATGAGTCAGTTTGTTGAGAATTACAAGAAATTAGGCAGAAAGACGTATAAATTCATTGAGTATGTGGAAAAGGAATGGAAATAGCCTGCAACTTGTAACTCGTAACTTGCAACCTGTAACTGGAATCTTCCATACCCAATACCCAGTATACCACTTCGATCGCCATCAGGAAAAACCTGATTAAGGTCTAAGGGTTTTCCTGATGCCCGATCTAACTTTAAGAAATTTAATTGTAATATAAGCCATTTAGCTA
>Ga0307425_1000132_pt1 | contig 43611 bp, 32 predicted proteins | sample SalMarWE160330MG_FD_202152 | JGI IMG/M metagenome (GOLD analysis project Ga0307425, IMG submission 202152) | Salt marsh sediment microbial communities from the Plum Island Ecosystem LTER, Massachusetts, United States - WE1603-30 | ecosystem: Environmental > Aquatic > Marine > Intertidal zone >... | reverse complement strand
GAGTCAGATGGCTGAAAAAATCTCTGGCTAAAAATTGTGGTTAATGGATTGATAGGTCAGCTCTCCGGGCTGACCGATTAGAGAGAGGAACGATCAACAGACCGGCAATGTAGGGTCAGCTCCTCGATCTGACCGATTAGGATAAACAGATGAAGAGAACAATACTCTCCTTTGTCAGGATTATTTTTGCCGCTGCCCTCTGTTTTAACATCTCCTCCTGCACGTCGCATTTGAAAGACGCCAAACTCTATTACGCCAAAGGGGAAGATTTCGCACGCAGTTATCAAACCGAGAAAGCCATAGCTTCCTTTAAGCGGGCTAAGGAGGAATCCGAACAACAGGTGCGGGAAGATCCCTCATCGCAGGCCTACATGATCAAAGGTTTGGCGGAGCTGAATTTGGATCTTTGGGAAGAGGCGAAGGACAGCTTCCTCAAGGCCAATGCCTTAGGATTCGAGAAAGGAGAGGAGTGGGCTTCCCAACTCTCGCTTTATGGGCTAGCCTCCACCCTTCAAGAGATGGGGCTCGCCGGAACTGCTTCGGAAATATTCAAGGCATTGCTCGACAGGTCGAAATTCAAACCCATCACACTCTTGGCCGCCCAGAACCATGTCGAGATCGAGCTGAGCAAGGCTCTTGGAGCGGATAATGCCGCCAAAGAAAAATATCTCACCGCACTCCTCAAGACAACCGACAAGCTTGTCAGCAAAGATCTGAGCTGTGGCTATTTCCATTATCTCCAGTCACAGGTCCTGGGCCATCTTCAAGAGTACAGGAAGAGTTTTGAGCGAGCTGTTATGGCCCGGGAGCTCGGGCTTCCCACCGAAAAAATTTTCCGTGACAATGACAACCAAATTGTCTATTGTTACCAGGAATTGAAACAAATTTTGCAACCCGAGCCATGGGCGCACTTCGAGAGGCTCTATCTTGAATGGGTGAAAAGATGGAGCTGGAAGGGGCCTGAATCACCAAACTGGCGAATGAGGTGAAACATGCTGCCGACGATCAAATGGGACAACGGCAAGGTTATCATGATTGACCAGAGAAAATTGCCCGGGAATGAAGTTTATGTGGAGTGTACAGACTATAATCAGGTGGCAGAAGCCATCGAAAGCATGGTCATACGCGGGGCTCCTGCGATAGGTGTGGCGGCAGCTTATGGTGTGGCTATCGGCATTATAGCGTTGGAGGGGAGGGAGAACCTGGAGAAGCAGTTTGACCGCATCACTCGCCGTCTGGAGAGGACACGGCCGACAGCGCGGAATCTTTTTTGGGCTCTGGAGAGGATGGAAAGGGCCTTTTTTAGAGGTCGTAATCTCGATCTGGCTCAGCTTCAACAGGCCATGCTCCGGGAAGCCATGAATATCGAGATGGAAGACGTGGAGACCAACAGGCGGATCGGGAACTGGGGCAAAGCCCTGGTCAAAGATGGCCAGACGATCCTCACGCACTGCAACGCCGGAGCCCTTGCCACTGCAGGATACGGAACAGCCCTCGGTGTGGTCCGTGCAGCCGTTGAGGAGGGCAAAAATATCCAGGTTTATGCCGATGAAACCCGTCCCTTCCTGCAAGGCGCTCGACTCACCTGCTGGGAATTGGAACGGGACAGCATCCCTGTGGTGCTGATCGCAGACAACATGGCCGGCTATTTGATGAAAAAAGGAGAAGTATCGCTGGCCATCACTGGGGCGGACAGGATCGCTCAGAACGGTGACACGGCCAACAAGATCGGCACCTACACTGTGGCGATATTGGCACGAGAGCACAACCTTCCATTTTATGTGGCCGCTCCGATGAGCACCGTTGATTTTGCGCTCAGAAATGGTAGCCAGATCCCCATTGAGGAAAGAGATCCCGATGAGGTCAAATGGATCGGGGATGTGTGTTTGAGCCCTTCCCGCATCGAGGTGCGAAACCCGGCTTTTGATGTGACTCCGGCAGAATACATCACAGCGATCATCACAGAGAACGGTGTGGCTTTCCCTCCATTTCAAAAGAGCCTTCAGGAGTTGAGAAAAAAAGAGGACTGATATCGAAAGGTCCATTCCTCGGACAGGTCGATGGGCAATATTATAATTGAAGGATCCGCTCCCCGAACGGACCGTTTGGGAAACGGTCCTACACAAATGGCAACGGAGATTATAATGTAGGGTCCGTTCCCCGAACGGACCGATCGGAATAACAGAATACCGGAAAGAAGCAAAACATGAAGATCTTAGGCATCGAGACCTCTTGTGATGAGACCTCTGCGGCGGTGGTTTCAGATACACTCGAGATCCTCAGCAGCATTGTCCTGTCCCAGGATGAGATCCATGCCCCTTATGGTGGAGTGGTCCCTGAATTGGCTTCGCGCCAGCACATTGAATCGATAACGTATGTTGTCGAGGAGTGTCTCCGCAGGGCGCGGGTGTCTCTCCAGGAAATGGATGCCTACGCTGTCACTCAGGGGCCAGGACTCATCGGGTCGCTTCTTGTGGGACTCTCTTTTGCGAAGGGTCTTGCCTATTGTTATGAAAAACCTCTGATCCCCGTGGACCATCTCGAAGCCCATGTGCACTCGGCGTTTATAGAAAATAGAGATATCCCTTTTCCTGTGCTGGCACTCCTTGTCTCCGGCGGACACACGTCCGTTTTTCTTTTGAAGGAAAAAATGTCTTTTCAACTGATCGGTAAAACCCGGGACGATGCCGCTGGAGAAGCCTTGGATAAGATCGCAAAATTTCTCGATCTGGGTTATCCGGGAGGCCCGATCATCGAAAGTTTGGCAGCTAAAGGGGATCCGAAGAAATTTAAATTTGCCATTCCTCACATGACGGACGGCAGCATGGATTTTAGCTTCAGCGGATTAAAAACAGCGGCATTGAGGCACATCAAAGAGCGCGGAATTTCTAAGGACCATCCTCAGGCCAACGATTTTTTGGCCAGTTTTCAGAATGGGATCATCCGGGCACTTCTCTCCAATATGTCCAAGGCCATTCAGGCGTTCAGTCCGAGGTCTTTGATCCTGTGTGGAGGGGTGGCGAGGAACAATGCCCTGAGAAAAAATTTCCTGAAACTGACGCGCACGCATAATCTTCCGGGCTTTATCCCCTCGCCAGAATTCTGCACAGACAATGCTGTCATGGTGGCTGCCCTTGCTCTGGAAAAGATTAAAGGTGGGAAACAGGAGCCTTTGAACCTGGCCTTGAATGCATACCCACGAAAGCTTCTTTAGTCATTCTGCTTCAATTAATGTTTCAGCCACACGGTCTTCTTTCTTGGACATGTGTGAATATTTAACCTTATCCCGAGAAAGTTTAACGGGTGGGAACGATCTGGAAGAAAAAGGGGTCGACAAGCATGGATTCGGAGGACAATTTCTTCAGCTTGAGGTTGACCTCATACAAATACAGGTTTTTGTAAGGGTAGTGAGCGGAAGGATTCAACGGGATTTCTATTTGCTCGTAAGATGTTTTTCCCTCGAATAGCGGCAGGTCAAAGAAGTCGAGGCGAACGGCATATTCTCCCTTTTCCGACCCTAAATTAAGCTGGAGAGTTTCCCGTTCTCTGCGGGAGCTGAAAAGTATGCGGTAGTCGTTTTCTCGGTGGAGATAAAACTCGGCCGTTTTTTTCACGACGACACCCTCTCCCATGGGAAGAAGATAGTAGCCAAGGGCCACCTGCGGGGAGTAGCGGAACGTCCGTGTGTCGTAAAGGCTTGGCCTTGGAAAGAGAACCCAAAGCAAAAACGCGATAAGGAGCAAAGACAGGGCAAAGACATAGTGAAATGTTGTCTTGAGCGACATCTCTTTTTTGACTAACGCGTAGACGCAGACGAAAACAATTAGAGCGATCACCCAGAGATAGTTTGGAATATATCCGACGTTGTTGACCTTGATGAAAGAGGGCAGGAATCTGGGCAAGAAGATGTACATGTTGCTGAGGTGGACAAACATCTCTCCGGCCCTTGATGTGAATTCATGAGTGGTCGGTTGGTAGAGACATTGTGGGTGTCTTAACAGGAAGAGGGCGATAAGAATACCCGTACCGCTCAAGAACCAGAACAGAAATGCATAGAGCTTCTTTCGGTTAATGACGAGAAAATATCCCACAGCGAGGGCAAGGATCCAGGAGATGGGCGTCAGAATGCGACCCTGTGGGCTGTAGCCTTGGCGGTGGGTGAAAAAGGCATAATTCAGAAGATAAGGGGCAGGGATAAAAAGAAGGATGAAAAAATCTCTCCTGGATCTTTTGAAGATCTCCACAAAGCCCAGAAAAGCGAAGGCGAAAAAGGGCGAATAAAGCAAAAGGCCATCCCTTTGGTCGAGAAAATAATCCAGAAGCGTATCCAATCTCATGGCAAGGGGCGCGCTCAAAGCGGCCTCTTTGAACGCCTGGAGCTTATCGGGTGTGAGCACTCCCTCATACACAGAGAATGGAGAGAATGATCCATATATGGAATGAATGAAAGAATAGAACAAAGCCAAGGATAATAGGGGAAACACGAGAAAACACAGGGCTTTGACTCCAGCTCTATGCTCTTTGAGGAGAAAATAAATCGAGACAAGAAGGAGGGTCCCGAAGATCAAGTTGTATTTAAGCCCGAACCAGAAGAAGAGCGACAGGAGAAATCCTAGAAGGAAATAGTGAAGAAGGCGGAGGGATTTCTGTGAGCGCACCTTCCTGAAGATGTAGACGGAGAGAAGGGCGATGGGAATCTCTGAATAAAGATGCGTGGCAAAGAAAAGAACGGGCACAGAAAAGGAGTAAAAAAACCAGAGCAGCAGAGCAATCCTCTCCTCTTCCCATGTTTCTTTGGCGAAGAGGTAGAGCTGTAGACCGAGCAAAACGGCCCAGATCACGAGGCTCCCTTTCAAAATAAAGGTCAAAAGATCTCCATGAAAGTGCTGACTCAACCCATAAAAGGGCAGCACCAGCACAGAAACTCCGGGGAGGTTTATCGGATAGATATAGTCTCGGCCTTTCTGGCCCTCCCGGGCATACATGCCCAGTTTGAACCTGGGATTTTTCTCCTTTGAATAGAACGAAAAATAATCCTCCTGCGCATAGTTGTTGGCGACGTTGATGTCTTTGTCCTTGAGAAGACTGTGTGTCGTGAGGAGATAATACGGTTCGTCACCCGAAAATGTGATCCCTTGTGCAACCAGGGCAAATGTGCACAGGTTGTAAACGCAAAAAGCGATCACTGAAAGGATGACGAGTTTTTTCCGGAGCGGAAGCTGGCTGAATCTCTGAAGTCCGGTGTTGATCGCAGGTCTTATTTTCAAAAGCCTGTTCCAGTGGAGCAGGCAGAGATAGAGAAAACAGAGGGCGACGGCTGCCGCAAGGGCATTCAGCCGCATCTTCAGGTCGCCCCTATCTAAATAATGGTTGAGGGCCAGAGGAGAGAGGAGAAAAAAACTCAGGGGAATATAAAAGAGAAAATTATCCTGGTGTGATTTGCTGCGTTCCCCTTTATGTTTTTTAGCCTCCAGACGGATCAAAAGGAGCCAGGTAGAGGCTAATAGAACACACACAAACAGAAGTACGATGGGGAGGGTTGGAGAGAAGCGATATGTATGGTCAAGGATCGTGAATGATGAGGACTGGATATGAAGTGTCACGAAATAGGAAAAACCTAGAGAAAACAGGGCAAAAATCGTTAAAAAAAAGGGGATCCGGAGTTTCTGCATCTCTCCCAGAGATATTAAAATTCATGACGTATGTCAAGGGGAGCCATCATCTCGGATGCGTTTATCTTGCCATGATAATGCAGGAGTTCATGAATCTTTGTAACCTCTCCAATCACGGAAATGGCAATAGCTGCTATTATCTCAGCTGACGGGTAAAATGGAAAAATGGTAGGGGTGTTTCTGGATGTCGACGTCTGATTTGTTCTCGAGAAAAATGCTGATGTGGTAGAGGTTCTGTTTTTTGAGAGAGTAGGGATGAACCGGAGGAAAGCGGAAGGTCTTTATCTCTTCCTCTGTTCGCCCTCGAAAGATTGTCGCGTCGAAATACTCGATGTTCACGGCATAGACCCCTTTCTCTGCGCCAAAATCGATCCGAAGATCAGGAAGTTCACGCCAGGATGTGAAGTAAAAACTGTAAGGGCGGTTATCTTCGACCAGGTCAAAAACTCCAGGGGCGGTCATCCGGGCTGAGCGGCTGTAGGCATAAAAGGCGACTTTTTCTCCGCTGGGATAGGCAATATTTTGAGGGTGGACGATAACTGTTCTCGGGTAAAAGACGAACCAGAGGCAAAAAATGCCGAGCCCAATCATGGTGAACGATAGGATGTGGGAGTATTTGAGAGAAAAAGAGTGTTTTTTTAGCAGTACATAAATCCCGATAAAAAGAACCAGAAGAAGTGGCCATATGATGTTAGGTGGCCAAAAAGAATCCTCGATCTTAAGAAACGACGGCAATAACTTGGGCAACATAAAATGAAGATTGCTCAGGTCGAGGAATAGCAATCCGGCCCGCTCTGTCTCTCCAGCAGTTGTGGGTTGGTAGAGGGCTCTCGGATTATTGAGAAGAAGCAGGGTCACAATGAGACTTAAAAATGAAAACAGCCAAAGAATATAATCAAATATCTTTTTCGCGTTATAGACCAGGAAGGTGCCCAAAAATATGGCCATACCCCAAAAAACCGCAACCAACGTCCGCGCCTGGGGAGCGTAGGCCGGCCTCTGGGTCAGGAAGGCCAGGTTGAGGATATAGAGGCCGGCGAGAAAGAGAATGAGAAAAAGGTCACGCGCTTTCCTCTTTCCCATTTCTATCATTCCCAGGAAGGAAAAAAAGTAGAGGGGTGCATACAAGAGGAGTCCGTCTCTCTGGTCCAAGAAATAGCCGAGAAGGGTTTCCAATCTGTAGCGGAAAGGGATTCCCGTGAACAGCGACTTGATGTAGGCTATGGACTCGGCTGTTGCCGATGGCCCCCGGATGGATACGGCAAAAGGCGACAAAGAGTTGTAGAATGCGGACGAAAATGCTGCGTGGAGGCCAAAAAGACAGGCAGGGAAAAACAGGAAATAGAGGATGTTCCATCGGATCTTGTGCTTGTTGAAAAGAATCCAGAAGGCGTAGATGAACAGAGGAACCCAAATGAACACGTACTTGACGGCATGGAGCCAGATGATCGCAGAGATCAAGAAGCCAAGACATAGAAGCTGGAATTTTGTGAAGGAATCATGAAAACGGAGAAGACGAAAGGCCGTTAGAGAAAAAAGTGCCACAACGATCTCTGGATAGATGTGAAAAGAGTAAAAGAACACGGGTGCGGTGAAGCTGAAAAGGAACCACAGGGTGAAGGCGAGGCCCTCTTTTTTCCATTCTTGCAGGGCAAAAAGAAAGACCTGCAGTCCGAGGAGAGCGCCAAAAACGCTCATCCCGATCCGGATGATTAAGGCCATCGTCGTCCTGTCGAAAAACGACCCGAAAGAATAAAAAGGGAGAAGAAGCAGAGAGAGCCCGGGAGAATGGAAGGAAAACTTGCCATCGGTTCCGGGTGCGATATGGGGCGTAATCTGAACGTGCGGAGGAAAAATCTTGCTGTAATCCCGGTTGGCGTAGTTGTTGGAAAGGTCAAAATCTCCATCGGCGAGAATACTGTGGGAGATGAGGAGGTAATGAGGTTCGTCCCCCGAGAAGTTTATGCCCTTCGTGACCAGGATGGCAGAGCCTGTTCCATAACCGATAAGGGCCACGGCAAAGAGGAGTGTGAGTTTTTTTTGGAGAGGGAAAGACTTTATCCTTTGAAGAAGATGACGGAGGGGAGGAGGTCTCTCTCTCGATAGAAGATAGACGGTCATACACTTGAGAACGACAATAACACCGAGAATCGCGAAGCCGAAGAGTTTAAGCCGCGTCTGCAGGTCAGCAGCGCTCAGGTAATGCCGGCCCACCATGGGCAGAAGCAGAAAAAAAAGAAGAGGTAGGTAACTGAGGAAATCCATAAGTAGTGCTCTTGTGTACGGGAGAGAGAAGGAGCTGCAGAGAATTTTGGCATTAAACGCCCAGATTCCGCCGAGAAGCAGAATAGTGAACAGACTCAACAGGAGAAAGGGGAGGAGAGAGAGATGGAAGGCATGGCTCTGGAAGGTGAAATCTTGTGCTTGATTCAGGTAAAGAACAAAAAAACTGAGCAAGCAAGCCCATAGGAGGAAAAGGGGAAAAAGGCGCCAATACTTTTTAAACATCTGTTTTGATTAACCTTGACTATTCATAAAAAATGCCGATACTTTGTCCACCAAAAGCTATATCAGATAGTTCCATTATTTTTCAAGTAAATCATGTTGATATTTCCATTTTCAATGTGGTGAATGTATTGCTTTATCCCCGCTTTGAACCAAACATTTTCGTTATTCGTATATACCATTATTGCTATTAGGGCTGTGATGCTGATGTTTATTTGTGTTTTTCGAAACCCATGAGCGACGCTATTTTGGCCGTTGCGTGCATGTGTCTCTCACGGACGTCAGCTGCATGGTTTAGACCGGAACATCCGTTTATGGTATATAATGTGGATATTTGAAGTTAAGGCGAGTGTGTCTCGTATAATTAAAGAAGGCGCAAACCCCAAAACTTTGGGGGAACGTTCCCCGAACGCACCGGTTTATCGAGTTCTAAAGAAAGTAAAAGGTCAAAAGCAAAAAGTGAAAAGAGGGAAGACGTGGAACATCGGGACGAGGATGATTTTGTCTTCCCGCTTCTTACATATCACTTTGTACTCAATTTGAGTCAATCACGTTCAGGAGGAATTTTATGAAAAATCGAACAATCCTATCGCTGGTTGTTATCGTATTCTATGCCTCCATCTTTGGCTTCGGTCAAGATGAGGACGTCCTTCCTTTGCACCTGCAGGACTGCATCGCGAAGGCCCTTAAAGACAATCTCAACTTGGCTATCCAGGTCTACGACCCTGAGATGGCGGATTTGTCCATCACACAGGCTAAGGAATATTTCATGCCCAGCTTTGATTTCGCCTTCGGAAGAAGGCGGACGGATTCTCCCTCTTACTGGTGGCTTCAGGGAGAGGAGTCTGTGGTTAGCAAGTACGGCGACTATTCTTTGGCCCTCACCCAACAGATTCCCACAGGGGGAAATTTTGTCCTGTCCTTTAACAATTACAGATCGGATACAAATGAAGCTTTCCAACTGATCAATCCCCGATACGGAGCCACTCTCCAGTTCGAGTTTGTCCAGCCGCTCTTGAGGAATGGAGGGCTCAGAATGGGGCGGAAAGAGATCATCATCGCGGAGAACAATCTGGCGATCTCCGAGACCCAGTTTGAGTCCGTTGTCCAGGATACGGTTTATACTGTTATCGAAGCCTACTGGAACCTTCTCTATGTGATCGAGGATTTAAAAGTGAAACAGCAGTCTTTACAGCTGGCCAGGGATCTCCTCGATAAAAATAGAAAAGAAGTGGAAGTGGGCAAACTGGCGCCTTTAGAGATTCTGAATGCGGAAACTGTGGTCGCTCAGAGAGAGGCCGATATCCTGGTAGCGGAAGTCTTGATCAAAAGGCGGGAAGACCTGCTCAAGTACTATCTCAACATGTCCGATATTCAGGATCTCACTTCCAAGAGAGTCGTCCCCTTGGACAGGCCGGAGTTTGTGAAAAAGGTGATTTCCTTTGATGAAGCCTGGCAGGTGGCGCAAGTCCAAAGACCGGATCTCCGGATGAACAGAAAAACCATCGAGAACAGCGAGTTCATGATGAGTGTCGCCAAGAATAAGATGCTGCCCGGGCTAGACCTCAGCTTTTCGTATTGGAGCCCGGGGATCTCCGGAGACAGGATCCTCTACCTGGATAACGATCCGTTCCTCGGGATCATCGTCGGCAAAGAACCGGGGAGTGCCGGGGACGCTGTCGGCGATGCTTTTAAGTTCAAGAACAATAACTGGAACATAGCCCTGACGCTGTCGCTGCCTTTGAGCACTGTGACCACTCGGGCCGAATATGTCAAGGCCAGAATGCAACTGGACAAGAACAAGCTTGAACTGGAGAACAACGAAAAGTTTGCAATGCTGGAGGTTAACGATGCTGTGCGGGAGGTGGAAACTCAGATCAAGAGGGTCGAAGCATACCGTTTAGCAAGAGAGCTTGCGCAGAGGAGGCTGGAAGCAGAGGAGAAAAAACTGGATGTGGGGCTCACCACGAACTATTTTGTCCTCACTTACCAGGATGAACTAGCTAATGCCCGCTCCACGGAGATCAGATCCATGCTGGATTACATCCTTTCCCTGGCGCGGTTGGACAGAGCCATGGGGACAAGCCTGGAAAGCTGGAACGTCAGGTTGCCACACATGAAATAATCCCGAGACCCTAAATCGAGCCTCAACCCGTTCTCACCAAAGACGCCCCCACCACATGGCTCAAACGGGCAGGGATTCGATCACACAATGGGGACACTCAATTACGCAACTGGTGCTCATACGATCGCGGATTTAGGGGTGTCTCAATCATATTCTGAGCTGTAGAGTTGAGAACCGAGTTTGTGATATTATAAAAAAAATGGATATCTCCGTCGTGATCATCACTTATAACGAAGAAAAAAGGCTGGAGCCTGCTCTGAGAAGCGTGAATGACATCGCCTCTGAGATCGTCGTGGTGGACCGCTTCAGCGACGACGATACGGTAAAGCTCGCGAAAAAGTACACCGATCGTGTTTTCCAGAGGAAATGGACCAACTTCGCCGACCAGAAGAATTTCGGGAACAGCAAAGCCTCTTTCCCGTGGGTCCTCTCGCTGGATGCTGATGAGAGAGTTTCTCCGGAGCTTCGGGATGAGATCCTCCAGTTGAAAGAAGAAGAACCGGAGTGTTCTGGTTTTTCCATGCCCCGGCAGACATTTTATCTTGGACGCTGGATCCGCCATTCCGGATGGTATCCCGATAGAAAACTTCGATTGTTCCGCAAGGACAAGGCCCGTTGGGAGGGAGAGTACGTGCATGAAGCCCTGGTCATCGAGGGAAAGGTCAATGCGCTCAAGGGTTCACTCCATCATTTCACCTACCGGGATATTGGGGACCATCTTGAGCGGATCCAGACATTTTCTGACCTCGGTGCTCAAAAATTGTATGCCAAGAAGATAAAATGCCGCTGGTATCACCTGGCGATTGTCCCTTTTCTCAATTTCCTGAAGTCATATATCTGGAGAGCGGGCTTTTTGGACGGCTTCGCTGGTTTTGTCATTGCCACTCTTCACGGTTATTCCGTATTTGTCCGTTATTCCAAGCTGAAGGAGATCTGGAGAAAAGGAGAGAGGATCGGACCCTTCCCCTATTAATAAAGGGGATTGTCCCCTTTTCTCAAAAGACACATAAGAAAAATTTGCTTCTCCAACGAGCCGAATAAAAAAATACCCGGCACTTTTAAAAAACTGTATTTTGAGAGTCGCGGGATTTGTTATACAATTCTCACTATATATTCGGAATTCAGAGCTGGAGATAAGGGACATGAAGATAGAGAGAGTCGAGCTGTCGTTGTTGGAGATGCCGTATGTCCATCATTTTGAAACGAGTTTCGGCCGCGAAGAGAGCCGGACCTTCATCATCGTCAAGGTCCTTTCCGAAGCAGAATTTGGGTATGGGGAAGTCGTCGCCGACCAGATCCCTCTCTACAGTTACGAAACGACATCCACTGCCTGGAGCGTCTTGAAAGAATTCTTGATTCCTGCGGTTTTTGAATCCGGAATCACTGATCCGCAAGATTTTTATAAAAAGGTACAAACATTCAAGGGGCATCCTATGGCCAAAGCCGGGCTAGAATTGGCTCTCTGGGATTTATTCGCGAAAAGAAAAAATCAACCTCTGTGGGAGGTCTATGGAGGCGAAAAATGCGAGATTGCCGCTGGTGTGAGTGTAGGAATTCAAGATTCGACAGCAGAGCTCCTCGAACGGATCCAATCCTTTCTTGATGAGGGATACCAGAGAATCAAAATTAAGATCAAACCGGGCTGGGATGTGCGGATCTGTGAGGACGTAAGAAAAAAATTCCCAGACATTCCTCTTCAAGTGGATGCCAACGGCGCCTATAGTCTCAAGGATATAGAGACATTGAAAAGACTTGATGATTTCGGTCTTTTAATGGTCGAACAGCCCTTCCCTCCTTATGATCTATGGGATCACAGCCGGCTACAGAGAGAGATGAAAACACCTCTGTGTTTAGATGAGAGTGCCGTGTCTTGTGACACAGTCAGGAAGGCTTTGGAGATGGGGAGCTGCCGGATCATCAACATCAAAGTCGGGCGCGTCGGAGGAATCGTTGAGGCGATCAAGATCCATGATTTTTGCCAGTCCAAAAATGTCCCTGTTTGGTGTGGCGGCATGCTGGAATCCGGGATCGGACGAGCGCACAACCTCCACCTGGCCACCCTCTCCAATTTCTCTCTCCCTCACGACCTGAGTGCGAGCAAAAGATACTACAAGCAGGATCTGATCGAGCCCCCTATACAGATTACTCCGCGGGGAACGATCGAGGTGCCCCAAGCGCCTGGTATCGGAGTGTATCCCCAAGAAGAAAGAATAAAAAAAGCAACTCTGAAGCACGAAATTTTTTCTTTATAAAACAGAATTTTCTTTTTTGAGGAAGAGGTGCAAGGATGAAAATTATTCCAAAAAACATTTTTTTTGTTTCTATGTGTGCAATCATCTCCATAGCCGTTGCTTCTTGCGAGAACAGCTCCATCAAATACACCGAACTCCATAATCTGATCAAAGGGACGGCGTTCATCGATGTTCATGCTCACCCGGCCCTGGGGCATAGAGCGTATTCTGCAAGAGATCCCTACCCCACGCTCGAGCCTTTGATTGGAAGGCCCTACTGGCCCATACCAAAAGAGAGGGTTGCTGTATTTGATACTTTGCAGCCCGCTGCGCTCAGAGATATCTACGGTTACACCAGAGATGACGTTTTGGAAGAGGATATCCCGGTATTGGGAAAATTGTCAGAGAAATTCTGGGCGCAGGGGGAGAAGGACGCGTTTAATAAAATTCTCGACCTGTGCGGGATTGAACGGGTTTTTTCGAACTCCGAACATCCGCTTGTCTCCGCAGATGAGGAGCGTGTCCTCTGGGTACCCTTCGTGGATATGTTTTTGTATCCTTTGGACCCTGAAGAAATAAGAGCTATAAGCCCAGGATTAAAGGAAGCCATGAGGAGATACTTTTCTGCGAACGGAGAGCTGGCCCAGGAATATGGCCTCGAAGTCAGAGATCTGTCCTCCCACATCGCTTTGATCGACAGGACCTTGTCAGACTACAAGAAGAACAAAGCTGTAGCCCTCAAGGTTGCCAGTGCCTACATCAGAACTCTCTGGTTTGACAGGATTGAGGAGGAAGATGCCGCGGCCGTTTTTAAAAAGGGGACTGATGGAAAAGTTAAAAGCTGGGAAGAGTACAAAAGACTGCAGGATTTTTTAGCCAGGCAGATCTTTCTCAAAGCGGCTGAACTCGACCTCCCCGTCCATTTTCACACTGGATTCGGCGCCACCGCCACCCTGAGAAATCTGGACTCCAATCCATTGAATCTGGAAAGCGTCTTCTCTGATATGACATTCAAAAAGACTCGATTCCTCATGCTGCACACCGGCTATCCCTTCGGAGACAAGCTCAAACCAATGTTGGAAAAGAGAAACGCATACGTAGAGTTTTCTGCAGCGAATTGGATGCTCTACGAAGATGAGCTGGCAAGTATCCTCTTCGACTGGCTTTCCTACCCTGGAGCTTCCGAGAAGATCATGTTCGGAAGCGATGCAGGATCTCCAGTTTTTTTCTGGATTGCCGCCGAAAACTCGAGACGGGCCTTATATTCAGCCCTCTCTCGGCTCATCGATTTGAACAAGATCGACGAGGACAAAGCTATGCTCATCGCAAAAAAAATCATGCGTGACAATGCCATTCGCTTGCACAACCTCGATTAGGTGCGGGATCGGGCATTCGTTGATGTTTCAGGCGATTCCGACCGAATGAAGGCCTTGGCTACATAGAGTGTTCGAATGACTGAAGTCATCATTGTCCGGCCAAGCGAGTCCTAAATCTTGAGCCGGAATGTCAGGAGAGTATTGATAAATTCAATTGATTTTATTAGAATGCTATATTCTAATATTCGAATATAAGATCGATTTGAAAAAACTCCGCAGTTTTGATAGAAAGATGCTGCCTTTAAGGAGGGACAGTTATGGCCAAGCTTACCGAAAAGAATAAGGAGTGGCTACAGGAGAAATTTGGGGAACGCGTCAATTTCAACAAAACCGAGAGGCTGCTCTACTCCCATGACATCGCTGCAATAGCAGGCTTATTCAAGCCTTTGATCGGGAATACCATCCCCCATGCGGTTGTTCAACCCCGTAATGAGGAGGAACTGGTCGATCTGCTTCGATGGGCGCAAAAGCACAGGATCCCCTTGACTCCCAGAGGCAAAGGCTCATCGGGATACGGTGGCATCATACCGACCCGCAAAGGAATCGTCGTGGATTTTTACAGGATGAAAGAGCTTCTCTCCATCGACAAGACTGGTGAAAAAGTCACCGTTCAACCAGGCATTACATGGGAACAGCTTGATAAAAAGCTCAAACCCGAAGGTTTGACAATCCGGCTCTATCCCACAAGTTATCCTTCCTCTTCTGCAGGCGGATGGTTGGCTCAGGGAGGCGCTGGCCTCGGTTCCTACGAGTACGGCTGGTTTTCGGAAAATGTAGAGAGTGCCAGGCTGGTGCTTCCCGATGGAGAGGTCAAAGACTATACGGGTGATGAGCTGGATATGATCGCCGATGCCGAAGGCACCACAGGGATCATCAGCCAGATGACCATCCGCATCCAGAAGCTGGCCGATATCGGCGTCGCATCCATTGCTTGTCCCGATGCCTACAAGCTCTCCCGAATTTTTGAGGAATTTGTCGAACAAGACCTGCCGATCTGGTCTCTCGTCTTTATCAACCCCCGTATGGCCGAGATGAAGAACCGTGCACCTTTGATGACACATTTGGGCCACCCCGTCGAGCCCAAGGTCATTCTGCCCGCAGCTTATATTGCTACTATTGCCTTCCGTGAGGCCGACCGGGAAAAGATCGTTCCCAAGTTGCCCGAGATCGTGAAGCGCTGCGAGGGCGAGATCCTCAAGCCGGAGATCGCCGACCACGAGTGGGACAACAGATTCAAATTGATGATAGTCAAGAGATTGGGCCCTTCCCTTGTCCCTGCCGAAGTCGTCGTTCCTCTGGATAAACTGGGGAATGTGATGGAAGAGATCGAAGATAAAGTGAATCAGCCTGTCGTTAAAGAGGGTGTCATTATAAAGAAAGGTAAAGATGGAAAACCTGAAGTTGTCATCCTGGGCTTCATTCCCAGCGACCAGAGAAAATTCTCCTACAATTTTGTGTTCGGACTCGTACTGACGATCATGAAAATCGCCAGAAAGCATGGAGGCCGGCCCTACTCCACGGGCCTGTATTTCACCGGGAGGATCAAAAGTATCATGGGGAAAGACAGAGCTAAACGGCTCAAAGCTCATAAGAAAAAAGTAGATCCTAAGAAGATCCTGAATCCAGATAAAGTTGTCGGACCAAGCCTCGTCGCCAGAGCTGTGAACCTGGTCAGTGTCTTTGAACCGATGGCTCGGCCTTTAGGGAACAGCGTGGTCACCCAGGTGGGAGAGCGCTTTGAAAAGCCGGTTCGCGGCATCCCCCCCGATGTTGCCTGGTACGCCTATGGGTGTTCCCAGTGCGGATACTGCCTCGACGAGTGCGACCAGTTCTTCGGCCGGGGCTGGGAGAGTCAATCGCCGCGCGGCAAATGGTACTGGCTGAGAGAGTACATGGAGGGGCGACAGCAATGGGACCAGTTCATGGTGGACACAATGCTGGTCTGCACCACCTGTGAGTTCTGTAACCTGCGCTGTTCCGCCGCTCTGCCCATCGAACCGTCCTGGATGAAGCTTCGGGGCAAGCTGATTAACGATGATAAAAAGATGACTTTTCCGCCTTTCGAGATGATGGACGCTGCTCTCCACGCAGAGGGAAATATCTGGGCTGGATACAGGAAGAACCGGTCCGAATGGTTCCCCGAGGAGCTTAAGCAAAAACACGGACCCGGCACAAAGAGCAAAAATGTGTATTTTGTGGGTTGTACGGCATCCTATGTGGAGAATGATATCGGCAAGGCCACGGCAACTCTTCTCGATGCGGCTGGAGTTGATTTTTCTTATCTTGGAAATGTTGAAAACTGCTGCGGGACTCCTATGCTTGTCGCGGGTAAATGGGACACTTTTGAGTTGATCATGAGGAAGAACATCGAGGCGGTCAAGGCTTCAGGAGCTGATACGGTCATCTCCTCCTGTCCGGCCTGTGACATGATGTGGCGGCACAACTATGCCGACTGGGCGAAAAAACTCGGGATAGATTACGGCATCACCGCCAAACACTACAGCGAAGTGGTTGCAGAAAAGATTAAAAACGGGGAATTTAAATTTACGCACCCCATCAAGAAAAAGGTCACCTGGCATGATTCCTGTCACATCGGACGGGTCTCGGGTGTTTATGAGGAACCGCGTGAGCTGATCAGGGCCATCCCCGGTGTCCAATTTGAGGAAATGGCCCATAACCGCGCAGAAGGACACTGCTGTGGAAGCGTTCTCACCTTGATTAAGGATCCGCCTATCGCCGCAGACATCGGAGAATCGCGCCTTTCGGAGGCCGTCGATATTCAGGCAGACACTGTCTTGGGCCTGTGCCCGTGCTGTGAGTTCCAGCTGCGCGTAACAAAGGATAAAAAGGGCGTTCCAGTGGATATTGGCGATCTGGCGGCGTTTGCCTGTAAAGGTCTTGGTAAAGAGTTCAACGACCCAAGCCCTGAAGTAGCGAGACAATGGGCAGTATTCGAAGGTATGATCGCTCTTATGACCCCGAAAGGATTCGCCGACCTGATGGATACGATGTGGCCTGAAATGCTGGATGCCATGCCCTTTGGTATGGGTAAGATGATGCGCGTTATCGGAAAAATGGGTTTTTTCGGCGATGCGATGTTTGCTCTGATGAAGCCGGTGTTCCCGGTCCTATTCCCCAAGCTCCTCCCCGGGATGATGCCCAAAGTGATGCCGACGATGCTGTCGAGAGTGGCCGGCCTGATCCCCATGCCCGATTACATGGAAGAGCAGATGCCGGATATGATGCCCATAGTGATGGACAACCTGATGCCCCATATGCTGCCCGATGTTGTCCCTTTAGCTGTGCCTAAAATGGTTGCCTATTTACGCGGAAGGGCCTAAACGAGTATCAGCTGAACCTGTTTTGCTGAATCCGGCAACAGACAACTGCGCGTTTGTGGCCTCCCAAAAACATCTCCCCTAAGATGTCCTGCCAAAAAAAAGGGCCTCTTTCGAGGCCCTCGAGTCAATTTCTTTATTCTGTTCGGCTGGATTAACGGCCTACTTCCGTCCGAACAATTGACGGACTGTGGCTATTTCGCTTTCCGGATGAAGATGTCGCCGTGGTAGGTGGTGAACTGGTATTCAGGTCCACCTCCACTGATGGTGCCTACGATGGCTTTCTCGAAGCTGATCTTGTATCCGCCACCCTCACCGCGTTCGTCTTCGACGACTTTTTGCGGCGCCTGTACCAACTGGATGTCGAAGTCGCTGTAGACATCGCCCATCTCGGATTTCATTTTGACGTTTGCTTTGAATGTCGGCGGAAAAGTGACGTCGACATCTCCGTTCCACGTGCTGAAAGACATGGGCTTATCCGGATCGATCTTTGTAAAGCTGACATTCACCTGTCCATTATAGGTGTTGGCCACCACAGAACCGGATATCCCTTTAAGAGTCAATTTGCCGTTGTAGTTGTTCGCTTCGATTGCGCCATTGATGTTCTCTATGAGAACTTCTCCGTTGTTGTACGAACCGATCTCCATCGAGGTGTTGAAGGGCACCTGGATCGTGAGGTCTATAGTTTGCTTCATGGAAGAAACATCGATCCTGATCTCGTTTCCTTCTTCTTCGACTTCCAGTCCCGTCCCTGAAGATGCCTGGATCCGGCGCATGCCTTTTGCTTTTTCACTTACGCCCTCTTCTTTCTCTTGGCTGACCAGCCGTTCGCGGATCTTTGCCTCGACGATGACCTCTTTACCTTCGTATCCCCGGACGATGACGCTTCCATTGTAGACGGAGGCCTCGACAAAGCCTGGCTTCGAGGGATTGCTGAAGGACACCGTGGCCCTGTCGGTTTTTACTTCCTGGGTGAAAGCCAATGTTCCTGCGAGGAACAGGAAAACGATTAAAATTGTGGTGAGTTGATATTTTTTCATGTTCTCCTCCTTGTTATCTTTTGTGGATTAAAAGATCGCCATTCAGGGTGTCCATCTTGATCTCTGGTCCTCCTTTGTCGATCCGGACACCCACAAAACGATCGCTCTTGTAAACGAATTTTCCGTTCTCCCGGCCTTTTTTGGCCGGCCTGGACGGTAAGTAACTTATGGGAAAGTCGGAATACCCATCTCCATTAAAGGTTTTGAGACGGAAGTCCGCCGAAAGGTTTTTCTGGAAGCTGACTGACACATCACCGTTTACAGTCTTAAAAGAACAATCAGACTCGGGATTTTTACTGAAGACCACACGGACATCGCCGTTGGCTGTGTGTGCATTTCCAGCACCCGCCACTTCGATCATGTCGATTCTCCCGTTGGCATGATCTATGTCGAACTCGCCCTCGATGTTTTCCACCCGGATCGTGCCATCCGTAGCGGTCTTGAGAGTGAGGTTTGTTGCGTGGGGCACTCTGATCTGGAAGTCATAGTGGACTTGATAGCCGGGGTCGCGCCAGCCCTTCCTCCGTCTATTTTTATCACAGTCCCTGAAGGGGCCGTCGACATAAAGGTCGATGGTGTTTCCGTCTTCTGTAATCTCCAGCCTGAGCTCTTCACGGGCTTTCAGGATTTTTTCTTTATTTCTAGCTTTGATCGTTTTGTGCGCGATGAGCTGTACCTCTCGGCCTTCGAAGCCCTCGACTGAGATGGAGCCAAAAATGTTATCGACCGAGACCTCTTTGGATTTGGATGGATCTTGGAAGTGCAACGTTCGCTCGATTTTCTCCTTCTCTTCGACCTCCAATTTTTCCCCGACGAAAGCTGCGGAGCAAAGGAAAGTTAAGGAAAGAACGAAGGCCATGGCAGCGGGGAAAGATGCCCATTTTTTCATCAGATCCTCCTTAGAAACTGAGCTGTTGAAGCCCCTGTTCGGCGTAATGCTTCACATCGGGATTGAGCCTTTCATCCCGGAGCAACATTCTCAGTGCTTCCACAGCTTGCCTCTCACGCATGTTTACGAGGAGATCGATGAGGGCGACCTGGACAAGGGGAGAGGCCTGTTTTGCGATGGATCGAAGGAGTCCCTCTTTGACCCCGTCGTGGTCATGGAACAGATACAGCGCATCCACTGCAGCCAGGCGGACATTGACGTTCGGGTCGTTATCCAGGGTGTAGAGGAGAGCCTCCAGTGTTTGGGAATCAGGGTTGTCCATGCGCGCGCTGATGCTGACGCCCTTCAGGCGCTCGTTGGCTGATGGCCTGTCGAGCAATGCAATCGCCAGCGTCTGCTGCATGTCCTGGAATTCATTCTTGAGCTCAGCGAGTTGATCTCTATTTTGCCCATGCGAGCTCAGAAAAATTCCGGCGGCTAATCCAACAATCAGGAATAAAAGCGCCATGGAAAGCTGAAAGGCCGGGCGCTTGGGCCACACATTTTCGGCAATATCACTGAGCAACTTTTGAATTCGAGAAGGCTGTTTTTCCTGTACCATGCCCTGTTTGTACGCTTCGAGCATCGTGTAGAAACGGGTTCGCACTTCGCCGCTGGGTTGTTCTTCGGGGATGACACCCAGTTTTGTCCAGATAGCGCTCAGAGCCTCCAGTTCGCTCCGGCAGGAATCGCAGGTTGCCAGATGGTTCTGAACCTTCTCCTGAGTGCTTTGGTCCAATTCTCCGGTGAGAAATTCCGGGAACATTTCCTTTATGTTTTGGCAAGTCATGAGACCGTACCTCCTGATAATTCACAATAGATTCTTCCCAAATCTTTAATGGCACGGTGCACGTGTGCCTTGACCGTACCGATTTGGCAGCCGAACAACTCGGCAATATCCTTATATTTCATATCCTGATATCTGCTGAGGACTAAGACTTCCCTTTTTTTGAGGGGCAGCCGCGCCAACGCTTCCCGCATGAGTTGGACATCTTGTCCGTGCTCCAGCCGGTCTGAGGGTGTTGGCTCGGGCTCCACCACATCCTCCCACTGTTCGTCCAGTGAGAACTCGCCCTTGCTTTTCCTCAAATAATCGATGTGAGCATTCCTTGCGATCTGGTACATCCAAACGGTAAATTTGCTCTGTCCTTTGTAGGTGATCCTGTATTTGAGGATCCTTAGAAATACGTCTTGCACCAGGTCCTCGCTGACGCCTCTGTTTCTTGTCAGTCGGAGAAAAAAATTAAAGAGCTGGACGTGATATCTTTCAAAAAGTACGGCCAGCTTTTCGACTTTTCCTTTCTTGACTTCTTCCATTAAAAAATTATCTGTCATTATGTGCACCGCTGTTGATTTGGGAATCTCGTGCGTCAACTATAAAGACTTGTTTTTTATAAAAAGGTTACACCATCGCAAAGAAATTTTCTATCGAGAATAGAAGTCAGTATGTATAATAAACAATAGATCTATCAGTAATTCGATCTCCAAAGAAAAATGAGGATAAATACAAAAATCAAGATACTGAGAGGGATTCTTCGCCCGTCTAAGGTTTTTTGCCTTGGGATATTGATTTTGATTATTCAGGCTTTCCCTCCGATGGATCTGGCCCAGCAAGAGGTCAGGCTGCACTACCAGACAGATTGGAAGATCGAACCTTCTTTGAAGTATGATGCCATCTGTTTCTTGAATACCTTAACAGGGGATCCTTTTTACCTGAAACACTATCAGAGGGAGTACGAAAAGTTCGCCCAGAAGCTTTCCGAGCCTGTGAAACAAGCCTTGGAGGATCTGCGCCTGACCATCAGAGAGAAAAATCGACTCATCGTGTCCGCCTTTCTCTCTCTCTATTTATCTGCCACTGATGAGGACACACTGGAAGGGCTGCTGAAGGTTCTTGACAACAGTGAAGAGATGCAAAAGAGTTTGAAAACAACTCCCTATTATAGTGATGAAGGTTGGCGCCTGTATGAATCCGTCCGCAATGATCTGAAGACTGTCTTTGTGTTTCTCAAGGACACGCAGTTTGAATCTTACTGGAGAAAGTATATCCTTCCCGAAGCTGAAGAGCGGATAAAAAAGATCCGCAGAGAATTGCCGAAGTACAATGTGACTGCCGAAGTGGAAGCCCTTCTTGGGACAAAGCTTCCCTCACACGAGATCACCGTGTATTTGCTTTTTTTCACGAAACCTCACGGCCTCAAGGTCACCGGGACGCGATTCCTGACTTATATCGATTGGCCCTTTGCCGTCGTTTTGAGGAATGCTGTGCATGAAATGATGCATCCGCCCTTTGATTGGACAGGCGATGGGGAGCTGAGGAGAACACTTTCTCTTTTGAGGGAAGACCGATTCTTGATGGACAAGATCCAGAATCACAATCCGGCTTTCGGATACAACACCTTTGAAGGTTTTATCGAGGAAGATTGTGTTCAAGCTCTCGATCAGGTCATCAATGAGAAGATGGGAATCAGCATCGACCCTCATCGGCGATGGAAGGAATCCGATGACGGGATGCATGTGTTTGCCGTGGCCCTTTACAGTGTGATTAAAGAGGAAAAGTACAACGAAAGGGGAGAGATGTTCAGGGATTTTCTTGTGAGGATGATCCTCTCAGAAAAACTCTCACCTGGAAAGATAAAGTCGATCTATGACGGTTTTTATTCCCATTAGCGGATGATCGTCAGCTTCAGCTCCCTGCTCATATACGGATAAGGTTCAGAGCCATCCTCCGATTCGAGGAATTCCACAAAGAGGGAAATGTCGCCCAGGGAGCAGGGGCTTAGATCGAGTTTATAGATGCTGCTCCAGACTTTACTTCTCTTATTCCACGAATCGAGGATCAGCTCTCCTTCTATAGGCTGAATGCGCATATCGGCCCCTTTGGCGAGGAATTCGGGGTGGAGGTCTTTTTTCCCCTCAGGGAGATAGGCCTGTACGAAAACGGATGCTTCCCCCCACCTCCCGAATTGGTTTGTCACCTTGGGATAGAACTTATACTGGCCGCAGATCAGGCCTCCGTCTTTTTTGGATAGAGCGAAGCGTTTATGCTCTTTTTCTGGATTTTCGGCGAGATCTCCCAAGACACAGTTAATGAGGAGTTTTTCTTTTCGATCTTCGAGTGAAGGAAAATAAACGTCCATATCGCAGGTGCCAACCTCATTCGTTTGAGGGTCAAAAAGGGCGAACACACTCTGGTATTCTTTGTTTCTGAATTCGATCTCCGGGCCTCTAAAATGGTAGCTGAGGTAGTCGATGTTTTTGATAAAATCCATGAACGAAGGACTCAAATTCAAGCCGATGTCGATCTTGCCCCCAAAGCCCTTTTCTCCACTGGTCCTGTCTTTAAGCCAGATGTGGAGATGGAAGAGTTTTGGGGCATACTCGATAAACCTCTCCTGAAATATCTCTTTCACAGGAAGAGCGACATTCATCCAGGGCTCATACTTGCCCGATTCAGAAATAAAAGGAATGAGTTCTCCCTTGAAGGGCAGGTCTTTAAAGAGTTCCGGGTTGTAAAAGGCCGTCACCAGGACCATTTTATCCATCTCGTTATCCGTATAGTCCGTGTAGCCTTTTCGGAAACGAATGTCCAGACCTCCCCGTTTGACGTTCACCTTGATCTTGTGGTATCCATCATCCGCTTCATCTTGACGCGGATAAAAACTCAGCTGGTAATAGTGGTTCAGGTCCGTGTCCATGACTTTCCGGAATTCTTCGAGTTTGTTTGCACCTCGCAAGGCATCCGCACCCGTGTCTTCGGATAACCACCTCAGGTTCTGGACTTTTCTGATCTTATCACCCTGCCGGAACCTCAGATGGTCCATTTCGTTCTGCTGGTAGTATTCGGCCGAGGCTCCGGAAAAGATGTTTTTCACAAAGATACTGCTGTCGAAAGAATAGATGGAGATATTCTGGGCATTGGCGAAATGGATGATCTCTCTGAGGACTTCCTCGCCGTTCTTAAAGTTTTTTTTGTCCAGAATGTTGAAGGGATCGAAAACCCGGATGTCCTCTATTTTGCCCCAGATTTTGTTGATGTATGCCTCTTCGATTTCCGCGCCGGGAATACCGCTTCGGATATTGGGGAACATGTCTGGCGGTGAAAGGTCGGGAATCCCCGCACTCACAAGGAGGATGTATTTTCTTCCAGGGAAACCCCTCATCATGTTGAATGTGGCCAGGAGTCCACCGACTGTTTTTTCAAACCGCAGCCTCTCTCTGTGGATAAAATCTATCCTCTGCATATCCTCGAAATATGAACCGGCAGAAGCGTTTTCCATACCGATGTTCTTTTCAGGGTCTCGGTCTGATTCAGCAGGAGTCTGGGCTTCTTCCTCCGTCTTTGTCTCATCCGTATGAGCAGGCTCGATAGACGTTTCTAATTTCCAGATGCTTCCCGAAGCCCTCTCAACGGAATTTCGGATGAGATTTTCATTTGTGGTAAAGGGTTGGATAATCTCGATACCGCTGGACGGATTGAGCTGAAGAACCATGACCTCATGACCGAGCTTCACAATAGAGACCAGATCTTCAACGATCTGTTCGCTCCCATGCGTCATCTCCCTTTTCCAGGAGTTGATGCTGTCGAAAACAACAGCCAGTCTCTTTTTGGGAGCACCGGATTGAACCTGTCGATCCAATTCCTCAGGAACGGTCAATTCCCTTTGATCAAAGCTTATGAGTTCGAAGGAGTTGATGGCCACGCGTTTGTCGTCTTCAAAGAGCTCGAAGTCTTCTTTGGTGAGGTCCTTGACGAATTCTCCGTCCTTGGTCGCGATGACGTCAACGAGGACGAGGCGTACCTTGACCTCATGTTTCTCCTGGGGTAGCAGTTGGTGCTGCGGCTGTTCCTGTTTGCCATAAAGACAGAGAATCACGACGAAGACCGAGGTCAAGAATAAAACGATCGCTTTTTTTGGAATCGTCCCTGTATCCACTGTTTATGCTAAGATTCTCCTGGCGATGTCGATTTGCAAGATTTCTCGGAACTCAATAACGGATTTTTCCATCTCCCTACAATTATACATGTGCAATAAATATGCCACAATAAGCTCCTTCAAAAATTTCAATCTTAAGGGTTAAATTTGAATGGCGAGCCACAAAAAATGCTTGAAGTTGTGTTGTGTGTAAAATATTTTGACAGAAAAGTAAGAGTTTATAAATCCATGTTGAATGATGTCAGGGTGTTCCAATCGGTGACTTTGAGAACAAAATGCCGCTCCGTTTTTTCTCGGTCCATCCGGGGAATGGACCCCCCTTTTTTTTAGTATGAGGACCGCTTCTCAAAAGGTCTGCTCGGGGAGAGAACCTTCTTTGGATTCATACCCAATGGATTTGAAAATGGTGCCCGTGAGATTGGGAAGCATCTTTATTTCCGTGATGCTCTCAAGTTAAGTGATAATAGCAGGCGTTCGTCACAGTCCATATTCGTCGAAGACCCCCCCCCACCCGCCACCATCCGACTCATAAGGACAGTGACTCGCTCTTTTTTACGTCTAATGCCTTTATTACGGAAATAAGAATGCTTACGTCAGAATGATGCCCCGTTGACTTGGCTGTGATGGGGTGATATAAAACATGTATCATTGGTGCCATGAATGCTCTGACCTATAAAAAAGCCGGGGTCGACATCGACAAGGCTGATGCGTTTGTCAAAAAGATCAAACCACTCTTGCAAAAAACGTCCCGGCCCGAAGTTTTGGGCCGGATCGGAGGATTCAGCGGGCTCTTCCAGCCCCAAATCAATAGAATCAAGAATCCTGTTCTTGTCTCAGGCACGGATGGTGTGGGAACCAAACCTTTTATTGCAGACCTTCAGGGTAAATTCGACACGGTGGGGATCGACCTGGTGGCCATGTGTGTGAATGATGTTGTGGTTTGCGGAGCAGAACCCCTCTTTTTTCTGGATTACATCGTGTGTGGTCATCTGGACACAAGCAAGCTGTATGAATTGATGAAGGGGATTGCCAAGGGTTGCCGGTTGAGTGGGTGTTCTCTGATCGGCGGAGAAACAGCGGAACACCCGGGGATGTATGCCAAAGACAAAATAGATCTGGCCGGATTTTGTGTAGGGATGGTCAGCAGAGAGAAGATCATCGACGGGAGGACATGTCGTAAAGGCGATAAGGTTCTCGGACTCGCTTCAAGCGGTGTTCACAGCAACGGTTTTTCTCTCATCCGTAAGGTCTTCAGCCAAAAGGAGCTGAAGGGTCCTTTGGGCGGGCAGCTTCTCAGGCCCACTCGAATCTATGTGCGACCCATCCTTCATTTGATCCAGAAAGTCCGCGTAAAAAGTTTGGCCCATATAACGGGTGGAGGATTTTTCGATAATATCCCCAGGATACTGCCTCCGGATTTATCTGTCCGTATTCAAAAGGGGTCCTGGCCCATTCCCCCAATTTTCAAGAAGATCCAAAGCAAAGGCCGGATCGCTGATCATGAGATGTTCAGGACCTTCAACATGGGGGTGGGGATGGTGGCGATCCTCAGCCCTGGAAGTGTGAACCGTGCCCTGACACTGTTGGATGAGATGGGACTGAAAGCCTGGAAAATCGGGGAAGTGACGGAAGACAAAAAAAGAGTCCAGATCCTCGACTAGCGGATTTTTCTATTCCCCCCTGCCGATGAATTTTTTCCATTCGAAGAGCGAGGGATCGTGTGTGTAATTCCTGAGGGCATTTGCTGTCTGGGGTGATAGCTCCTCCAACCAGGTGCCTATGGATTGGATCCGGTTTTTCTCGATGTCAACCATGGAAACCACGCGTACAGAGATATCCGAATTTTTATAGCGGTTCACACGTTGAGCTTGGAAGAGAAAATCATTCATCCTGAAATTGGGATCGAGGAAAGCTCGGGGTCTGACTCCAAAGGTTTTAAATGCTTTCTCCCAGAGCTTCAGGGAGTAGCCGTAATGGGTGCAATTAAAACTCACATACAGTTCGGGAGCTGAGTTGCCCAATTTCTGGAGAGCGTCGTCCACATAGGCCAGGACCAGCATCTCGGTCTCATCGCTGTTATACCCCTTTTCGATATAAGAGACCAATTCCGGACAGGCTTGAGAAACGATCCTTTCGGGGAGGAATCCTTTCTGCACTAACTTTTGTTTATACGTACCTTCGCTCACTGTCGTCTGTGTTCCGAAGAGGATGACCTTTGCGGCCGGGTGAGTTTTCAAATTTTGGGCGATCAGGTCGACTCCTGCATCCACGATTCCCACGACAGGGATAACGCTCTTCCGCGAAAAATATGTGTCGTTGTAGAGGACTGAGAGCGTGTTGCACCCGATCAGAATCAGGTCCGGAGAGTATTTTTCTTCGAGGCTTTCCAGTGCACTGTTGAACATCCGAACTTTCTGTTGTCGGGTTTGCAGACTATTGTATCCTCCCTCATTCGAGAAAAGGGCGTTATAAAACACAAAATCGACCCTTTGGAAGGTTTTGGCCGTTTTCATCCGTTCCACAGCGTCGCCCAGGATGGAAAGCCCGCCCAGCCCTGAATCTGTCACAACTATCGTGACTTCTTTTTTATTGAAAAAATCGGCCAGTTTGTCTTCTTTGGCGAACGTCTGTCGGTCAGCGCAGGAATTGAACGCAAGGAATCCGAATATAGTCAGTGGCAAGGCAAAGATCTTCAGGAATTGGAAAGTGTTTTTTCGCGACATTTTTTAGTGTGTTCCGCCTAACATGTTCGAAATGAGGAAGATAGCACAGGTCATGTATGATGTCAAAGAAAAAAACAGTTGTCTCCTTTTGAGTCCATGGAACGGTTCAATAATCCCCTTTGCCTTTTGGCATGGAAATTGCTTAAATAGGTGGAAGAATGAGACCAAGGGCTTGTTTTCTTTTGGCCTGTGTTTTTTTACTCATAGTTTGTACTCCCGCGCAGTCTAGAGGGGGACCGTACAGCAAATTTATCCTTGGCATCAACTTAGGGTTGGGCAAATGGACAAGTCATGTAAACAGAGACGTTCTCCTTTATCCCTTAGCCTCTTTCCCGCCGGATTACACAGCAGGTCTTATGGACAGCGATACAGACGTGAATCTGCTTTATGGCTTTAATTTTTTATACAATTTCACTCCAAAATTCGGGCTCCAATTGGAATTCAGCCGGATAAACGCAGAATATTTGATCGTTCTTTGGCTGAGACCACAATGGGGTGGTGATTCCACTCAGTATGATTCGATGAGTTTGCCTTGGACGATCACCACGGTTTACCTTAACGGTGTTTTCAGTTTCAAAAAGACGGCCGGAAAGGTCGCGCCCTTCGCCTTTGCAGGAGTGGGATTCAACATCCTCCATAAAAAGAGCGCTTTAGGGAAATATTTTGAGGTTGAATCTGAGTCCAGTGTGGATTTTGGGCTAAAGGGAGGAGGGGGGATCGGCTATGATTTGCCAGGGGCACCCCTGGGCTTTGAACTGAGAGCATTTATTCTCTATCTCACTACGGCTGGCATCGAGGGCTATTCGTATTACTCTTACTCAACTCCATCACCGGAATTTTCGACGCAAAACCTAGTGTGGGGTGTTGACTTCGGACTGAAATATCGGTTTTAGGTCTGTGCTTGATCGGTTTCAGAGCCGATTCCCTTTAGAAGAACGCATTTGCAGAATCGATAATGTAGGGACCGTTTCCTAAACGGTCCGCTCGGAGTGCGGATCCTAATATTGAGTGCCTCAATTGTGTGGTGGAGAAAACCGTGTGAAGGGCCACTCGGACACCATTTCTCGCGTTTTTGAAGATACTTCTGTGGCGAAAAGATATTTTGACATCCCCCCTTGACTCTGATAAGCTTTGGCAAAGGGAAAAACTGCCTTTTGAGACCAAGTTGAGAGGTATTCATGGCAAAAAAATCCAGTACGAGCCTCTACAGGGAACAGAGAGTGGGGATCTTTGTCGACGTCCAGAATCTGTACTATTCGGCCAAATTTATCCATAAAGCCAAAGTCAATTTCAAAACCCTCCTCAAAGAAGCCATCAAGGGCCGTAACCTGATCCGGGCTATTGCCTATGTGATCAAGGCCGATGTCAAGGATGAAGCCAATTTTTTCGATGCACTCAAAAATTTTGGATATGAAGTCAAAGCCAAAGATCTCCAGGTGTTCTACGGTGGCGCAAAAAAAGGGGACTGGGATATCGGCATCGCCATGGACCTGATCGAGCTCGCATCGCGGCTGGATGCCATTGTTCTCGTGAGTGGAGACGGAGATTTTGTTCCGCTCGTCAACCACGTCAAGCACGCTTTGGGCTGCTATGTGGAGGTCATGGCTTTCGGGAAATCCTGCTCTCAAAAACTCATCGAAGTCGCTGACAATTTTATAGACCTGGAGCAGGATACCTCAACCTATCTTATCCAAAGCGGGAAATCGTAATTTTCTAGAGACAAAATGAAATGTATCTTCTGGTGTGGAGTTTGTGTATTGTTGTGTCTAAGTTTTGGTTTCAGTGGACAGGCCTATAAAAACAATAAGCTCTATGGCGGGACAAAAATCCCGAAATACTCTGGGGAGGCATTAAAAACGATCGCTTTTCCCATCGGGGGATTGGGCACGGGAAACATCACTCTTGGAGGCCGGGGAGAGATCAGAGAGTTGGAGGTCTTCAACAGGCCGCTCAAGGGGAAATATCCGGATCTTACTTTTTTTTCAATATGGGTTGGAGAGGAAGGAAAAGAACCTGTCGCCAAGATCCTTGAACGACAGCTGATCCCTCCCTATGTCGGTTGGATGGGTTTTCCACGGAATCAACTGGCCGGAGTGTCCCGATTTGAAGAGGTGGAGTTCACGGGAGAATATCCCTTTGCCCGAGTGGGATTTATAGACAGTCGGATCCCTGTGGATGTGAGCCTCGAAGCCTACAACCCGTTCATCCCGCTTTCACCCGATAAGAGTGGAATTCCTGCCGCTATTTTTAACTGGAAGATCAAGAATAACAAAAACACGCGGTGTGCGGTTTCCTTGGCATTCAGCATGCAGAATCCCATAAAGACCCCGGACGAAAACCAAAGCCTGTCCTACGGGAAAAACCTGAACGAGTACATTGATGAGGAAACATTCCAGGGAATCCGGATGACATCCGCTCGATCGGATCCGGATGCTCTTGAGTACGGGAGTTTGGCTGTCGTCACTCCTGAAAAAAGTGTCGATATCCAGACCCGTTGGTACAGAGGAGGGTGGTGGGATAACGCCCACATCTTCTGGGATGACTTTGCTGATGACGGACGGATCCAAAAGGTTCTAGACAGTGAGGAATCCCAAACAGACAGGAGTGACGTGGCGACTGTTCTGGTGTTTTTCGAGCTGGGTCCTGGTGAGGAGCGCGTCGTTCCCTTTGCCTTGACCTGGTTTTTCCCGAACAGAGAGAACTATTGGAATCGCGAGGACAACGTTCGCGGGAAGAGATTCCGGAACTATTATGCAACCCAATACCAAGATGCCTGGGATGTGGCCAGGCAGTTGTGGAACGATATCGATGCGCTCTATAAGACGACAAGAAAATTCCACGAGGTGCTTTTCGGTTCGACTTACCCCGGTTATGTCCTCGATGCTGTGTCATCTCAATGTTCCTCGTTGAAGACAAACCTCGTGATGCGCATGGACAGCGGTGCGCTTTTTGGTTTTGAAGGTCTGACAGATGACAGCGGATGTTGCCCCTTGAACTGCACGCACGTATGGAATTATGAGCAAACCATGGCCAGTCTTTTCCCATCCTTGGAACGCTCTGTCCGGGAAACGGATTTCCTGCACAACACCTTTGATAACGGATACCAGGTTTTCAGAACTCTCGCCCCTCTCGGGGATTACTGGTGGGCTTACAAGCCTTGCGCCGATGGCCAGATGGGAAATATCGTCCGTGTGTACAGGGAATGGAAATTTTCAGGCGATACAGACTGGCTCAAACAGCTGTGGCCAAGAGTCAAGGGTGCTCTCGAGTTTGCCTGGAAGGGCGTAGGGAGCGTATCGGAGGGATTTCTCTGGCAAAAAGAGATGCTCTCCTTACCGTGGGACCCTGATAAAGATGGCGTCATGGAAGGGGAGCAGCACAACACGTATGATATTGAATTCTACGGACCGAATACGATGACAGGATCTTTGTATCTCGCAGCACTCAAGGCCGCCGCAGAGATGGCCACAGCCGTGGGCGAACAGAAGAAATCGGCAGAGTATACAGAGATGTTTATGGCAGGCTCAAAAAAATATGAGGAGTTGCTGTGGAATGGTGAATATTACGTGCAGAAGATCGATGTCCTCGAAGGATTGGTCGTTCCCGATCACTTAAAATCTCCCGTAAAGGCGTGTGACAATCCTGCCTGCCAAGGAAAGGAATCCCCCGGCGGGAACAAGGTCTCGCTCGAGCAGGGGCAGTCCGTTCCCAAGTATCAGTATGGGGATGGATGTCTATCAGATCAGCTGCTCGGTCAGTATTTGGCTTATGAGACAGGCCTGGGCTATGTCCTCGAGAAAAATCATGTGGACAAAGCCCTGGAGTCTATATTTCAGTACAATTTCAAGGCGGGGCTCCGTGAGTTCTCCAACGTCCAGAGAGTTTATGCGTTGAATGACGAAGACGGACTTCTGTTGTGTTCCTGGCCAAAGGGCCGCAGGCCGGCTCTTCCGTTCGTCTACTCGGATGAAGTTTGGACCGGCATCGAATACCAGGTTGCGGCTTCCCTGATCTATTCCGGACATATCGATGAGGGATTGACACTCGTCAAAGCCATCAGAGGGCGACATCGGGGTTTTAACCGCAATCCATGGGATGAGTTCGAGTGCGGGCATCATTATGCCCGCGCCATGGCCAGCTGGGCCGTCCTCCTCGCCCTGTCAGGCTTTCAGTACGACGGGACTACTCGTTTCATCGCGTTTGCCCCAAAAATAAATGAGGACGATTTTTTCACCTTTTGGTCCACGGGAACAGGGTGGGGGAGCTTTCAGACCGCAGAGAACAAAGTGGTGTTGAGGGTTGATTACGGAAGCCTGGAAATCGCCGAACTCGGCCTTTCAGCAGGGTACGACGTCAAGATCATCGAAAGCTGCCTGTTCGCATCTAAAGAGATAAAGGCCCGCCTGGAGCCCAAAGATGGTTTATCCGTTGTTGCTTTTGATGAACCCTTGAAGCTTGGAGAGGGTGAGGAAGTTGTGATCAACTTCAAGAGCTCTTCATCTCTATGAGGGTTCTCCGGAATGAAAAGAACCTGCGATTTTGTCGATTCCAAAATCGGGCTTTCCTCGCTTGGTTTTTCCCCCATCAGGTCCCCTGATCGGGGTGGATTCCATAAATTTTAGTTGGAGGTGGATTGGATGAAGTTAGAAGTTATCGACAAGATGGCTGCCTTGGTCGCCGCAGCCTTCGGTTTGATCGCAGCTTTGGCCTGGAACGGTGCCATACAGGCCATCTTCAAGAAAGTTTTTGGCACGGCTGAGGGCATTGGCCCGATGCTCGTCTACGCGATAGTCGTGACGATCATCGCTGTTATTGCCACCCTTTGGATCGGCAGAGCCGCTGGGAAAGCTAAAGCTAACGCTGAAGCAAAAGCTGAAGCTAAAGAAAAGTAGCCCTTCTTTATTCCCTTCTTGTAGCCGCACTCTTTTTCTGGGTTGCCCCTTCCAAAGTCCAGAAGTCTACTCTCGCGGCTTTTTCTAGGTATTGCGCACCCCTCTGGGGTGAGATCTGCTCGGAATAGGACCCAAGTTCAATAGAATTTGATGGGCTGAAACTTTCACGGGAATTTCAGCGTTATTCAAGTGAAGGCTGAAGACAGAGAGGAGGGCAATCCCATGAAGCGATATGTGTTCTATGGAATGGTTTTAATGCTCCTGTTTTTCCAAAGCTCCTTCAAAACCGAATCCAAACCCCTTCATGAGATCGATCTTCTCCCCGTTCAGATTTCCGAATTCTATGAAGGGCATAATTTCATCAGTTCCTTCAGCACAAGAGCTGAGAGGAGTATGCTGATCGAAAAATACGGCAAGACAGGAATCCGTGAGGATCAGGAGACGGAAAGGCTGAGAAAAGTGTTCGCCCGGATAGCGCGTCTCAAGGAACAATTGTATGTTGAGGATCCCGAGATGGTTCACTGGGTGGGACCCACTCCCAAATTCTGGCGGTTCCACTTCCGGCCTGTTCTTTTTGATGCAAGGAACATCCACATGTCGGGGAGCAGCGCTATCGTTGAAGTTGTGTCTTATGAAGTGGAACCCGAGACGGTGTTGAGGTTTATCTCATCCTATAACCAAAGCAATGGGGATACCCAAAAGATTCCCTCTCTCGACGAACGCATACTAAATGCGAGATCTTGTTCGCCGGGAAAAGAATTCCACCGCTGGATTCTTCAAAACGGGAAATGGAGAAAAAGCGTCGCAGATCTCTTCCAGCTCAAAGATAAAAAGAACTGAAAAGCATCCCGAAGAAAAGAGATCATCTCCTTTGAAGCGTTTGTGTTCCCATTAATCATTGAGGGGCGTTCCCAGATATGTTTTCCCCTTTCCTTTTCACCTCGGCGGGGCTATAATACAAAAGGTGATACAATGGAATCGAAAACATTCGGTAACAACAAGAGTTGGGCTGTTTTTGTATTCATCCTGTTTGCCGTTCCTCTCCTTACCGGGACCGCCAGCGCACAAAAATTCCAGTTCTCTGTATTTGGTGGGATCAATCATGTATTTGCCTACGGGTCAGAGGATGATTATGTGTTGGGCGAGAACGACTTCCCTGTGACTCCCGCCCATACCCCTCCAACCCTGGGGGCTTCTTTTGCATTTTTCTTCTCGGAGAAGTTTGGATTGGAAGTGGACGGGCGCTATGTGTTTTCTTCGAAAGTGACGCTGGAGGACCCTTCGGACCAGGATACTGTCGAGATAGATACGGCGAAACACTATTCATTGACCCTGAATCTCCTCTACCAATTCATGAACGGGAATCTCAGGCCATACATTGTGGCTGGAGGGGGCTTCGATAAACTGATGGCTGAGGATACCTCCTACACCACAGAATATGGTTTCGAGATCACCCTGGAAGCCCCGGAAAAAACTGTCGATGCCGTTGCCAATTTTGGGGCGGGGCTGAACTATTTTTTGAGTGACAGGTTGGGATTTAAGCTGGATGTCCGTTATGTGATGATTTTTGCCGATCCCAAAAACGTCAACAGCCTGAACGCGGTCTTCGGCGTTTCAGTTCGGTTTTAAAATCGGGCTGCGCTCCCTGCTTTTGAATTCACCACATTTCAAGACTTTTTTGATACTTTTTTATGGAAAGTGTATCTCTTTTGTCTATGCAATAGAGACATTAGACAAGATCGTGATTACGATCGTGACTCAAAACTTGATTTAAAGAAATTTTTCTGATTTATTGAGGAGAAGTTTATCCGGATTTATATCCCGTTAGATTGGAGGTGAATGTGAGGGAAAGAGGTATAGGAAGGTTTGTTGTTTTTTGTTTTGTGCTGGGGCTTTGGATTGTCGGAACTGTATCTGGAACGGAAAAAGATTACAGATTGCTCGACACAGAGACTTTTCTCGAGATGGAATCGATCAGGAGTCCACAGATTTCGCCAAACGGCACACAGATCCTTTTCACGCGGGGCTGGGTGGACAAAATGGAGGACAGAAGCCGGAGCAACATCTGGATCGTGGATATTGACGGAACACGAGTGCGAGAGCTAACGCATGGAAACTGGAGGGATTCCTCGCCGGTGTGGTCGCCAGACGGAGAAAAGATCGCCTTTCTCTCTGACAGAGACGGGACGACCCAGATCCACGTTCTATGGCTGGATACCCGAGAAGTTGCGCAGTTGACACATCTCGAGCGCACCCCAGACAACCTTGTCTGGTCGCCAGACGGAAAGATGCTGGCTTTTACGTCCTTTATCCCCGATAAAAAACCCCTCTTGGTAGTCAAGCTTCCGGGATTTCCAAAAGGCGCAAAGACGGCTGACCCGGCTGTCATTGTTGATCGATTGAGTTGGGCGCGGGATGGAAGAGGTCCACTGCCTAAAGGATACGACCACGTTTTTGTTATCGACGCACAGCTTGGAGGGACGCCCAGGCAAGTGACGTCCGGAGATTACTCCCACAATGATCCCCAATGGTCGAAAGATGGAACCACCATCTATTTCAGTGCCATCCGTAAGCCCGATGCAGAATACTTGCGGGGGGATACGGAGATCTATGCGGTGAGTCTTGAAACGCTCGAAATGCAGACCCTTACCGACCGCAAGGGTCCGGATGGCAATGCCAGAATCTCTCCCGACGGGCAGTGGATCGCTTATACAGGATATGACGACAAAAATTACACAAGCCATCTTTCGAGTATCTACCTGATGGATATTCACGGAAATCAGAAAAAGCTTCAGGCGGGGGATCTCCCCAATTCTCCATCAAAAATCATTTGGGCCCAGGACAGCTCGGGAGTGTATTATTTGATGCGAGAAAAGGGCGAATCCAACGTCTGCTTTGCTCCAAGATCTGGTCCAGTAAAGAAAATAACAGAAGGCGTTCATTACTTTGCTGACTTCTCATTGGCACAGAACGGCATGGTCGCAGCAACTCTTTCCACTTTTCACAGACCGGAGTATCTGGTGACATTCAACATCAATAGCCCGAAGGCCATTAATGAGCTTGTGGATGTCAACGCTGATGTGCTGGCCAATGTCAAGCTTGGAGAGGTGGAGGAGATGTGGTTTAAATCTCCGGATGACCTTGACCTTCAGGGCTGGCTCATTAAACCCGCAGAGTTCGACGCCAACAAAAAATATCCTTTGCTTCTCTGGATTCATGGGGGTCCCTGGGCGATGTATTCCGTGGACTTCGATTGGGCCTGGCAGAACTTTGCTGCCGAAGGTTATGCTGTCCTATACATGAATCCAAGGGGGAGCACGGGCTACGGTCAGGATTTTGTGAACGGTATCCAGTTTGCCTATCCAGGCAAGGATGGGGATGATTTGCTCGCTGGAGTGGATGCGGCCATTGCGAAGGGCTTCATCGATGAGGACAACCTGTTCGTGTGTGGCGGCAGCGGAGGAGGGGTTCTCACGGCTTGGCTGGTCGGGCATACGAATCGTTTCAGGGCGGCTGTGTCGATGAGGCCGGTCATCGACTGGCATTCCTTTGTGGGGACAACAGACGGGCCTTTCTGGTATCGGCAATTCGAGAAATATCCGTGGGATGACCCGATGCTCTACGCCATGCGCTCCCCTCTCCACTATGTGGCCAACGTTAAAACCCCGACCATGGTCATGACCGGGGAAGCGGACCTGCGGACACCGATGTCCCAGAGCGAAGAATACTACCGTGCTTTGAAGATGCTGAAGAAAGAGACTCTTCTCGTTCGCATGCCGGAGGAATTCCATGGGTGGCGGCGGCCATCCCATCGCCTGCTCCAGCAGCTTTATCTCATGGCTTGGTTTGAGAAACACATGAAGAAATGAAGGACGGAGTCTGACGGTTCCCATTAATAGAAAAGGAGAGAAGGTATCTACAATACTCGATTCGCCACAACAGTGTTTGCATCTTGGTTGGTTTTCTTATTGATCGATTTCTTGGCCCATGCAGCACTTTTAAAACCTTTCTGGGACAAAGAATATTTGGCCCTCAAATCAGCGGATGAGCTTTTTGTCTTGATCCCCTTTGGGTACATCGGTTTTCTTTTTTTGACTCTGCTCGTTGGCTGGATCTATGTTCGGATATCTCTACCATCCTCGATCGATAAAAAAACGATTCTGGTTAGTTATGGCAGTGGTTTTCTTGGGATTGGTGATAGGTGTTGTGATCCAGAATGTAAATGTCACATCTCTACACTAGCGTAAAAAATACTGAGAGGATAAAATGCATTTGAAAGATCTATTCATGATTTCTGGAGGGTTCCGATGAAAGAGTCACTGGGTCCAAAAACGATCGTGTATCCAACACCCGTATTTGTTGTAGCAACCTACGACAAAGAAGGGAAACCGAATGCAATGACAGCCTCCTGGGGAGGCATCTGCTGCTCGAGACCTCCATGTGTAGCTGTGTCCTTGAGGAAGGCCACTTATACATACTGGAATATTGTCGATCGGGAGGCTTTCACCGTAAATATTCCTTCTGAAACACACATCCGTATGGCGGATTATTTTGGGATAGCCACAGGTAAAACCGAGGACAAATTTGCGGCGACCGGGCTTCAGCCTGTAAGAAGCAGTCTTGTGGACGCCCCCTATATCGAGGAATTCCTTTTTGTCTTGGAATGCAAACTGCTCCAAACCGTTGAAATAGGGCTCCACACCCTATTCGTCGGAGAAATTCTCGACATAAAGGCCGACACATCCGTTCTTGATGAGAAGGGACGGCCGGATATCGAAAAAGTCAAGCCTATCCTCTATGCCCCGGAGAGCAGTAAATACTATGGTGTGGGAGAATTTCTAGGGAAAGCTTTTTCCATCGGGAAGGTGATAAAAAACGCTTGACAGCGGAGAGCTGGTTATGGTATATTGATTGAGCGCTCGCTCAATCAATCGATGGCTAAAACAATCTCTCGAACAAAAGAGATTCCCACCTGTATCAAAGATCCCGAGCTGGTCCACCAAAGGCGCCGTCAGATCGTAGACGCATCCGTCCAGCTTTTTATAGAGAAGGGTTTTCACCGGACGACGACCAGAGAGATCGCCAGAGCCTCGGGCATTTCCAATGGATTGCTGTATGAGTATGTGCGGTCGAAAGAGGATGTCCTCTATCTGGTTTGTGACGCCATCCATGCGGAGGTTGAACAGGGCGTTGCCGATGCTCTACGGAAGGCATCGGGAGGGCGGGATGTCCTGGCTGCGATGATCCGTGAATACTTTCTTGTCTGTGACCGGATGAGCGACCACATTCTGCTCATCTACCAGGAAACAAAAACGCTTCCCCTCCACTGGCAGAAAAAAGTCCTGGAGAATGAAGTCCGGTTGACAAACATTTTCGTTAAAGCGGTGACAGATTTGGTCTCCAGCAATGAATTGCCTCGGATGGATAAAGATTCCGTCGAGTTGATCGCGCACAACATCGTCGTCCTCGGGCACATGTGGACATTCCGGCGGTGGTATTTGTCTTCCCGTTACACGATCGAGGACTACATCCAGCATCAGATCGATTTTATTTTGGGTCGGTCCACAGGAAAACGCAATGCTTGAAGTTCGAAAAATGGAGAGGCGAAGAAAAGCCTATTGTCCTGGATTTTTAATAAAAGATGGGGATCCGGAAAAGACAGGGAGAAAGGAGTGACCATGAGCTTCGAAATGCAACCATACACACCCAAACACCATATCCGGGTGGTTACGGCCACCGCTCTTTTTGATGGGCATGATGCTTCTATCAACATTGTCCGGCGATTGCTCCAGAGTACGGGCGTGGAGGTGATCCACCTGGGACACAACAGGTCTGTTGAGGAAATCGTCGATGCCGCAATAGAGGAAGATGCACAAGGAGTGGCTGTTTCCAGCTACCAGGGAGGGCACATCGAGTTTTTTAAATTTTTGGTCGACCTTTTAAAGGAAAGGGGCGCCTCTCACATCAAGGTCTTCGGTGGCGGGGGAGGAGTGATCATTCCCGAGGAGATCGCAGAGCTCGAGCATTATGGCGTGACAAAGATCTATTCACCCGAGGATGGGGCCAAATGGGGGCTTCAGGGGATCATCAACCACATGGTCAAAAGGTTGGATTTTTCGACCGCGAACACGGAGCCCTTTGATATAGAGAACCTTTCTCCGGATAACACGCTCGTAATCGCAAGGGCGATCACTGCTTTAGAGCTGGCAAAAGCACAGGACGACGGAGATATCGCCATGCTCCGGGAAGAGCTCTCTCATAAATGGGGAGAGAGGCCGGTTCCCGTTATCGGGATCACAGGAACAGGCGGAGCCGGGAAATCGTCGATGACCGATGAGATCGTTCTGCGTTTGCTTCGGGACATCAAAGATGTTCGGGTGGCCATCGTGAGTTGTGATCCTTCAAGGCGAAAGAGCGGCGGAGCTCTCCTGGGAGATAGGATCCGGATGAACGCCATTGGGTCGACAAGGGTTTACATGCGGTCCTTGGCAACCCGCCAGTCTCAAATGGAAGTGCCCGATGTGCTTCCCGAAACTCTTCTGGTCCTCAAAGCGGCTGGTTTCGACATGATCTTTGTCGAGACTGCAGGTATCGGGCAGGGGGATTCCCAGATCGTCGACCTGGCAGACTTGTCGCTCTATGTTATGACGAGTGAATTCGGCGCCGCCACCCAGCTCGAGAAGATCGATATGCTGGATTATGCGGATATTATCGTCGTCAACAAGTATGAAAAACGCGGCGGCGAGGATGCGGTGAGAGATGTGCAGAAGCAGGTTCAGCGGAACAAAGACGCTTTTGATAAAGATTTGGAGGACATGCCTGTTTTTGGAACGATCGCCTCTAAATTCAACGACGACGGAATGACTGCTCTCTATCTCAAGATCCTGAATTCTATCCGGGAGAAAACAGGTGTGAATTTTAAATCCCACCTGCCCCCGACAGATCACAAAACATCGACATCCAAAACTATCGTCATTCCTCCGGAGAAGATCCGTTATCTTTCTGAGATCGCAGAAACCGTGCGGAATTACCACAACCGGACGGAAGAACAGGCAGAGGCGGTGCGGCGTGTCTGGCATCTCAAGGAGAGCGCAAAAACGATCGCTGAAAAATCGACGGAGGGCCATCTACCCGAGCTTCTCACTCAACTGAAAGACGAGATCGCGAAGGCTGAGAGAGATGTCAACGAGGAAACGCAAAAGCTGCTTTCCGAATGGGGAGAGATCCAGGAGACATACTCGAAGGAGGAGCTGGTTTATAAAGTGCGGGGGCGAGAGATCAGCCAGCCCTTGTACTCGGAATCGCTGGCTCATCAAAAGATCCCCAAGATATCTCTTCCGGCGTTTAAAGATCCGGGTGAGATATACAGGTATTTGAGGAGAGAAAACGTTCCGGGACGTTTTCCCTTTACAGCGGGAGTTTTTCCCTTGAAGAGGGTTGGGGAAGACCCCACGCGGATGTTTGCCGGTGAGGGAGAGCCGGCACGCACGAACCGGAGATTCAAGCTTCTATCTGCCAGTTATGAGGCCAAACGTTTGTCCACAGCCTTTGATTCGGTCACACTCTACGGATGCGACCCGGACAAGCGTCCGGACATCTATGGCAAAGTGGGGACGTCTGGAGTGAGCATCTGCACTCTGGATGACATGAAGGTTCTGTATGGAGGGTTCGACTTGAGCGCTCCTAATACCTCTGTCTCCATGACCATCAACGGACCTGCCCCTATCATCCTGGCCATGTTCCTGAACGCTGCTATCGACCAGAAAGTGGAAGCTTTTGTTGCTGAAAACGGACGGGAACCCACCAAAGAACAGTATGAGAACATCCGTGCCTCTGTGCTTTCCAATGTGAGGGGAACCGTTCAAGCCGATATACTCAAGGAGGATCAAGGACAGAACACTTGCATCTTTTCCATCGAGTTCGCCCTGAAGATGATGGGCGATATCCAGGAATATTTTGTTCAGAACAAGGTCCGAAATTTCTATTCGGTTTCCATCTCTGGCTATCATATTGCCGAAGCGGGAGCCAATCCGATCACACAGCTCGCGCTGACACTGTCCAACGGATTCACGTATGTGGAGTACTATCTGTCCCGCGGCATGCCACTGAACAGTTTTGGCCCCAACCTCTCCTTCTTCTTCTCGAACGGGATGGATCCTGAATACACGGTCATCGGTCGCGTGGCCCGGCGCATTTGGGCCATTGCCATGCGCGAGAAATACGGCGCGTCCAAGCGTTCGCAGATGCTCAAGTATCACATCCAGACGTCCGGCCGCTCACTCCACAGCCAGGAGATCCAGTTCAACGATATTCGGACGACACTCCAAGCCTTGTGTGCCATCTATGACAACTGCAACAGCCTCCACACCAATGCCTACGACGAGGCGATCACAACGCCGACGCAGGAATCCGTTCGAAGGGCACTTGCTATCCAGCTTATCATCAATAGGGAATGGGGTCTGGCCAAAAACGAGAACATGAACCAGGGGAGCTTCATCGTTGACGAGCTCACTGACCTTGTGGAGGAGGCCGTGCTCACAGAATTCGACAGGATCTCCGAGAGAGGAGGCGTGTTGGGCGCCATGGAGACAGGCTATCAGAGGAGCAAGATCCAGGAGGAATCGATGCACTATGAGATGTTGAAGCACACCGGGGACCTCCCCATCATCGGAGTCAACACATTCCGAGACCCGGATGCGGATAAGTCACACGAAAGTTTTGCCGGCATTCCGCTGGCAAGAGCCACAAAAGAAGAGATCGAGTCACAGCTCAAGCGCCTCGAAGATGTTCATAAACGAAACGCGAAGGAAGCACCGGCTGCTCTGGAGCGCCTCCAGAAAGTCGCTCTTTCTAGGGAAAACATCTTTGCCGAGCTTATGAACACGGTCAGGATCTGCTCCCTCGGTCAGATCACTCAGGCTTTGTATGAAGTGGGGGGGCAGTATAGACGGAATATGTGACTTTCGTCATCTTGTGAGTGTTAAACGCTCTAACACTTTTATCGAGTATTTATCTACGGGGTTTTTATTCTTCTCATGCAGAGGACATCCGCAAAAACGGATATTACGATTCCGTGTGTGCGATTCCTGCTTAGGCGTGATTATTGTCTGCATACACCACGATTTCAAAATTTGTTTTTGGCGTGCGATTAAGAACATCCACACAACCCGAACAACAGGCCATCCAGTTGAACTCGAAGAAGGAGATTGCGACGGCTACGATGAGGATTCCGATTTTTGTGATAAGTTTCATTTCCCACCTACCTTAAATTTCCATCCCCATCACTTATATAGACGAAAATGAGACAAAAAAGTTGTGATTTGGGTAGACAAAGTTTGAAATTTATAAATATACAGAACAATGTCGGGGGAGTTGAGTTTTTGTTCCTGGAAAGGCAGAATAACCTTAAATGACCTGGCTTGCCTGCCTCCTGAAACTCTGGAGCACGAGATCTCCGTCACCATCGTCGATGAAAAGACGCCCATCCAAGAGATCAACACGGAGATCTTTGCCAAACTGGATATTTGAGCGGATAAGACCTATTGTGTCCTTTTGAGATCATCGAGATCTTGAGACAACGATAAATAAGACTGGGCGAGAATTCGTCGATAGAGAAATATTCCTTGTATTCGTTTTCTGCTTTTGCATACAATGAAATCTAATTTTAGAAAAGCGGTTTAGAGGGTTGAGAGTGAAAAGGACACGTAGCCCAAGAGTGGTCATTCTTTGTGGGGGAAAAGGTCTGAGACTGGGAGATACGAGCAAGATCACGCCCAAACCTCTCGTGAGGATCGGCCGTGTCCCCATTCTCCTTCACCTAATGAAAATCTACAGTTGTTATGGTTTCAACAACTTTATCCTCTGCCTGGGTCATAAAGGAGAGATGATCAAGAAATATTTTGCACATCCCCCCCATCTTCCTGCAGCTTTTAACCCTAGCCAGTTCCGGATCACATTTGCTGACACAGGTTTGGAGACAGACACAGGAGGAAGAGTTAAAAGGATCGAGGTTCTCATTGAGGAGGATGATTTTTTCTTAACATATGCGGATGGCCTGGCCAGCATCGATCTGCAAGACCAGTATGCGTTTCATCTCCGTGAGGGCAAGATTTTCACGATGACATGCGTAAAGGCCCGGAGCCAGTTCGGCATTGCAAAGCTCAACCGTCAGAGTGTCGTTGTCGATTTTAACCAGAAACCCTGTCTCACCCAATGGGTGAATGGTGGATTTTTTGTGTGTAACCGGAGGGTGTTCGACTATCTGAGCGTGGATGATTGCCTAGAGGAAGAGCCGTTTCAGAAGCTCGTTTCGGACAGGCAGCTCCAGGCCTATAAGTTCAAAGGCTTTTGGGCAGGTATGGACACCTACAAGGATTCCATGATGCTCAACGAGGAGTGGAGTCAAAATCGGGCAAAATGGAAAATTTGGTGAAGTTTATGGGCAAAAATTTTTGGCAGGATAAAAAGGTATTGATCACAGGGATCACAGGTTTCCTCGGGGCACATCTTGCGAAAGATTTACTCGAGGAAAAAGCGGTTGTTTGCGGGATCGTCCGTGATGACGATCCGGCATCTAATCTCACTCTTCAGGGTGTCGAGGGGAAGGCGATCACTGTTAGGGGCGACATAAGGGATTATCCTCTCATGGAAAGGGTTCTGAACGAGTACGCGATCGATACTGTCTTTCATATTGCTGCTCAAACGATCGTGGGTGTGGCCAATCGTTCACCCCTCTCCACTTTTGAGTCCAACATCAAAGGAACCTGGAGCGTTCTTGAGGCATGTCGGGGCTGTTCAGACATCAAAAGAGTGGTCGTCGCCTCCTCGGACAAGGCCTATGGTCATCATGAGAAATTGCCCTATACGGAGTCTTTTTCTCTGAATGGTTTGTATCCCTATGATGCCTCTAAGGTCTGCGCAGATGTCCTCGCGCGATGCTACTACAAAACATACGGTCTTCCTGTGGCCGTGACGCGCTTTGCCAATATGTATGGTGAAGGAGACCTCAATTTTTCCCGCATCGTCCCAGATACAGTCAGATCTGTTGTCTTCGATCGGGCACCCATCATCCGCAGCGATGGGACTCCTCTCAGGGATTACATCTACATCAAGGATGCTGTCGGCGGTTATTGTGTTCTGGCAGAACAATTGGGTAAAGAGGGTGTGGCAGGTGAGGCTTTTAACTTTGGGACAAACACACCCGTGACTGTCTTGGACCTGGTGAAAACAATTATCGATATATCGGGGAAAACACATCTTGAACCGAAGGTCCTCGCAGCAGGAGAGTTAAAAGGTGAACTCCCAAATCAATCGTTGGATTCTGAAAAGGCAAATATTCGTCTCGGGTGGCGGTCTGAATGGAGCTTGAAAGACGGGTTAGAAAGAACTTACAGGTGGTATGAACAGTTTCTATCTGAAAAACGAGGGTGAAAGACTCGACCTCTCGATAGTCATCCCTGCCTATAATGAAGAGCGGCGTCTACCGCAAACTTTAGAATCGGTCATCACATACCTCCAACAGCAGAGTTACAAATATGAAGTCATCGTTGTCGATGGCGGTAGTGTCGACAGGACGAGCCAGGTCGTCAAGGATTTCCAAAAAGATCAGTCCCGTCTGAGGCTTATCAGACTTCCAAAGAACAAAGGGAAGGGATTTCATGTGCGCACCGGTATCCTTGATTCCAGAGGCCGCTTCATTATTTTCACTGATGCGGATCTATCCACGCCCATCAAGGAGGTGGAAAAACTCTGGCCCCTTTTTGAAGAGGGGATTGATGTTATTATCGGCTCCCGCAGGAGCGCTGGTTCCAGGATCGTCGAGCCCCAGAATTGGCTTCGCCGTTT
>Ga0307425_1000131_pt1 | contig 43799 bp, 34 predicted proteins | sample SalMarWE160330MG_FD_202152 | JGI IMG/M metagenome (GOLD analysis project Ga0307425, IMG submission 202152) | Salt marsh sediment microbial communities from the Plum Island Ecosystem LTER, Massachusetts, United States - WE1603-30 | ecosystem: Environmental > Aquatic > Marine > Intertidal zone >... | reverse complement strand
CATTGACAACCTTCGGGTGGCTGTACCCCGTAATGTTCACGGCAATTCCAGCCATCATATCCAAAAAATGATTCCCATCCACATCCACCACAACAGACCCCTCCCCTCTTTCGACGACAAGAGGATACTCTTTAATATAGGAGCTCGAGGCATATTTATTATCTTTCGAAAGTATCTTTCTTGCTTTTTTCCCGGGTAATTCAGTCCTGATTAATGGGGCTTTTAATGGCATGACAGTCTCCTTTCAGACTCTTTTCACCAGAAGAGACATCCCCTGTCCTCCGCTCACACAGAGCGTGGCCAGTCCTAGCTCTTTATTTTCTTGAATAAGGCTGTGAAGCAGCGTCACGGTGATTTTGGCACCCGTACATCCGATCGGATGTCCAAGGGCGATCGCTCCTCCCCTGATATTTCTCTTCTGCGTATTCCATTTCAGTTCGCGCTCAACAGCCAGAACCTGGGCTGCGAACGCTTCATTGACCTCAATAAGGTCAATGTCTGATAAGTTTATATTGTTTATTTTCAACAACTTAATAGTTGCCGGCACAGGGCCGATCCCCATCTCTTTAGGGTCTACGCCAGCTGACGTGGCGGACACGACCTCTGCCATGGGCTCCAAACCTAAGACCTTGGCATGCTCTGATGTTGTTAGAACAAGAGCAGCAGCCCCATCCGTCAATCCGGATGAGTTGCCCGCAGTTACAGTGCCTCCCTCTTTAAATACCGTTGGCAATTTTGCCAGTTTCTCCAACGTTGTCTCTGGCCTGGGATGTTCATCGGTTGTCACCAGAGTCTCATTTCCTTTTCTGTCCTTTATCTTAATTGGAACGATTTCCTCGTCGAATTTTCTCCCTTCCATGGCCTTTTTGGCTTTTATCTGGCTTTCGTAGGCGTATTCATCCTGCTCTTTGCGCGAAATCTTATACTTTGCAGCTAAAATCTCCGCTGTTTCCCCCATGATCATATCTGCCAGGGGACAAAACAACCCGTCTCTGTACATGCCATCAATAAGCACACCGTCCCCCAGCCTGTAACCCCACCTTGCCCCGTCCAGAAAATAGGGAATTTGCGACATGTTCTCGATACCGCCAACCAAGACAATCCTGTTCTCTCCGAGGAGCAGAGACTGATATCCTAAGCTGATAGCCTTGATCCCGGAGGCACAGGCTTTGTTCACCGTAAACGCTGGCTTTTCTACGGGGATTCCTGTCCTGAAGAGGATCTGACGGGCAGGATTGGGCCCGTTCCCCGCTTGGCGTGCCTGGCCGAAAATGACCTCGTCAATCTCCGAAGCAGGGACTTTCGCCCTCTTGAGGGCTTCTCGGGAAGCGATTGTTCCAAGCGTGACAGCACTTGTGTTTTTGAAACTCCCACCATATTTCCCGACAGGAGTCCTCACAGCACTCAGAATAACGACTTTGTTTACCTTTTTGATCACCACTCATCTCCTTTGACACCATCTCCAGTCATCCTACTTCATCACTGTATGGCTCTGTTCCCGCATGAACTGCTGCACATAATAAGGACCGCAGCCTCCTTTACCCGTGGACCCTGATTTTTTCCACCCGCAGAAGGACTGGACTCCCGGCCACGCTCCGGTTGTCGCCCCCGAACGTCTGTTGGCGTACAAGACTCCTGTTTCGATCTCATCGAAGAAAAACTGTATTTCCCCCTCATCCTTTGAAAAAATGCCCGCTGTCAAGCCGTAGTTGACCTTGTTGCATTCGGCGACCGCCTCCTTAAGGGAATCTACAGAAGTCTCGACCAGAAAAGGCAGGAACAACTCTTCATAGAATATTCTGTGATCCTTCGGAAAACCCGTGACCAAGGTTGGTTCCACAAAATATCCTTTTTTAAAATCCCCCTCTGAGAGGACATTCCCTCCTATAAGAATTTTCCCCTCTGCCCGGCTAATATCTGCCCAAGCTTTGAACGTCTCCATCGCACTTTGATTGATGAGCGGCCCCAGATAAACATCCCGCTCAGCAGGATCCCCTATCCTGATCTTCTGAATGTGAGCGATGAGTTTATCCAAGAATTCAGCCTCGACCTTTTTATGGACATACACCCGGGAACAGGCACTGCATTTCTGTCCGCCCAAACCATAGGCGGATTTCATCACTCCCTCTGCTGCCTTATCGAGGTCCGCACTCTCTGTTACGATCGCAGGATTTTTCCCGCCCATCTCCAAGAAGCAAGGTCTAACGTACTGGCGACTGAAGCCGTTGTATATTTTTAATCCCACTTCCGAAGAGCCAGTAAAGACCAAACCTGAGATCTTTGTGTTTTGAAAAATTACATCCTGGAAGTTTCCTCCAGGGCCCGTGATGAAATTGAAGACTCCCTCAGGGATCCCCGCATCTCTATACACTTCGTAGAGCTTAAGGCCGCTGAGCGGTGTATCCGAGGAGGGCTTATAAACGGCCGTATTGCCTGCTACGAGAACTCCGGCACTCATCCCTGCAGCCAAAGCCAAAGGAAAGTTGAACGGTGAAATCACCATCCACACGCCATAAGGCTTAAGAACACTCTCTGTGTCTTCATTGGGACTTAAACGCTTCATGGAACGGACAAACCCTTTGGCTTCCTCCATTTGCAGACAATAATACCGGATGAGATCGGCCGATTCTTCGACGTCTCCCATTGATTCAAACCGGCTTTTTCCTGCCTCAATGCTCATGATCGCTGCGAGCTCGTATTTTCTCTCGCTAATGAGCTCTGCAGCCCTTCTCATAATTTTGATGCGTTCCCGGTAGTCCATGTTCCGCCAAGCCCTGAAAGCTCCATGCGCTGCATCTACGGCTTCACTAAGTGCATCGGCCGTACCCTTTTGGAAATACCCTACGACGATCTCCGTATCGGTTGGACTGATATTTTTGAATTCTTCAAAACCTGTGATTTTTTTGCCCGCGATATAGATCGGGTAGGATTGTCCGAGGTGACTGCGCAAATCCCGTACAGCCAAATCATACTGTTCATGGAAAGCTTCCAGACCGGACGGGTCCAACGTCGTATAGGTGACTTTGAACTCTTTACTCTTTCCCATAATTCCTCCTTAACGTATCTGTTTCATCTCCTCGAGCGTCTCGTTCAACACACGACTGATCAGAGAAACCTCCTCCTGCTCGATTATGAAAGGTGGAGCAAGCAGGATTAGGTCACCATTAATCCCATCAGCATGGCCCACATTCGGCCAGACAACTAACCCTTTCTTCAGAGCATTGGCGACAAATTTTTCAGCATAAGCCAATTCCCGAGGAAAAGGCGATCTGGAATCTTTATCCTGAACAAACTCGATTCCGATGAGTAAACCCTTTCCCCGGATGTCACCAACATCGTTGTCTGAAGAAATGGAAGAAATTGTCTCTTTGAGCAAAGTTCCCTTAGTGTTGCATTTTAGCAACAGATTATTGTTCTTTATATAATCTAGGGTTGCTACTCCAGCTGCACATCCCACCGGATGATGAGCGAAAGTCTGCGCATGCATGAAACTCCGGCCTTTGCTGTAGAGGATGTCGACAATTTCTTTAGGGGCGGCGATAGCGCTGAGAGGGATGTATCCACTAGTTAGGCCTTTCCCCATGATTATGATATCAGGTTTTAAATCAAAGTGATGGCAGGCGAGCCACTCGCCCGTACGGCCGATTCCAGTCATGATCTCATCGGTAATCAATAGGATTTCATTCTGATCACAAATCTTCCGAATTGCTGAGAAATACTCCGGAGGAGGCACAGCTGCCCCTGTGGAACCGCCACCGATGACCTCAGTCAAAAATGCCGAAACATTCTTTTCCCCGATGACCTGAATCTGTTTCTCCAGTTCAAATGCACATTTTATACCGCAGGAGGGGTACACCGCTCCACAGAAACACCGGTAACAATAAGGAGCTGGGACCATACTGGTTTTCATCAGCATCGGGCCATAAATATCTTTGTAGTGCCTTCTATCCGACAAAGATAGAGCAGCCAAAGTGTTTCCATGATAGCTGGGTTTCCTCGCGATCACATGATACTTGGAGGACCGTCCCCGTTCGACCCAGTATTGCCGGGCCAGTTTGATCGAAGCTTCGACGGCTTCAGAGCCGCTCGTCAAAAAATAGACTTTTCCATCAGGGAATGGGAGAAACTCCGATACAAGTGTCGCAAGAGTTTCCACAGCGAAATGACTGAACTGGGTCCCATTAATGTAGCCGACTTTCTGGGCCTGAGAAGAGATGGCCGTGGCAATTTCCCTGACGCCGTGTCCAACATTGACCACAGCTGCACCACCGCTGGCGTCCAGGTATTTTTTTCCAGAAGTGTCAAAAAGATAGACGCCCTTGCCATGGCTGATGAGCGGAAACGACCGGTGGAGGTTTCGGTAAAAAACATTACCGTGTGGGTATTGCACAGTCATGTGATCAAACCTCCTGCCTCTTAAAAGCCAAGAGCCGCTGAAATCGCTTGAGTTGTTTCAAGAAGAGGCGGAAGCAATTCCTTTTTTAATCTCTCCAACGAAAAAAGACCCGAGCTCACGGCAATATTGACGGCTCCAACAACTTTTCCCTCCCTGTTTTTAACAGGAGCGGCCACAGATCTCAGACCGGCTGCAAGTTCTTCATTATTAATGGCATAACCTTTGTCTTTGACATCCGCGAGAATTCCGTGAAAAATCTTTCCACTATCGAGGAAATACCTCCTTGCCTCTGGGATGTACTTGAGATATTCCAGATATTGTGATAACCAATCTTCGCTCTGAAAGGCGGCCAATACTCGCCCCATCGAGGTATTATATAACTCTAATCGTGAACCAATATGCAGGTTGATATTGACAATTTTCTGTGTCTTCAATCTTTCCACATAGACCAGTTGCCATCCGTCAAGGATGGCCAGGTTCACAGTCTCGCCCGATTGTTTGGACAGCTTGCGCAGATATGGCGCCGCCACATCCCTGAGGTCCAGGCTGGACAGAACAGTAAAACCGAGGTCTAAGACCTTAGGCCCTAGCATGTACTTGTTTGAAGCGCCGTCCGGGATAACATATCTCAAAGCACACAACGTCTGGATAAGACGGTGGACAGTGCTTTTAGGGAGGCCGGTCTTCCTGGCTAATTCAGAAATTCCCATGATGGGATTCGCGGCATCGTAAGATTCCAGTATCGAAAGTCCCCTAGCAAGAGAATTCACAAAACCGGATTCGTGATCATTTTGAGCTTTAATTTCTTCGTTCCGCATTGTAAGATAATGTTTCGTATTATGAAACGATTATTTCAAGGGTGGCTTCTTTTGTCAAGTGACTTCTCCAAAGAAAAATTGTTTTTTTATCTTCAGATATATGTTATTCAATTGTATAGCTTCATGATATCATGTAAACATCTTTTGAATCGAGATGAACCATTAAAGCGCCAGATATCCTTTGGATGAATGTTATTAAAAAAATCGGTAATATTCATCTAATCTGGAATATTTACGAGTTGAGTTGTCAGTCGGGTCGGATGCTGCAAAGGCGAGTCATTGGCCCGCGAAAAGGTTCGATGCCCCTGCTATTCACATGTGAGAGGACAAAATGACAAACCGTATCTTCACCTTGATAGGAATTGCTTCTCTATTACTCTCAAACTGTACTGAACCGAAGAACTCATATCAACATCAATTGGGTGAGATGGGCATAGCGTTCAGCGAAAAAAATTATGCCGATTGTATTATTCAAGGCAATACCGAGGCTGTTCGACTCTTCCTCTCAGCCGGAATGTCTCCCGATAAAAAGAACGAGGGCCTCCCTCCTCTTTTGGAAGCCACACGAAGGGGGCACTCCGAAATCGCATTGGCTTTGATCGATGCAGGCGCCGACGTGAATGTGAGAGACCCATATGACGTGACCGCAATGATGTTTGCGGCCATATGCGGCTCAGTTGAGGTTATAAAACGATTGATCGATGCTGGAGCGGACGTTAACGCACGAGATGTGGACGGACGCTCTGTTTTGATCGAAGCGCTAACGACTGAAAACGACATGTCTGTTTCGACAATCCGGTCACTTGTTGAGGCCGGCGCCAATGCGAATATCCGGATTAGCGGAGGAGTGACACCTTTGATGCTCGCTGCGGATGGCGAGCCTGAGGTTCTGCAGATGCTGATCGATGCGGGTGGAGATGTCAATGCCCGTGATGACCGCGGAGCTACGGCATTGATGCGGGCGGCTAGCACGCCGGAGAATATAGCTATTCTCAAGGCCGCAGGAGCCAAAGAATGACTCGGGCACTATCATATGCACTCAGCGCCCCGCCGCAAGAGCAAAAGGAGCGATCATGAACGACAATAGGCCGCTTATAAAAAGACGGGAATTTTTGTTCGGCTTGGGATCCTTGCTGGGTTATATCCCTGTAAAGCATTTTTTTGCGTATGAAACGACCGCTTCCGGAACATCCCTTGTATTTAATGAGGTGTATTTCAAACATGATACGGGATTATTCCATCCAGAAAGTCCTGAACGCCTCAAAGCGATTCTAAACGGACTGCGCGAAAATCGGCTCCTTTCGGTTTTGCAGGAAACGCATCCGCGGGCTGCTTCACTGGAATGGGTTCGCCAGGTTCACAGTGATGCGTATATCGACACCGTCCGTCGGGATTCAGAGAGCGGAGCGGAGCACCTTTCTACCCAATCCGGGAACACGGTCATCTGCAAGGATTCCTATGAAGTTGCACTTTGGGCGGTCGGCGGCTTATTGTCGGCGTGCGACGCGGTCGTCTCCGGAAGAGCAAAGAATGCCTTCTGTGCCATCCGCCCACCCGGGCATCATGCTTCTCAGGACCGAGGAATGGGCTTCTGTCTGTTCAACAACGTGGCTATTGCTGCCAGGTATCTTCAGAAAAAACACAAGCTGGGAAAAGTGCTTATCGTCGACTGGGACGTGCATCACGGCAACGGCACACAGGACATTTTTTTCAAAGACGGCAGCGTGTTCTTTTGCAGCACCCACCAATGGCCCTGGTATCCTTGGACAGGAAGTGCCGAAGAGATCGGGATTGGTGAGGGAAAAGGAACAACTCTTAATGTGCCATTGCCCGCAGGGTCCGGAGACAAAGATCTGATCGATGCTTTTAAAAACAAGCTGCGGCCTGCAGCCAATGCGTTTAAACCCGATGCCGTGCTCATTTCTGCCGGATTCGACTCACGGACCGGCGATCCTCTAGGGCGTTTCAGAGTCACCGACGCAGGTTACCAAAGATTAACTCAGATTCTACTTCAGATTGCGCAAGACAACGCTGAAGGACGGCTCATTTCTGCCCTCGAAGGCGGCTACAGTCTCGAGGGTCTATCCAAAGCGGTCCCCGCGCATATCTCTGCCCTGATTAACGACTAGGCCACAGCAATAAATCTCTACGGAGCTGCCATTTTGACAGAAAAAGCAATTGAATGCCTGAAACGTGCGATTCAAATCTTAGATTGACTGGAGAATATCTGAGCACCTATGATTCTTGATTGTTCGATCATATAAATCCGTGCAAAGCACGGAATATGACGATCGGAGGGAGATAATCCGATGAATCGACGAAATTTTATCAAAAGCACCTTGAGCGGAATTCCGTTAATGTCCTCTAAGCTTGTCTTTCAGAGAAATAATGATTCTATCCATCCAGACCGCTCTTCTCCAGATCGCAGGCTGAGAGCCAGGGAAATGGGGATCATTATAGGTGATTTAGAGCCCGGGCCTCTGAATGCCATTACGGATGTCGAAGGTGTCAGAGTCGGCCACACCACCATTTCCGTAGGAGATGGTAAAGGTGCCGTACGGACCGGGGTGACGGTCATCCTGCCCAACGATGGAAGAATCACGGAAGAACAACTCTGCGCGGCTTATTTCAGCTTGAACGGCTGGGGAGAGATGACAGGTGTCGCCCCCATCGAGGAAACAGGCAAACTGTCAACGCCGATCTTTCTTACAGGAACATACAATGTGGGGATCGTACACACTGCGGCAGTAGATTATTTAAGACAAACTCGTCTGGACGCTAAGGACTCCACGAATACGCTCACACCTGTCGTCGCCGAATGTTTCGACGACTTTTTGAGCGATACACTGAGGCGTTTGATCACAAGAGAAGATGTATTCAACGCCATTAAAAAAGCCAAAAGCGGCCCTGTCGAGGAAGGATCGGTCGGCGGCGGCACCGGAATGACCTCCTTCGGTTTCAAAGGAGGAATCGGGACCTCATCTCGAATGGTTGCCTTGAATGGAGAAAAATTCGTTGTGGGCGTTCTTGTTATGACAAACACAGCAAACCGCGATCAACTGCGTATCGATGGTGTACCAGTCGGTAAAGAAATCAAGGGATATGGATATAAAGAGGGAAAGACCAAATCCATCATTCTCATCGCAGCCACCACAGCCCCATTGCTTCCCTTCCAATTGAAAAAAATCGCCAAACATGTGGCTTTGGGCCTTGCGCAGACGGGAGCGATTTCCCAAACTGGAAGTGGCGACATCATCCTGGCCTTCTCGACGGGCAACAGAATTCCGGCAGAACCTGCCGGATCATTCCATAAGATAAGGTCGGTGAGCGATTTCTGGATATCGCCCCTGTATCAGGGAACGGTTGAAGCAACTCAAGAAGCCATCATCAACGCTCTGACGGCCGCTCAAACCGTTGTGGGAAGAGACGGCAATACCGCGTACGGCCTCCCTCTTGACCAGGTCAAGAGAATCATGAAAAAATACAACAGGTTAAAGGATGGCTATTTTGAATGAATCAAAAAAGCTCCACTTGATCGGTAAAATTCCCTGGATTCACCCCCGCGGCAAAAAAAATGCTATCGTCGATGTGGGAGACATCAGGGTTGGGCATCTCACAGTCTCGAGAGATACTCATAATCCATCGGGACTGACGGAAATGATCAGGACTGGATTGACTGCAATTATTCCTGGGGATATGAATGAAGAAAACAGATATTTCTTCGGATTCTTTCCTTTTAGGAATATACAGGAAATCACAGGATATGCTGTCACCGAAGATTTCTGTTATTTGAATTCTCCCATCGTGCTCACCAATTCTTATAGCCTTGGTATTTCCTATAACGCAGTGCTCTCTTTTGGCTTTCGGCTTGGCCGTACCGAGATTTGGCCTCCGGTTCTCCTGAGTATCGACGATTCTTACCTCAATGGTCAGAAGGAATCTGTGGTAGAGGATAAAGATGTCATTCAACTCCTCCGGAACGCCTCGAATCATTCGGTCAAAGAGGGCTCCGTAGGTGTGGGATTGGGCCTGCACGCATTCGACTGGAAAGGGGGCATCGGGACCTCTTCACGATTGTTTTCCATCAGCGGCAAGCAATTTTCCGTCGGCGCTCTGGTCGCTTCAAATCACGGTACCTCAGAGTTATCCGATAGAGCAGACTTGAATCACGATAAACAAAGGAGATACAGACAGAAGGGATCGTTGACTATTGTCCTCGCCACAGATATGCCCCTTCTCCCCCACCAAATAAAAAAAGTCAGCACAAGTGTCGTTGTGTCATTGCCGAGTGCTAACACCATCAAAAACAGTAATGATTCAGTCACTTGTGTGCTATTCTCCCTCGCCAACGCCATGAGTCTGAAGGACGACGGACCCAAGGTTTTCGATTACACGGTGGCGAATGACTCGTCGCTAAGCCCAATGATCAGAGCCGGTTTGGAGTCCGTCACAGAAGCTGTGCTTCGCTCTCTGTGTCTATCGGAACCTGTTGTGGGACAAGGGAACAGAAGATTAGACAACATCCCTGAAGAATCATTTGGAGCTCTTATCCAAGTATTCGAAAAGAGCCTGGCCACCTGAACGTATGAATGGAGAGATCGAGAGTGAAAAGACATGTTAAAGCCATTACAAATCCTCGCCTGAGCCTGAATATCTTGAGTGCGGAGGACATCTACAAGATTCACACAGCAACTCTGGATATCATAGAGTCCGTGGGCGTCAAATTCCCGTCTCCAAAGGTGTTGGACCTTTGGCATAAGCTGGGAGCTTCAGTAAATAAAGAAACGTCTGTAGTGAAAATCCCTGGTGAAATGATCGAAGAAAGCCTCAAGCTCGCCCCTTCCGCTTTCACCCTCGCGGCAAGAAATGCTGCCTTGGATCTGCCATTAGACGGAAACCATGTCTTTGTGGGAACGGATGGCTGCGGTGTGGAGATGATAGATATCCAAACCGCTGAATTGCGGCGTTCCTGTCTTAAAGACGTGGAAGACATCGCTCGTGTGGCCGATTGCCTTGAACAGGTCGCTTTCCAGTGGGTTCCTGTCTCTGCTCAGGATCGTCCCCCTGAAACGAGAAGCCTTTACGAGCTGAAGGCCATATGGGAGAACTCCAACAAACATGCCCAAACAGAAAGCATTTACTCCGAAAGAGAAGCGAAAGCAGCCATAGAGATGGCCTCTCTTATTGCGGGGGGATCGACAGCACTCCGGCAGCGCCCCCTTTTGTCATTCATGGAATGTTCCCTCTCCCCTCTTGCCCATGATGGCGGAAGCCTGGAAGCCGCACTCGCTTCCGCTTCGGCCGGCTTGCCCACAGGATTCATGACTATGGTCTCCTGTGCCTCGACCGGCCCTGCCACCCTAGCGGGAGCTCTGGCTGTGGGAAACGCCGAGGTTCTCAGTGCTCTGGCATTGATCCAGCTCGTCTATCCGGGAACTCCTGTCTTCTATGCGGCTGCTCAGACCTCCATGGACTTGCGGATGGGTGCCTATACGGGTGGAGGCCCCGAAGATTTTCTCTTCGGAGCAGCTTCCAATGTCCTTGCAGATTTTTACAATATCCCTCTCTCTATGGGGTCCTTCGCCACGGGAGCCAAAGAACCCAATTGGCAGGCAGGCATCGAGAACAGCCTTTCCACACTGATGGCATCCCTCACAATGTCCGACATGCTTCTCGGTGTGGGCCTCTTGAATGGAAGCCTCATCTGGTCTTTCGAGCAGATGATCATGGACTGTGAAATCTTCGAAATCATCCGCAAAATGATGGAAGGCATACCAGTCAATAAAGAGACTCTCGCTCTCGACACGATCCGCGAAGTGGGGCCTGGAAGACAGTATCTCACCCAGAGGCACACACGGGAACACATGAGAGAGCTTTGGATTCCCAAACTGATGGACCGCCGCCCATACAGCGAGTGGATCGAGAAAAAAGACGATGCCCGGGATTGGGCCCGCGAGAGAGCTAGACATATCCTCAAGACGCATGAGCCAGAGCCTTTGCCACAAGGATTGAGCGCAGAGCTCCTCAAGATCATCGCATCGATGGAATCCTGATATATGGAAGGAAAAAGAACTCGTCAGAGGGCAAAGGCGGCCTACTCTGAAATTTTGTGTATCAGAAGTTATCAATGAAGAATCGAGCAGAAGAGGCTGTATTCAAGTTAAGGTGGGGCGTTCTGCTGATCATGGGCATTGTGGTTTTCGGCGCCTACTATGCCTTTGATGCGCTGAGCCCCATAGCCTCTTACATCATCAGCGACATGGGGATCACACGCGCGCAGTATGGGCTTCTTTTCAGCTATTACAGCCTACCCAATCTCATCATGGTCCTGGTGGGAGGAATTCTTCTGGATAAAATCGGCATCAGAAAGGCCGGGAATCTGTTCACAGCTCTTTGTGCGACCGGCGTTCTGATCACAGCGGCTGCCCCCTCTTTCCCGGTGATGCTCCTGGGAAGATTTATTTTCGGTCTTGGAGCGGAATCGCTTCTCATCACGAAGACAAAGATCCTTTCGAAGTGGTTCAAAAGCAAAGAGCTTGCCCTTGGTTTTGCTCTGGCGCTCTCCATCGCCCGGCTCGGAACGATCGCGGCCCACAACACTTCTGCCCGCATCCAGGCTTTAAGCGGTTCGTGGCGGCTTTCCATTTGGATTTCATCTGTCATCATGTTCATCAGTTTTGCTCTGTTTCTCGTCTATGCCGGAATTGATAAAAAATCCGAGAAAAGCTTTAGAGATCCAGACAGAGGAGATAAGAGCGAAAAGTTTGTGATTCAGGATATCTTCCGGTTCAAACCTTCCTATTGGTTCATCTCCATCCTCAGCATGACTTTTTATTCAGCCATTTTTCCTTTTACGGCATTCTCCACAGTATTCCTGCAGACAAAATTTGGATTCAGCGCTGTCAAGGGAGGATTTTACACATCCCTTGTCGTCATCGGCTCGATGGTTTTTACTCCCTTATTCGGTTTTCTTGTGGATAAATTCGGGAAGAGAGCTACGATGATCATCATCGGATCGATTTTATTAGTCCCCGCACATGCCCTTCTCGGTCTGACTTCACTCCATCCGGCGGTTTCCATGGTGATGCTCGGATTTTCATTCTCTCTCGTCCCCGCAGCCCTGTGGCCGACCATCCCTCTCATTGTCGAGGAGAAACGTCTGGGTACGGCCTTTGGCCTGATGACTTTGCTCCAGAATATCGGGATGACGGCTGTGCCATGGCTGGCCGGGAAAATCACGGATATTTCCGGAGGGGACTACACCTACACAATGATCATGTTCGCTTCCCTGGGATTTGTGGGTCTCATTTTTTCTATCTTGTTAAAAATTTCTGAAAAAAAAGAAGCTCTGGCCATCGAGCTCCCCGCCGGAGCGGTTTAGGCCGGCCTGTACTTAAAATTTCTTAATGAAAACATTCCGACATGTGATATAAGATATTTGGTTCATTCAGTTCTTAATATGGGTTTAACAGCTCTGAGAGGAAAACCATGAGATTGTCAACGAGCAAAATTCATCTAAAGAAATTTTGTCATCTATTCTTGGCTTGTTTCTTAATTTTGACTGGGATTGCCCTTTCGGAAAATCGCCCTTATGAAGTCATCATCGATAAAGGAGTTCCCAATGCTATGAGAGACGGAATCAGGCTTTTTTCAAATATTTATAGGCCTGATGCCGATGGAAAATTTCCGGCTATACTCATCAGAACACCATATAATAAAGACCGTTACGGCATGGATTACTCTCTTTTCCCAGTTCACGCAGCCCAAAAGGGATATGTGGTCATCATCCAGGACGTGCGAGGCCGCTATTCCTCTGAGGGTGTATTCCTCCCTTATGTGCAGGAAACTGACGACGGCTATGATGCAGTGGAATGGGCTGCGGCTCTCCCCTATGTGGATGGAAAGGTGGGGATGGTTGGGTGTTCCTATCTCGGCGGCGTGCAATGGCTCGCCGCAATAGCTGATCCGCCGCATTTGCGGGCGATTTTCCCTCAGTGTACATTCGCCAATGCCAGACATTTTTTTTATTTGGGCGGGACCTTTGACCTCTCCTGGATCGGCTGGCTGTATGACAGGTTGCCGGACTTGAAACGACACAGAAGCCCGGAAAAAAATCCGGCCGCGCAAAAAGAGGATTTCCCCTCATGGGAAGCGAATAAATGGCAATGGCTGAAGTATCTTCCCCTTAACGATTTTCCTCTATTGAAAGAATTCTGCCCCTACTATTATGAATGGATCGCTCACCCCGATGACGGCTCTTTCTGGGATTTTGCAAATATAGAAAAGTTCCATAAGAATGTGAGTGTCCCCGCATATAATCTGACAGGATGGTACGACGACGGCTACGGACAACCTGGGGCTATCTTCAATTATCTCGGGATGAAGGCTAATGGCAAAACTGAGACGGCAAAAAAAGGACAGAAATTGATCATCGGACCCTGGACACACTGCAACAGTGAATCCTCGAAGTCGGGAGATCTCGACTTTGGGCCACAGGCAATAATTGACGTCGATGCACTTGCTCTCCGATGGTTCGACTACTGGCTCAAAGATATCGGCAACGGGATTATGGAAGAACCGCCTGTGCGGTTGTTCGTCATGGGAGATAATGAGTGGAGAAACGAGAAGGAATGGCCGTTATCTAGGGCAGAGCCCACCGCATTCTATCTACACAGCGACGGCTCGGCAAACTCTATTTGGGGTGATGGGACTTTTTCTAAAGAGGAGCCCGAGGAAGAAGACCCCGACCGTTTTCTATACGATCCTTCCAACCCGGTTACGGATTATTTTTTCGAGGAGCCGGGAGCTCGAGACTTGAGGCCGATTGAAGTGCGGAATGACGTTCTTGTGTATACCTCAGATCTTCTTGAAAAAGATATGGAAGTTACAGGCCCGATAGAGGCGCAAATATTTGCCTCTTCTTCAGCGAAAGACACGGATTTTGTCGTGAAGGTGAGTGATGTGTACCCAGATGGCTATTCCCAGAATATCTCCCCTCCCCTATCAGGCGTGATCAGAGCGAGATATCGCGAATCCGAATCCGCACCTTCACTGCTGACACCGGGACACATTTACAAATTCACCATTGGTCTGATGTTCACAAGCCATGTCTTCAAAAAGGGGCATCGGTTGAGGGTCTCCATCACCAGCAGTTATTTTCCTCTCATCGACCGGAATCCCAACACGGGCCATCCATTCGGCACAGATTCGGAATGGATATGCGCCAAACAGACCATCTTTCACGATGACGAACATCCCTCGAAAATAATACTGCCTGTCATACCAAGATAAAAATAACCATGTCCTTGATAGAATTTTCTTCAGGGATATAAAATAGAAACATACCGGCAGCAAAACAAGAAGGAGGAGCCATGACAAGATCCGGAAGCACTCAAGACACCCGTTCCATCGATGCAGAGATCATTCAACTTTTGATCCGATTGATCAAAGCACGGAGCTATCCCGGTATTCCGCAGCAAGAAAAGGAAGTCGTTCAGGAGCTCGATGATTACCTGCGCTCTCACGGCATCGAAACAGTCATCACAGAGGTCTGCGACGGGCGCCCGAATCTCTTAGCTTCGGTTGAAGGGGCGAAAGCAGGCCCGCATCTGTTGCTATGCGGCCATACCGACACCGTCCCCCCCAATGAAAAAAGCCCGGTGGACCTCTTCGCCGCAGTCAAAAAAGAAGGAAGGCTTTACGGACGGGGAACAGCGGACATGAAAGGCGCTTTGGCAGCGATGGCAGGTGCTCTCGTCCATTTGAAGACATCAGGCATACTGACCTGCGGTAAAGTCACGTTGGCAGCCATCATTGACGAAGAAACACAGACCCTCGGCTCGGAACATCTTGTCAATAGCGGCTTCAAGGCCGATGCCTCGATTGTGGGCGAACCCACCAACAATCAAATCGCCATCGGACATAAAGGATTGGAATGGTTGGTGGTCGAATTCGAAGGAAAAGCCGCTCATGGAGGAACTCCGGAATCCGGGATCAATGCCATTTCTGCAGCCGCTCATTTTGTTCAGCTCCTTGAGAAAGAACTTATTCCCGAATTCCAAAAGAGGCGTGATCCTGTTCTCGGCCTTCCGGTGGTAAATATCGGAACTATTCAGGGTGGTGACCAACCGAGCACCGTAGCGGCGCATTGTCAGATCAAGCTCGACCGACGCTGGGTCAACACCGAAACGATAGAGCAAGTGTTTGAAGACCTCGAGATTCTGCTCGAAAAAATACGATCAGCCCAGCCAGGGCTGAAAACAGAAGTCTTCCGCGTTCCAGACAGCATGGCCACGATGCTGCATGGACCGGTAACCATCGATCCGGAACATCCTGTCGTTCGAGCGGCTCAAAACGCTCTGCGTGCGCACGAGCTGCCGGCGGAATCTCTCGGTGTTTTCCCGGCCTGGACGGATGCGGCTCTGATCTCCAGGGAAGCAAAAATCCCTTCGATCATTTGGGGGCCCGGCGAGCTGAATTATGCCCATTCACCCGAGGAGAGCATTCAACTGGAAGATGTGATCTTGGCCAAGAATTTGTATGTTTCTGCCGCTTTGTTCTTTACGGGGTCGCTAACCCAGGCATCAGAGATCAAAAATAGCTGATCAAGCTTCCTTATCTGATTGTTGATTTGTGGTTACGCAATGATGCGTTTGAACAGTTCCAGAGGTATGTTACGCCCACAAATAACTGCGACCACTTTCTTTCCTTTGAAGTATTCTTTCCGTCTGAGAAGGCCGCCGACACTTAACGCGCCTGATCCTTCGACCACCAGACGATGTTGCTCGAACAAAAGACGGATGGATGCTTCAATCTCTGTTTCGGTAATGAGCATAATCTCGTCCATATATCGCTGGCACAAATCGAGAGTGATACTGTCGAGATCCACGCCGCCCGCGCAGGTATCAGCTAGGGTTGGGTAGGTTTCCATCTCTACGATTTTATTGGCTCGCATAGATTCATACATCACGGGGGAGTTCTCTGGAGAAACGCCAAAAGCTTCTACCTTTGGGTTCTGGGATTTTAGCCACCCCGCCGATCCGGTGAGCAATCCCCCGGCCCCGCAGGCGAAGAGGACGGATTCCACGTCGGAAAGTTGCTTAGAGATTTCGTATCCACAAGTTCCCTGCCCGCCGACCACGAGGGGATCGTTGTACGGAGACACATAGATCATGTCTTTATTTTCGGCGACACGCCGAGCTTCCTTCTCCGCATCCCAAGCAGCTTCACCATATACGACCAGATCCAAACCATGGGCTCTCAACTGTGCCAGACGTGATGGGTCAATATCTTTGGCCACGTAGATTGTGGCGCGACGTTTTCGAATGCGCATCGCCTCGGCAACTGCTAAGGCGTAATTTCCGGTTGAGACCGAGACTATCCCTTTGTCTAGCTCTGCTTCGGTGAGCGATAGGATCTTGTTGAGGGCACCCCGGAACTTAAATGAACCCGTTCTCTGCATCGAGTCTAACTTGAGCCACACTTTCCCCTCGATCGTCTCGCTGAGATACCGAGAGTATTCAAGCGGTGTAGGCGATAGGTGTTCCTGGCATCTTTCGTGTGCTTCCAGCACCAGCTGAGGGACATCGAGTTGTGAGTGGTTTTTAGTTGTCATGCTTATTCTCCTGTGTGTAAGGCATAATCGACCATCTTAGCGATTATGATGTTCATATAATTGAGTTTTGGTCTTTATCTCTTTTCTACATAAGACTGAGATAGATCTTAACAAATAAAAACACCCCATACAAATTCCCTCCAAAAGCTGTTAGCATCCCCAAAAGCTACACTATTGTGCTTGTACTTTTTAAAGAAATGCGAAAGCAAAGGGTTCAAATTCAAGAAACTCAAACCAATAGCGGGAAAGGACATGGATATGCTCTGGTAGAAATCAATACTTGCAGATACCAAAACCAGAAAATCAATTGAAATTATCTTTGCGATTCTCTATATTTAAGCTATCTTAATCCTTTAAAATATACCACTAATTAAACTTTAGAAAAATCTTAATCATAAAAGGAGTTATCATGTGTTCAGATGGGATATCAATATCTCTATCGGGGCAGGCCGCCATCATAACGGGAGGTTCACGGGGGCTGGGCAAGGCAATAGCGCTGCTGTTTGCTCAGGCAGGAGCGAATGTTGTTGTGAATTACGCAAAAAATAAGACTGCGGCTGAGGAGCTCAAGGAAGAAGCGGAAAAATACGGTGTGGAAGTTCTAGTCGAGCAGGGCAATATTGCGAATTATGCCGACTGCAAAAGGATACTGGAAAATACTCTCAGACAGTTCAACAAAGTAAATATTCTCGTCAACAATGCAGGTATATGGGAACTGGGAAATATCGGTGATATCACACCCGATTCCTGGCAGCGGGTTATAGATGTTAACTTAACGGGAGTGTATAATTTCACCAATTTAGTGGTTCCGGTGATGAAGGAGCAAAAGCGCGGCAATATCATTAATATTTCCTCGCGATGTTCCAGGCGAGGAGAGGCAGGTTCTTCATCCTATGTCGCAACAAAAGCTGCTCTCAATGGCTTTACACGATCTATAGCATTAGAACTAGGAGCTTATAATATCAGAGCAAATGGCGTTGCGCCCGCATGGATTTATTCGGATATGACCTATGAGCATTTGGGAAACGAAGGAGTTGAGGAGGAGATATTGAAGACTATTCCCCTCGGCAGGATCGGTGATCCGGAAGATGTGGCGAATCTCTGCCTCTTTCTTGCTTCGGATCTCTCAAGTTATTTAACAGGGGAAACAATATTTCTAAGCGGTGGCTCGATATAGGATTCACAGCGAAGACATCAAGACAAAAGAAGAAATATAAGGAAACCTCAGAATTCACAGAGAAAAGCTCCTTGGATTATTTCAAATTTTTCGTGATTCTACCGTAGAATTTCATTATTATAATATATATATTCAGATAGATCGGAGGGATAAAATTGAAAAAAAAGGGCATTGCAATCGCAGTTTTTGCTCTCGTTCTTTTGACGGCAGACACGGGTTTGGCTCAGGCCCCGGACAAACCTGAACCGGGCTCCCAAGCGGCCATCGCCGAAGCGACGACGGAAGAGCGCTTCGTCTCGCCGTGGGTTTCTTACGTCCCCGAACACCCGACGGTTCCTTCGCCGACCGACCACCTGGGACACATTGCCGGTGCTCCGGGAGAGCTGTCAAATACTGAAACGATCTATGCCTACTATCGGACCTTAGCCAATACTTCAGACCGGGTTCGGGTCGAAGTCATCGGTCGCACCGAAGAGGGCCGCGATATCCTCCTGGTCATCGTGGGAGAGGGGGACAGCCTGGCCAAACTCGACACATCCCGCGAGGCCATGGCAGCGCTCGCCGATCCGCGACGGACGGACGAGACCACTATGGAGAAGATCGTTGCAGAGCAGAAGCCCTTCTACATGCTCCTCGGTGGAATCCACTCCACGGAGACGGGAAGCCCGGAAATGCTCATGGAGCTAACCTACCGTCTGGCGGTCTCCGAAACCCCTTTGATCAAAACGATACGAGACGCAGTGGTCGTTTTGATCATTCCGGTCGTTGAACCGGACGGCCGCGACCGAGCTGTCGACTGGTTTTACAGGTACCTTAAAGGCAAAACAGATTTCGACCGTCTTCCCCCCCGCTCGCCTCCCTACTGGGGGAAGTACGTTTTCCACGATAACAACCGCGACGGAATCCAGCGCAAGCTCGCTTTGACCCGGGCAACACAGGACACTTTTTTAGAATGGCATCCCATAATCGTTCACGATCTTCATGAATCGATCCCTCTGCTTTGCATCTGGACCGGTACCGGACCTTACAACGTGAACCTCGATCCCATCACAACCACAGAGTGGCACGCCATTGCCTTTCACGAGGTTGCGACACTGACCTCCTTCGGCATGCCCGGTGTCTGGACCTGGGGTTTTGGGGAAGGTTGGGCGCACATTTACGCCGATTCAGTGGCAACCAATCACAACGCCATCGGCCGGGGCTACGAGACCTTCGGCAACGCCACCGCCGAGACAGTGCACCGGCGTATCGACCCGAAGCGCCAGACGTACCTCGGAAAACCGGTGACCGAGGCGGAGTGGTATCGAACCTGGCCACCGCCCAAGGCTTTCGAGTGGTCGCTCCGTAACAATGTCAACTATCAACAGACCGGCGTGCTCTCGGCACTTCAGTACACGGCACTTCATGCCGACGATATGATGCGGAACTTTTGGCGACGCGGCCGAAACGCGGTGAAAAAGGGCGAGATCGAGCCGCCCTATGCGGTCTCCATACCGGAGGAACAACGCGATCGGAGGCGGCTGGCTGTCATGGTGAACCTTCTGCGCTCTCACGGGATCGAGGTCAGACGTTGCCGCAATGCCTTCGAAGTCAAAGAGGGCAGATTCGCAGCAGGAACCTACCTGGTGCGTTTGGATCAACCTTATCGAAGCTACGCTCACGATCTCTTGATTGCCCAGAAGTTCCCGATGGACAAGACGCCTTACAAACCTTACGACGACGTGGGATGGGCGCTTCCGTTTACCCTGGGTGTCGAGGTCACGGCCATCAAGGATGTAACCGTGAGAGACATCCAAGCCGACCTCTTGACCGAGGACGTCGCCTACCCCGGAAAGGTACTGGGCGACAGTGGTTTCTACCTCATCAAAGATACCGGCCAAGAGGGGCTTCTTGCTGCACGTGTACGTCTCGCCAATTTCGATGTAGAGGTGGTCGAGAAGTCCTTTTCGGTCGATGACACCGAGTACCCGGCCGGCTCCTGGGTCATCGCCGACCAGCCGGGACTGCGACCCGCTCTCCAAGGCGCAGCGGATTCGCTGGGTATCGATGTTGTCGCCGTACCCTCAGCGCCCGACGTTTCCCGCCACCGACTCGATCTTCCCCGATTGGCTCTACTTCAAACCTGGAACGATACGCAGTCGGCGGGCTGGTTACGCATGGTGTTCGACGATGAGGAGGTTCCCTACACGCTCATCATGGACGAGGATGTCCGTGCTGGCGGCCTCGCGAACCGATTCGATGTCATCGTCTTCCCGAATACCGATGACGGTCTCAAAAGCATCATCAACGGAATCGACCCGACTTACAGCCCGCTCGCCTACACTCGGACCGAGGAATATCCAACCCTCGGGTTTCCCACTTCCTCGGAAGACATCACTGGAGGACTTACTTGGGAGGGAGTCCAGCACATCGAGGACTTTGTTCGCAGCGGCGGAGTACTGGTAACGCTCGGCGGCGCCTCTGAGCTGCCTCTAGACGGCGGTATCGCCAAGAACGTAGGCCGGGCCCGTGTAAATAATGTCTACACACCGGGCAGCGAGCTACAGATGCGATTCCGGCGACCGGATCACCCACTTGCCTACGGCTATCCGGAAATCACTTCCGCCTTTCGGGAGAATCGACCCCTATATAGTGTACGCCACATCGACGAAGGACGAATCGTCCTCCAGTGGGGCACGAAGATTCCGACCGACGACGAAGAGGACAAAAGCGACGATAATTCGAACAAAGCCGAAATGGCGACGAAATCGCTCGTTTTGTGCGGCGGAATCAAGGGAGCGGGTGAGATTATGGGCAAGCCGGCCATCCTGGACATTCCCAGCGGCAAGGGACGCGTGGTCGCCTATGACTTCGATCCGATCCACCGATACCTGACCCTCTCGGACTTCCGACTGGTCTGGAACACAATCCTGAACTGGAATGATTTACCGCCGACACCGGAATCTCGAGATGAATAGTCATGGGGAAAGCGGAAGAAATTAAAGGAAATATGTTTTTTCTGTCAAGCACACATCATAACAAGGGACATGGGGACATTAAGGTTGAGTCACCGGGTTACGTCGTGTAAAACCCAGCTATTCCATGATTTCTAAGGCATGATAGACGGCCTTGGCGATCTGGATATCCTGGACTGCAACGCCTGTCAGGTCTGCAATCGTGGTCTGTTCCTCGGCAGTTCTCCGAAGCTCCGGATGGACGATCACATTCCCTAATTCCACCACCCGCTCTTTTTCTAGTACGCCGGCTTTGAGCGCTTGATGGATCTCGCCTCTCAAAAGACACTGGCTGATACTGTCAGCGACGACTATATCTGCTTTTTGAAGAATTCGCGGGTCCAACTCATTCTTCTCCGGAGTATCGGATCCCATAGCGGTAATATGCGTTCCCTTATGGACCTTATCGGCAGACAACAAGGGGGATTTCGAGGGTGTTGCCGTGACGATCAGATTGCAGTGTGCCGCGATATCCTCGGTCTTCAAGGTCGTCCGGATATTGTATCCTGCGGGCTCCATATCTGCTTTATATTCGTCCATCTCTTTCTGATTCATTCCCCACACCATAACTTCCTTGCAGTCTATGACAGGGGCTAAAAATTCAAGCTGCATGCGCCCCTGCGTTCCTGCTCCCACAATACCTATACGATCGACCTGTTTCGGAGCCAGGTATTTGGCAACGACTGCACCTGCGGCAGCGGTACGCACGTTCGTCAGATGGCACTCATCCAGCAGTGCGCAAGCCAGCTCACCTGTTCCTTTTTTAAAGAGAAGAATAAGCCCGTCACTCGTATACCTATTCGAGCTGGGGCTTTCGAAGAATCCGGAGGCAATTTTAATGACATAATAATCGTCATCCACGATATATCCGTACTTGATGTGAACATCACCGGGAGGCTTTTTGAAGATCATCTCGCCCACGGGAGGGATCACGGCTTTGCCCTGGGAATAGGCCACAAATCCTTCCTCTATTTCTTGGACAGGTTGAAGTTTCTTTAAGACATCCTTGATTTGCGGGAGATCATAAAATTTACTCATTTCTTATTTCCTTTCCTGATTCTGATCATTATAGAATTATCAACACATGTTTACAAATCAATTAATTCCTCTCATGTTCATTGATTCGAGAAGTTTCTCTTTATCCGTGATAAAGGGCCAGCTCCTTATGATGTAGGGTCCATTCCCCGAATGGACCGTTTGGGAAACGGTCCCTACAATTAGTCTATCGGATTCCCGTTGTTCGTTTTTAAAATCACTATTTCGGACACTCGAATGTGGCTTATCACGGATTTAGTGACGCTTCCACAATTTCTCTTTTTCGTTGAATTGACTTCCTATCAGTCCTCTGATATAAAGGAGCGCATCCTGAGGGAGATCCACAAATGAGTAACCAGGCAACTCAAGGTTCGTCTCAACTCTTGCGAAAGATGAACCTTCTGGATACGACATTTCTGGTCATAGGGGCCATCGTCGGCTCCGGAATTTTTATGACGACCGGTTTCATTGCCGAGTATCTCCCCTCACCCCTCATGATCTTGATCGTCTGGCTGCTGGGAGGCTTTTTCGCCATGAGTGGAGCCCTGGCATTTGCGGAATTGGGAGCTATGTATCCTCAGGCAGGAGGACAGTACATCTATCTGCGGGAAGCGTACGGTCGCTGGGCAGGTTTTCTTTACGGATGGGGATTTTTCTGGGTGATCGAGTGCGGTGGCGTTGCCGCCCTGGCCGTCGGATTTGCGGAATACTTCGGGTACTTTGTCCCGGCCCTGTCGACAAAGACCTATCTCTTGAAATTCCATCTTCTAAATCTCGATTATTCCTTATCTGCAGGACAATTGATTGCCGTGGCCTCTATCCTGTTTTTGTCTGCCGTCAATTACCTGGGTATCAAAAGCGGTATCATGGTTCAGAATATTTTCACATTCTTACGGATTGCGGCAGTGGCCGTGTTGATTGTGCTTGGCCTGGCATTGGGCTCGAAAGCAGGAGTCACCTCCCCAGAGGGACTGTTTACGGGTGATATGTCCTTCAGCATCAAACTGTTCGGACTGGCTTTCATCGCCGTTCTCTGGACTTATGATGGCTGGTATAGCGTAAACTGCGCCGCTGAAGAGATAAAGAATCCCGGTAAAAACATTCCCCGCGGTTTGATCTTGGGGACTCTGAGCGTTACCCTCATTTATTTTCTGGTGAACGTGGTCTACGTGACGGCTTTACCTGTCGAGCGCATGAAAGGAGTCGCCCGCATCGGGGAGCTGGCGTCCACGCAGCTCTTCGGACAGACAGCGACTTTATTTATCTCGGGCACGATCATGATTTCGATCTTCGGATGTCTGAGTGCATCCATCCTGTACGGACCGAGAGTTTTTTTCGCTATGGCACAGGACCGCTGTTTCTTCAAGAGTATGCGCTATGTCCATCCCCGTTACAGGGTTCCGACAAAAGCCATCGTCTGGCAGGGAATCTGGTCTTCCCTTCTCTGCTTATCCGGAACCTATCAAGACCTGTTCGAGTACGTTGTCTTCGCTCTTGTCATATTCTGGGCTGCGACCGGCTTGGCGGTCATCATCCTGCGCTCCAAACAGCCCACAATCCCACGCCCTTATAAATCATGGGGATATCCTGTCTTGCCTATCCTTTTTGTCTTGATCAACCTCGGCGTTTTTTTGAACACGATCTGGGCTCAACCCCTTCAATCTCTCATCGGTCTCCTCATCCTCATTGCAGGCATTCCTGCCTTCCTTCACTGGAAATCTAAGGAAACGAAAACTCCCTGACCACTAATTTTGAATGAATACTGCGCTGCCTGGCAAGAGACCGTCTCGGTCGCGACAAATAAATTTCCTGGTTCTCTTCCATATTGTGTGGGTAAATCAAGACTCGTGTGAAGAAGGAAAAGGATTCAGGGATACCCAAAACGTTTTTACAATTAAAAAATTAGATTCTGTGAAAATCAGTGATGCCTTAAGATTGATAGCAGATTCGGACAGAATGCTACAATTGGTCGAGTTGTTAGGGTAGGATTTACTAGGTTCAATCGGCACTCCCAGGAAGGATATTATGGCCGTCGAATATGCGATTTGTAATTTAATATGGATAATTTTAAGATAATACTGCAATTTTGCAGGGATATTCGGTGGAATCAAATAATATACGACGTCAATGAAGGGAGATTTGTATCAAATCCAGCACGCTGTATATTAATAGTTAGGTGAGGCTAGGGACAAAGGAGAACGCGATGAGAACCAAAGTGGGTTTATGGATTGACCATAGGAAGGCCATTATTGTGGCTGTTACGGATAAAGGGGAAGAGATAGGACTGATAGTATCGAAGGTTGAGAAACAGCTCCAACGTTCTGGTGATTCGCCTCTTAAGGGGCACTATGAATCGCAGAAAGTGCCGGTAGATGCTAGCCGCCAGAGAACGTTTACGGGACATCTCAACATTTACTACAAGGCGGTAATTGCGTGTCTTCGTGATGCGGAATCCATTCTGATATTTGGCCCTGGTGAGGCAAAGGGCGAACTGAAGAAACGTCTTGAAGAAAGCAAACTGGGCGGACGCATCGCAGGTATTGAAACAGTTGACAGGATGACGGATCGCCAGATTGCGGCGAAAGTTCGACAGTACTTTGCAGAATAGCCTTCGGCAATAGTAAAAATATTTTGAATTTGATCAGAGTACTGGGTGAATCGCTTTTAGTCAAAAAATTCTTTCCATTTGTTAAAGTGACCAATTAAAGCGATAGGGGGGATAATCATAATACGTAATGAGGGAACCCGATAGAGTCGGGCGCGAGGACTGTATGAGCAATAGAAGGTCACTTAGGAAGTGGTGATAATAGTTATAAAATATCCATGTGTGTGATTCACAAGCGTGCGCAGTTTCGCAGCGCCGAGCAGAATAAATTGAAGGGACTTCCATTAATTAATTCAATGAGTGAGAGGCGGCGTGAAAAAATAGAAGAGAACCAATTTTAACTGAGCATTCAGAGAATTTTGTTGAATCCCAGATTCCGTATCTCATCGGCTTGCATTACAAAGCCGACAACTCTTTTGCTCTCATCTCTGATAAAGTCTATCCTGCAAGTGCCCAGGTCATACGCATCGTCGTTCATATAAGTGCCCATGAAACCGTCGGTTGATATCGCTTCCACGAAGCTCTCATGCCTTCCCAGTTTCATAGACAATTTATCATCTTTCATTTTTAAGATCGCCGTGGCATCAAGCTCATCAGAATAATAGGTGCCTACAAATTCTGCAAGAGCCGCTGTCGATAACGTCTTGAGAGTCGGTTTTGTTTTGGGGGAGAGGCCTTCTTCTCTCTCAACTTTCTCTTTAGACTCTGTAAACTGGTCGGCCAAATACACATCCGCAATCCTCCTTGCGATTCTTTCCGGTTCGAACGAACCCAGATTGGACAAAATCACCACAGAGAATTTCTGTTCCGGGAACTGGATATAGTGCGCCTTATATCCGACAAATGAGCCTCCATGGCTGATCAATTTCAGGCCTTTATATGTGCTGATGCTTAGGCCAAATGCATAGTCGATCGCTGTCCCGTCATTGAGTCGAGCGGGGGTGGTTATCAAATCTATCAGCGCCCGGGTCTTGTTCCCCAGTTTATTCGTATAAAAATTCTGATCCCACTTGAAGAAATCATCGACCGTCGTGTAAATTCCTCCATCGCCGATCATATCGAGCTGGGTCATATGAATCTTAAAGCCTCCCTCTGCAAGAGGCAGATATCCCGATGCCCTATTCTTCACGATCTCATTGATATCGTCGTGAAAATAAGTGCTCGTCATGCCGAGTGGATCGAAGATATATTTCTTTGCAAATTCTCTAGTCTTCATACCGCTTGCACGGCCAACAATTTCTGCCAGCAGAAAATATCCTGAATTCGAATAGGAATATTTATCTCCCGGCTTAAAATTGAGCTCTCTCTGACGGGCAAGGAGTTCGATCACCTCCGGAGACGTGTAGAAATATCCTCCCGATCTCCCTGCCAGCGCCTGAAGAACTAAGTAATCGCGTATCCCACTCGTGTGGTGAATCAGATGGCGGATGGTCACCGGAGGAATATACGCATGCATCTCGGGAAGGAATTTTTGGATATCGTCGTCCAAAGACAGTTTTCCTTGCTCAGCGAGCAGAGCAATACACATGGCTGTAAACTGTTTTGAGACCGAACCTACCCGAAAGACAGATTGTGGGGTGATGGGAATGTTGTACTCGAGATTGGCCGTGCCGTATCCCCGGGCATATACGATCCTTCCATCTTGAAAAATGCCGAGTGCTGCACCCGGGGAATCCACTCTGTCCCAACTCTCAAAGAGTGCATCGACCTTATCTGTCGCTTCAGAGTGGGTATACGCCTGGAGGGACAAAAGAGGCGAAACATTGGCTAAGAGAAAAACAATCAGGCAAAACCATAAGACAGGACTCAGGAAGTTTTTTAACTTAAAATGCACTTTGACTCACCTCCTCATCGCATTTTTAATGTTAAAGGTCGCTTTTGGGCACAAAGCGATCCCCGCTCTACGTCATCGGTTCCAATCTAAATTCCGGGTGTTTTTCTGCGGAATATTCCTCTCAGATTCCACTAGAATGACAAGCGAATTCCCAATTGCACTCTTCGCGGGGGGATGATTCGAGCCGGCTGCATGAAGCCCTCTGCAGTCCCTCTTGTCGTTAAAGTTTCCACCATCGTCGCTTCGTTAAAGAGATTGAATATATCCGCGGCGATCCTCAAGCTGAATCTCTCTTTGTACCTGAACGCTTTTTCTATTCTCAGGTCAAGAAGATTCCAAGCATCCAGGTGATATGTGGAACCCCTTGGCTCTGCCAGGATCGAAAATGCTCCTTGATCCATTCCTGTGACAGAAATAGTCCTTGCTATCGGTTTTCCGCTCATCGCCGTGTAACTGGCACTCACGCTGAAGTCATAAGGTAAAAGATACGTTCCCTGCACCTTGAACATGAACCTTCGATCGCTTTGCAACAGTCCGTCGTAGCCAGTGTTGTTGATGAGGTCATTCGGATCCCTCAATCCTGAAAAGTTCCCTTGAGTCAATTGGCCCGTCGATGATACTCCAGAAGCTTTCGAGTAGACAAAAGATGAGCTCAACTGCCAGTTGTTCGATAACCGCTTATTCAGTGTGATAAACAATCCTTGGTATTTCTGTTTGTAGTCTGGGTGGTTGATCAGGGTGAGAAAATCATCGCCTGGATCAGTTGTCTGATTCCAGACCTGTATGGTCTTTCCTGCAAACTCATCGTAGTAGTCCACAGCTTCAAATTCGGCAGCCGTATTCCACCATGATAGAAAATCCTTGGTGTATTTGTAGACATAGGTTATTTCCAGCCCGAAATCTGCAATTAATTCCCGGCTTAATCCCACAGATAACTGCTGGCAGAGGCTACTTTTCAGATTATCGCCTACGGCTCTTCCGCCGCGTGGATCCCATGACCAGGAAAAGATGTCATACTGTTCCGTATCCCAATTGTAAAGGTAGGCATAGACGGGCTGCGAGCTGGGAGAAAGTGAAAAAAAAGTGCTCAGGTATAAGCCTTCGTAATAGTGCCCGTATGTGGCTCTCAAAATAGTCTTGGCATCGGAAGTGAGCCGATAGACTAGGCCCACTCTTGGTGACCAGTTACTCCAAGAGATAACATTCGATACGCCTTCAATAGTGTTACCAGTTGGGTTTCTATTCACATCGATCTCTTCCACATCGAAAATATCGCCGGATTGTTGATCGAATCGTAGTCCCAAATTGACTGTCAACCTGTCGCCGATGGCCCAAGCATCATCCACGAACACACCGAGCCTGTTGACGCTGGCCCCGTAGTTGTAAGGATTTTGGAAGTATGCGGCATAGGGATAGCCATCATAATCATAATAGGCGACACCGCCTGAATAGGAGTAGATACCGGCATAATGTCCTCGGGTAAATTGGACACCGACTTTAAAATCGTGATTTCCGCCTATGAAATCATCTGCATAATAACTGAGGGTAGCGTTGGCTTGGATTCTGGAAGCATCTGCCTTGGTCCAGCCCCATATCCCGTTCGTGGAATAGCCCGTTGCCGCATCATAATGGATAGACTCATCCAGATTTCCATCCTGTGGAACCCACTCGTCATGGGCAAACCATCCCCCTAATTTAAGCTCAAAAATTGCATCCTGGCTCAGAACTGATGTGAGGAGCAGGTTGGGAACAAGGTACCATCCGGGCTCCAAGGCAGCCGCGTCGTAGGGCTGAGCGGGCGTGATGACATCAGGCAGATCATACACTTCATGCTGATACGATATCATCAGTCTATTGTTTTTGTTGAGCTGCATGGTTAGCTTTAGAAATCCTCTCTTATAATCAGCTTTTGTAGGAAATTCTGGTGGAGTTCCCAGTTGGGAATAGGCGGATCGCTTCCACTGAAGATTACTGTAGAGCCAAATTGTGTCCTTCTTCAAAGGTCCGGATAATTCTAAGCTGAAATCGTTCTGGTAATCGACATTATAAGGGTATTCTGCATCAGGCACATTATTGCCGACAAAACTCGAAGGAAGGAGATAAGTGTTGAACTCTCCTCGAAAATCATTGCTCCCCGATTTCGTGACGACATTGATGACGGCTCCCTGGAAATTCCCATACTCTGCGGGGGCTCCGATGGAGATGATCTCACCTTCCTGATAAATATCGGGATTGTTCCACACCCACGTGGTGCCGTTGAAATCGAAAGATGTGTCAACCCCATCAACCAGGTACGAATCCGAAAAGTAGGACGATCCGAGAGAGGAATGCCATTCTTCTCCTTGCGTTTCATTTGCTGAGACACCCGGAGCCCAGAGCATGATGTCTATATAGGTGAAACGACTTTTGGGGATATTCTGCAGTAAATCAAGATTGTAGTTGGCAGTTGTCCCTGATTTAGTGACATCGATCACCGGAGATTCTCCGACAACTGTGACTGTTTCTTCAACAGCTGCTTGTTGCAGAACGACATCCACGGTGACTGTTTTTCCCACAGAAACGATAATATCTTCCCTCTTGAGTGATTGGAATCCTGCCAATGAGACGGTCATTTCGTATGTTCCCGGGGGAAGCGCAGAAAATATAAAAACACCGCTCGTAGAGGTTAGATCAGCTTTGACACCGCCAATAAGATCCGGGCTCTGGATTTCTACACTTGCTCCCGGGAGATTCTCATCGGCATCATCTCTTACAGTGCCTCGAATGGTTCCGGTCAACCGCTGGGCCGAGGAAAAACTCACCATTAAAAGAAGAAAAACCATCAAAAATGGAATAGACCTGAAGAAAATCCTTCTAAGAATCATTTTGCCTCCTTCAAGCTTGCGATTAGAAAAGTTGAGATATTTATTTTATCTCCCCATATACCATTCTACTTGTTCCACAATGCGGAACTCTGTATCATACTCTGATTCATTATTTGAACAATTGATCAGTTTTGTCAAGCTCTAATACAGCCTTTTTAATATTATTTTTATCCAATCGCAATTTTGGCGTGTTGGATAAAATTCAATTTGTTTTAATGCAAGTTGTATGCCAATCTTCTTGGAAATGATTTCAAAGAATTCTATGCCGAGTTGAGGTTCCAAAATACTCTGCTTTTTTCATGATCCTCGTTCATAAATTTGGAGAATTCAATTTATTGAATTGGCAGGAAAAAGTTAAAGTGAAGCAACTCTGCTTTCAAAATAGAGGTTAGAGTGCGCCGATATCCGGTTAATCGGCCGTCCCACCTCCGTCAACAACAAGCGTTGCTCCTGTCATGAAGGTGGAGTCGTCAGAGGCAAGAAAGAGTGCGGCTTTGGCGATTTCCCCGGGCGTCCCGATCCGGCCCATCGGGCGTTGCGCGACAGCTTGCTCATGGTATTCTTCCCATGTCATTCCGCGCATCCGGGCATCTTCACCGAGCATCGGGGTTTCGACATCACCGGGACAGAGGCAGTTCACACGGATTCCCTGTCTTGCGTGATCTAGGGCCATGGCCTTTGTTAAAAGAACAACACCGCCTTTGGATGCACAGTAAGATACGGCTTCGTTGCCGCCCACAATCCCCCATCCGGAACCGTTATTGATGATCACGCCGCTCTTTTGGGCGATCATGTGAGGGAGAGCGAATTTTGACATCAGATATGTCCCCTTAAGGTTGATATCGATGGTGAGATCCCATTCTTCTTCTGAACAATCCACTGCAGTGTTCGGGAAATAAACTCCTGCATTGTTAAAGAGAATATCCAGCCGTTCAAAAGCCTTCATCGTTTTCTCAACAGTACTCTGGCACTCATCGGGAAACCGAATATCTGCGATAATGTATATCGCCTGACCGCCGCCATCAATGATTTCTTTGACGACTTCTTCACATCTGTTCTCATTGCGGCCCGTAATACATACCCTCGCACCCTCTTTGGCAAAAAGAATGGCTGTGGCTTTGCCTATTCCGGAGTTCCCCCCGGTGATTAAAGCGACCTTATCCTTAAGTTTCATATTATCCTCCATCTCTCGTTTTATATATAGGTCGAACCATGAAACTACTCTTTGAAGACGAGCGGACTAAGGATGCATAAGACCATGGAGTAAAAAATCATAACTGTTCCTTTCCAATTTTTCAACTTCTATCATGAGAGGATAAACATCCTTATTTCTGTGATAAGAGCATTAGACGTAAAAAAGAGAGAGACACTGTCCTTATGAATCGGATGGCGGCGGGTGGGGGGGTCTTCGACGAATATGGACTGTGACGAACTCTTGCTTTTATCATTTGACTTGAAAACATCACGGAAATAAGGATGCTTCCCATGAGAGTCATTAAAATTATGCTCTTTGGTCCCGTTGAAATTAGAGAGCGAAAGAGATAAAATAATGACAAGATGAAATGTCCGGGACAGGATACACGCCACTGGAAAAAAGAAGATATTTTTGAGGTTCATTGTCCCGCTTGCCGGACAACCGCTGAATTTTTCAAAGACGATGTTCGAAGACGCTGCAAAAAATGCAACACATGGATTCCCAACCCAAAACTCGATCTCGGATGTGCCGAATGGTGCAATTATGCGGAGCAGTGTCTCGGCAATGATTCCTTGAAAAAACGGAAGAAAAAAAAGTAGCTTCAATATCACATTCTGGTTTTCAGAATTCAAATGATCAGTAAAGACCTCTGGATCACTCTTGGAGGACTGGATGTCTGCGACGTCGAGAGACGAAGCCTGTCAAAATATAATCCGCAGACTCAAAGTTATCGTTTAAGAATCCTCAACAGGGATTATGATATTTCCCCAGCAAAAAAAAGCGTACGGCTTGCCGAGTCAATTCTGGAGCAATTTCCAAGCTTCTATGTGCAACTTGTTACCGTCAACTATCTCATCGGAGCAAAAGACCTACCTCTGACCGGAAAGTGGATGGCTGTGACTCAATTCCCTTCAGGCCCGCTGTTTTTCCGTGGATCCCATAAAATGCCGAGCGATGCACTGGAAAAAGCCTTCAGTCATAATGAAGATGACTTTAGCTCGCTATCTCTGGCTTATGGTGGCACCAAAGTGGATGGAGGCGATTGTGCTTTTGAATTCCCTTTCTTCCCCCGGCTCCCTGTCAGGCTGCTCCTCTGGTTAGCGGACGAGGAATTCCCCGCCCGGATGGTATTCCTTTTCGACAGAACGGCCGATCAGCATCTTCAACTGGATGGATTATGGGCTTTGGGGAAAGCTCTTGCACACGTGCTTCTTCACAAAACTCTCTAAGGATCATTCAAAGAACCCTCAAGGTTTTAACAACTCATTGACGGAGGAATCAGCCGGAATCTATGGTTTGCCAGTCCAGCTTCTTATATTTGCGTCGAAATTGAGACGGTGTGCTCTTCTCCATCTGCTTGAATGTTTTTGTAAAATGGCTCTGATCGAAAAAACCAGCCTCGATCGCGCAATCTGCAATGTTGACATCCGTATTCAGAAGAAGATATTTCCCATACTCAACTCTGAGCTTCTTAATGTAATCCGAAAGCGATACCCCTGTCTCTTCCTTAAAAAGGTGAAGACATCTGCTCGTGCTCAGGCCACCAATCAACGCGACTTCTTCAGATTTTATCTTACGGGTAAAATTTTGATCGATATAGTCGATCATTTTTCTGATCTTGATTTTTTTCTTCTTCTCTTTGGTGGCTGAGACTCTAGTGATAAAATTGGTCAGAATATCATTAAGTTTGAACAGCAGTTCGTCTAAATCAGTCGCCCTATTCAGCTCCGTAAAATAGGAGTAGTTCAATCCCATCAGGTCTTTTGCATCCACTCCTGCCTCTATAGCCGTTCTTGAGATGATGACAACCAATTCGATGATTCGGACCTTGATGATCTCAAAATTCATGCCGCTGTCAAAAAAAATCGAACCCAAGAATTCGTTGAGAATCTCTCTTGCCCCTGTTTTATCTCCGAGTTTGACCTTCTGAATGATCTCTTCCTGTTTGTCCAGAATCTTTCTAGCAACATCGGGCCTGTTTTTTTTCAGATCATCCAGGAAATTGGCGATTTTGTATTGCTGGATGTATTTGGCCTTTCTGTCTTCGAGAAAATTCATATCATTGATCTGATATTTCCTGGTGAGCGTGAGAAGGTAGGAAACGTTTTCCCTCACTTTTTTGAGCGAAAATATTTTAAATTTCAAATCCCGGAGCTTTAGCTCGTCCACTGACTCACAAAAACTCCCAAGATTCTGGGCCAGCTCATCGATAAAATCCTGCCTCATCTTCGGAAATATAGCAAAACCGCTCAGAAACCCTCCGAGGAGCTTTTTATTAAGAACAATGGGTACGGCGAACATGATCAGCCCAAGGGGACAATAGGTGATATAGCCCTCTCCCCACCGGAAGGCTTCTTCAATAGCTTTCAACATCTTCAATTGACAATTGCTCATCAGAGCACTGTTCCTGCTCGTAAAAGTTTGTTCGCATATCGTGCATTTTTTACTGCTGTGTAAAATTTCTCCGCTGGCATTGATGAGCACGAGAGGCAATCCTGTTTTAGTTGTGTATTTACCGGCAAGCATTTTAAACTTCGTTTCCGGTACGATTTTCTGAAGCTGCATGATATTTTATTTTTATATTTATTAGTTTAGCATAATTATACAAAAATTAATCCCAAAATGCTAGACGAACTGCACAGTAAAATGCTAGATTATTTGAATAGTCAAGTGACTTCAGGACAAACCCGCTTGAATCGGCGTGTGAGGTTGTAAGAGTGGAAATACTTTTTGAGATCGCAAATAATTTGGAACATGGAGATTCTTCTGCAGTCAAAGAATCGTTGAGAAAAGCACTTTCTATGAATATTGCCCCTGAGAAAATCCTGAGTTTGGGGCTGATCAAAGGAATGGAAGCTGTCGGGAAAAAATTCAAGGCAAATGAAATCTTCATTCCCGAAGTCTTGATCGCATCGAGAGCGATGAAATCAGCGATGGACGTCATCAAACCATTTCTGACCGAAGGCACAGAATACTCTCAGGGAAAAATAGTTTTGGGCACGGTGAAAGGAGACATCCATGACATCGGGAAGATGGTTGTGAGGATCGCGCTGGAAAGGGAAGGATATGATGTCATCGACATAGGCATTGATGTCCCCAAGGAAGCCTTTCTGGAGGTGGCACTGAAAGAAGGCCCAGATATCGTGGGAATGTCTGCACTTCTTACGACAACAATGTCATACATGAGAGAGGTTACAGGTTCTATCAGATCCGCCCGCTTAAAAAAGAATGTCAAAATAATTATCGGCGGGGCGCCCATCACACAATCCTTTGCCGATGAGATCGGAGCCGACGGATACGCGCAAGAAGCGGAATCTGCAGTGACTCTTGTGAGAAGCCTTCTGAAAAACGAAGAAACGAAAAGGAAACATCGATGAAATTTGCTGTTACGGGAAAAGGAGGGACCGGAAAAACAACGATAGCAGGTATTTTGGCCCATTTTTTCAGCAGAGATGGCTATCATGTCTTGGCCGTGGATGCTGATCCGGATTCCAACCTTGCTTCAGCCATTGGCGTCCCGGAGAATGAGGTCACCTCAGTCATTCCGATCTCGAAACAGCGTCAACTCATTACGGAAAGAACAGGTGCGAAACCCCGTCAATTCGGCCAGCTTTTCAAAATGAATCCGAGCGTGAGCGATATTCCGGATGCGTTTTGTATCGATCACAAAGGCATAAAACTTTTGATCTTGGGGGCTATCCAAAAAGGGGGGGCGGGTTGTGCGTGTCCGGAAAATGTGCTTCTCCGGAGCCTCTTATCCGAGATTATTCTCAATCGTGATGAAGTCGTTATCGTGGATATGGAAGCAGGCATCGAGCATCTAGGAAGAGCGACATCCCGGTCGATAGACAAAATGCTGATTATTGTAGAGCCCGGATCCCGAAGCATATTGACGGCAAAAACAATCCTGAGGCTTGCACGGGAAATCGGGGTCGAGTCTTTCGGCATCATCGGGAATAAAATCCAGGACAAAACACAAGAGGATTGGATCCGTAACCAATTCCCTAAGGGACTTCTTTTGGGGACGGTTTCCTATCGGGATATCATCCGTGAGACCGACCAATCCCAGCAACCGATCATAGAATTCCTTGATGAAAACTTGAGCAGAGAATTTGACGCCATTTACCAATCTTTAAAGAATCTGGAGCGACTGTCATAAGCCAAATTTTACATAGGATTCATTTATTCGGAGGATAAATAGCATTTTTTTACAAATTATCAGGAGCTAAATACAAGATATAAAAAGAACGCTGATTTTAAATAATAGAGTCGATATCTAACTCTCGGAGGTCAAACATGTCTTTTAAACCACAATGTCTTGCTTCCGGAATCGGAAGTTTCCCCCATAAGAATGTGGCCAGAGCCTGCGATTTGATCATGGAGACGATCCCGGTGATCCCCATCTGGCCTCAACTGCCGAACACCAACTTCCGCGAACAAATGGAAGCCCAATACAGTGAGGCATTTCCCAATGTGGTCATAGATGACTCTAAAGAGAAAATGTATTTCAACACTGCTGAGGAGTCCACAGCTGAGCTGGAAAGATTCTATGAGAGCTATATGGCAGAAGACCTGGGTCACTTTAAGATATCCGAGGAATTCAGCCGTGGAATCTATGAGATGGAAAAAAGACTCGTCGCAGACCGGCCTTCGTCCATCCTGTTTTTCAAAAGCCAAGTGACCGGTCCGGTCACATTTGGCCTGGCGACTGTCGATGAGAATAAAAGAGCACTCTACTACAATGAGGTCTACAGGGATGTTGTCGTTAAAGGGATTACGATGAAAGCCAGGTGGCTCTTGGAAAAATTCAGACCTCTTGGATACAGCCAGATATGCTTTGTGGATGAGCCGATCCTCACCGGCTTTGGTTCCTCAACTTATGTCAGCGTTCAGAGGGAAGCCGTGGTGCATGACTTGAGCGAGGTGGTGGAAGCGGTCCATGCAAATGGCGCTCTTGTCGGGACCCACTGTTGTGGAAATACAGAGTGGCCTCTTTTGATTGATGCGGGCGTGGACATCATCAGTTTTGATGCCTATGAATTTGGCGACACGATCGCCTATTATCACGAACAGACGAAAAGATTCTTGGAGAAGGGAGGTGTACTGGCCTGGGGAATAGTGCCCACCTCGGAAAAAATAGCCGGAGAGACACCCGAATCTTTAATAACCCGGCTGAAAGAAAAAATAACTCATTTGGCGAATAAGGGAATCGACCAGCACCTCATTTGGGAGAAATGCCTGTTGACCCCGAGCTGTGGCACTGGCTCTTTGCGGATTGAACTTTCAGAAAAAATCTTTTATACATTGTCTGAGGTGAGCCGTTTGCTCCGCGGATGAAGACTACGTGGAATATATCTTCCTCAGAGGAGTGATTTCTGGATAGTATTAAAAAGAAATTTGAGTTAAGAGATGAGGTAATAAATCATGGATGATAAAAGCAGGGACAATACAGACCATCAACTGCTGAAGAAAAATGTCCAGGAAGGAATCGAAACTGTCTGGGACCGGTCGGACCAACAAAAGCCCCGGTGCGGTTTTGGAGAAAGCGGGCTCTGCTGCCATAACTGCTACATGGGGCCGTGCCGGATCAATCCCAAAGGAAAAAGCCCTCAAAGAGGAGTTTGCGGTTCCACGGCCGAAGTTATTGTCGCCAGGAACTTTGCCCGCATGATTGCGGGAGGCGCGGCCGCCCACTCCGACCATGGGCGGGATGTGGCCAAGACACTGCTGTTAGCCGCGCAATCTCCTGATTCGGGATACACGATCACAGATGTGGGCAAGCTCAGGAAGGTGGCCAAAGTCCTGGACATCCCTACGGATAACCGGGAAAAAGAAGAGATTGCTCTTGAAGTCGCTCAAAAGGCGCTGTCAAATTTTGGAAATCAGGAAGGGGTCGTGTCTTTCACTCGCCTTGCGCCTGAAAAAAGACAAGCCCTGTGGCGGGACTTGGGTATAGTGCCTCGCGGAATTGACAGGGAGATCGTCGAAGTGATGCACCGCACGAGCATGGGCGTGGATCAAGACCACAAGAACATAATGCTTCAAGGCGCAAGAGCTGCTCTGGCCGACGGATGGGGCGGATCTATGATTGCGACGGAACTCCAGGATATTCTTTTCGGAACCCCATCCCCTATCAGAGGGCAGGTGAACCTAGGTGTGCTCTCCGAAACGGATGTGAATATCGTTGTCCACGGTCACGAGCCCGTGCTGGCAGAAGCCTTGGTCTTTGCATCTCAGGATAAAGACCTCCTGGGGCTTGCCAAATCACAAGGGGCCACCGGGATAAACCTGAGCGGTATTTGCTGTACGGCTAATGAAATCCTTCTGCGGCATGGATTGCCCATTGCCGGCAACATTCTCCAGCAGGAGCTGGCTATTGCCACAGGAGCCGTGGAAGCCATGATCGTTGATGTCCAGTGCATCATGCCCTCATTGCCAGAGATTTGCAAATGTTACCACACAAAGCTCATCACCACCTCCCCAAAGGGAAAAATAGAAGGCGCCGAACACATTGGCTTTACCCATGAACGGGCTTTCCAAACAGCCAGAGAGATCATAAAATTATCGGTCTTGAATTTCCCGAAAAGAGGCAAATTCGAGATTCCCAAAGAGAAAATGGATCTGATCGCGGGCTTCAGTCACGAGGCCATCAATTACATGCTCGGCGGATCATTTCGGGGCTCCTACACTCCTCTCAATGACAACGTCATCAACGGCCGGATTAAAGGAGTCGCGGGAGTCGTGGGTTGTTGCAATCCCAAAGTCACTCACGACCGCATCCACATCGATCTTGTCGAAGAGCTCATCGCCAATGATATCCTGGTCGTGCAGACTGGATGCTCGGCCATCGCCTGTGCCAAAGCCGGTTTGCTCGTCCCTGAATCCGCGGTAAAGTATGCGGGTAAAGGGCTAGCCGAAGTGTGTTCGGCCGTGGGTATGCCTCCCGTGCTTCACTCGGGTTCCTGTGTGGATAACAGCCGTATTTTGATCGCGCTCTCCGAGATGGTAAAGATCGGCGGACTCGGCGAAGATATCAGCGACCTCCCCGTTGCGGGAGCAGCACCGGAATGGATGAGCGAGAAGGCCATTTCAATCGGACAGTATTTCGTCTCCTCGGGAGTCTTCACTGTATTCGGAGTGGGTCTTCCAATCTCTGGCAGCGGCCCGTTCTGCGATCATGTATTCAGAGAGTATGAAAACATCTTTGGCGGGATGTGGGGCGTTGAGCCAGATCCGGGAAAAATGGCCGGATTGATGATCGACCATATCAATAAAAAACGACAAAAATTGGGCATCAGCAAGGCAAAAAAACGAGTCCTTTATGACATGGAAATGAGAAGAGAACTGGATATTTAAAAGAAAAGGAAAGGAAATCTGATGTCAAAACTCATCGCATCGAGAGCTATTCGGGGGGCCCACAAGTTGGTTGCCCGTGCTGAGAACGAACTGCAGCAAGCGATCAAAGAAAAAGGCACTCAAGAAAAAGTGGAATTTCCAAATACAGGTTATTATCTGCCCATTTCTTATGGCATTTTAGGATTGCAGATCGATACTCTTGGTGGACTTACAGAACTGCTGGAGGAGGCGAAGATTCTTCTTCCTCAAATCCCTGAGGATAGTTTATGGCTGCCTTATCTCGGCCACACACTAGATGCAGGCATGGCAACTCTTTTCGCCGATGAAATTATCGAGGCCATAAAATACACGTCAAATCCCCTTCCCTATCTCACAGCGCCGAATCCTTCAGAGAGCCAGCTCTGGCTGGGAGCGGCCAATGATGTGATCATGAGAGAAAGAGGTATAGAGTTTGTCGACGGAACGGCTCCCGGTTTTGCCGCGTGTGTGGGTTACTGCCCGACCAATGAAATCGCTGTCAAGATCGCGCGCGAACTCCAGGAGAAGAATCTCTATGTCTTTATGTCTGCGGAAACGGAAGGAAAATCCATGGCACAACAGCTCCGAGAGGAAGGCATCCAGATGGGTTGGGAGACCCGTCTCGTTCCTTTTGGCAATGATGTCACGGCAACGATTCATGCGCTCGGATTTGCCACGCGGGTGGCTCTCTCTTTCGGAGGTGCGCAGCCTGGAGACTTTCAACGCGTGTTGCGCTACAATAAAAACAGAGTCTTTGCATTTGTCCTCGCACTCGGCCCTGTGGATGACGAAAAGCATGCCCAGGCGGCGGGTGCCATCAACTACGGCTTTCCCACCATCGCCGATACAGACATCGACCAGATCCTTCCCACAGGAATCTGCACATATGAACATGTCGTCTCCCCCGTTTCCCACGACAAGATCGTTGCCAAAGCGATCGAAGTCAGAGGACTGAAGATCAGCATCACCAAGGTTCCCATTCCTGTTCCCTTCGGTCCGGCCTTTCAGGGCGAACGGGTCCGAAAGGACGACATGTACGTCGAACTCGCAGGCCAGCCTAATCCCGGATTTGAGTTCCTCGCAATCAAGAGTTTAGACGAAGTCGAAGATGGCAAGATCGAGGTGGTCGGTCCAGAGATCGATGATCTAGATGAGGGCGTTCAAATTCCCCTGGCCATCTGGGTCGATGTGGCCGGCCGACAAATGCAGCCTGATTTTGAACCTATCCTGGAACGTCAGATCCATGACTTTATCAACTGTGCGAACGGTGTTTTCCATATGGGGCAACGAGACATCAACTGGGCTCGCATCAGCAAGGAAGCCAAGGCTAAGGGATTCAAATTCCGGCACTTTGGCTCTATCATCCATGCAAAGCTGCATGGAGAATTCGGAAAAATCGTCGACAAGGTTCAGGTCAAGATCTACACACGTGAGAAAGAGATCCTGGAACTCATCGATCTGGCGCGTAAAGTTTATCATGAAAGGGATGCACGCCTTGCGGATATGACGGACGAGTCCGTGGATACGTTCTACAGTTGCACCCTCTGTCAGTCTTTTGCTCCGAATCACGTCTGCGTTATCACCCCGGAGCGCTCAGGATTGTGCGGTGCATACAACTGGCTCGACGGGAAAGCGGCCTATCAGATCAACCCCACAGGACCCAATCAACCCATCAAAAAGGGGATTCCTATCGATGAAAGGAAAGGACAGTGGGAGGATATCAATACTTTCGTCTACAACAGCTCGCACAAGACACTGGAACGGTTCAATGCCTACAGCATGATCGAAGACCCCATGACATCCTGCGGTTGCTTTGAGTGCATCTCTTGTATCCTGCCCTCGACAAACGGAATCATGGTGGTCTACCGGGATTACGCCGGTATGACACCGAGCGGAATGAAATTCTCGACACTCGCAGGGACAGTGGGAGGTGGAGTGCAAACCCCTGGATTCATCGGTCATAGCAAGCACTATATCGGCAGTAAAAAATTCATCAGCCACGAAGGGGGCGCCATGCGTATTGTTTGGATGAACCGCAATCTCAAGGAAGAGTTGGAACCGATACTTCGCGAGATCGGTAAACAGAATGGCATCGAGGATCTCTGTGACAGAATCGCCGATGATACCTTGGCGACGACAGAAGAGGAAGTTCTGGAATTCATAACCAAAAAGAACCATCCGGCTCTGTCCATGGATCCTTTGTTTTGATCGAGCCACAAAGAAAATGAGGACTATAGCCATCTCTGGAAAGGGAGGAACAGGAAAAACCACTCTAGCTGCACTCATTATCCGTTGGTTGAGCGAGAATAGATCGAGGTCCATCCTGGCTGTAGACGCTGATTCCAATGTCAATCTCAACGATATTCTCGGTGTCAAAATCAGAGACACGGTTGGTGCCATAAGAGAGGAGATGAAAAAAAGCGTGGACAACCTTCCCGCAGGCATGACGAAACAGCAATTTCTTGAGTACAAGATTCAGACCAGCCTTGTGGAGACTCGAAATTTCGACCTCATCGCCATGGGCCGGCCGGAAGGGCCGGGCTGCTATTGTTATGCCAACAACCTTCTGCGGGATATTCTCAAAACTCTGGGAGAAAATTATGATTACGTCGTCATCGATAATGAGGCGGGCATGGAACACCTCAGCAGGAGGACGACACAGGCCATCGACTATCTTCTCAGCGTCTCGGACGCATCGCCCCGGGGAATACAGACAGCCGGGAGGATCAGCAAGACGCTGGAAGAATTGGATACGCGTGTGCGGAGGAGATTCCTGATCTTGAACAGAGCTCCTGAAAATCTTACGGAAACCGTAATGGGCGCCATTCAACAAGAAGAACTGCATCTGTTAGCTGTGATACCGGAGGACGCCGCACTCCTCAAAATGGACCGCGACGGGATGCCTGTCTATAACATTTCGGCAAATTCACCCGCCTATCAGGCGGTCAATGAATTTATGAATAAACTTGATTTATGAAAGGACAGGGCCACAAATGAAATTCGATGTTCCCAAAGAACTCAATGCAGGCCATGTGCTTGAGGTGACTATCGGTGCCACCTCAGAGCAGGGAGGAAGCCGCTCCCATACGGTGACAATCGGTGGAAGCACAGCCCTCCCCTTCCATTTTTTTGAAGGAGAGTTTCCCCATCGTCCCCTAATCGCCATGGAAGTTTTTGACAAAAAATCCGAAAAATATCCCTCGTCGCTCATGGACTACTACAGAGATGTTATCGAAAAACCTGGAGAAATGGCAAAGAAATGTGTGGATGAGTATGGGGCAGAACTCATAAGCGTGCGACTTGAAGGCACACACCCGGAGAAAGGGAATAAAAGCGCTGACGAGGCAGTAGAAATCGTCAAACAGGTGCTCGAAAGTGTGAGGGTCCCTCTAATCATCACTGGCCACAGCTATTATGAGAAAAACAATGAAGTCATGAAAAAAGTCTGTGAAGCAACTGCCGGAGAAAACTGTCTCATCAGCTATGTGGAAAAAGACAACTATAAAACAATTGCCGCCGCATGTATTGCCTACAATCACACTCTTGTTACGCAGACGCCAATCGATGTCAATCTCGCCAAACAATTGAACATCCTTTTGACAGAGATGAGTTTTCCGCCGGAAAAGATTGTCATGGATCCTCTGACGGGCGCACTGGGATATGGCATCGAATACACATACTCGATCATGGAGAGAATTCGTATCGATGCTTTGGCTGGAGACAAAATGATGGCCTTTCCCATGCTGATCAATCCCGGATATGAGAGTTTTCGAGTCAAGGAAACTCGTGCACCTGAACAGGATTATCCTGATTGGGGGAATGTCGACCTCCGGGGAGCGTACTGGGAGATTGCTACGGCAATGAGCCTTCTCGTTGCTGGAGCCGATCTACTCATCATGTACCATCCTCAAGCTGTGGCCGCAGTGAAAAAGAAGGTCGAGAAAATGTTTGATGGCAGAGGAGGAGATTAACAATGGCCTTATCCGGTTTAGATATTTTTAAGTTGTTGCCTAAAACCAACTGCGGTGATTGCGGAGTCCCGACATGTATGGCCTTTGCCATGAAATTGGCCCAAAAGAAAGCCGAACTCAGCGAGTGCCCCCACGCTTCTGAAGAAGCCAAATCTACACTTGGCGCTGCCAGCGAACCTCCCATCCGATTGGTAAAAATCGGAAAAGATCATCCTTTAGAGGTGGGAAGTGAAACGGTCATGTTCCGTCATGAAAAAACATTTTTCCACCAAACGGGGATCGCTATCCAATTGCGCACTTCTGAGGGAGAAAGCACACTTGAACAAAAGATCCGAGAAATCGAAGAGTACAGAGTGGAAAGAGTCGGAGAGATGCTCAAAACGGATTTATTCTTGATTACTCATGACTCCCCTGATAAGGATATATTCCTCAAAACCATTCACCTGGTCAAAGAGAACTCGACAAAAGGAATTATCTTGGACTGTGCCGAATACGAGACACTAAAGGCTGGAACCTCGCTGCTCAAAGATAGTCATGTGGCCGTCCTGCTGAAAAAAACAATCTCAGATGATTGGATAGACCTGGCAAAGATTTATAACTGCAGCTTGATCTTGAACTCAGAATCGTATGAGGATCTAGCCGCACAAGTGGAAAAAACGAAACAGGCAGGAATCCAAGATATCCTATTGAATCTCACGTCAAAAAATACAGGAATGCAAATCCAGCAGAACACAATTTTAAGACGGAGCGCTCTTAAAAAGGCCTATAAACCCTTTGGATTTCCCCTATTTCATCAAATAAATACAGAAACGGAATTTGATATGTTCGCAACGGCCGCAGCATTGCTTTGCAAGTATGAATCCATAATCGCTCTTCCTGAATATAATAGGGCACTGCTTTATGCGCTCCTAACACTGCGTCAAAACATCTACACGGATCCCCAGAAGCCTATCCAGGTGGACCCTAAAGTCTATCCCATAGGCGAACCGACGCCGGAATCACCGGTCTTTGTCACGACGAACTTTTCCTTGACCTATTTCATTGTTTCCGGAGAAATTGAAAACTCCGGAATCTCCGCTCACTTGGTCGTCTGTGACACAGAGGGTCAATCTGTGCTCACAGCCTGGGCCGCCGGTAAATTCGTCGGAGAAAACATCGCAAAATTCATCAAAACGATCAACCTAGAACAGCAGGTCAAGACCAGGAAAATCGTGATCCCCGGATTTGTCTCTCAAATCAGCGGCGATTTGGAGGAGAACCTCCCCGGATGGGAAGTCATCGTCGGCTGTCAGGAGGCGTCTGACATCCCCTCGTTTGTGAAAAACGTAGAACTGACCTGAGATCGATGCGCCTTTTATCAGCCATGGAAATAAAATGTATCAACGATGAAAAGTGGGAATATCGGGAACCACGGGAGGCATAAATATCATTGAATACGGCTCGAATCAAACCCGACCCTGACCGTTCAAACCACAAGGTTAAGTTTCAGCCATTCGGAGTTCAAATTATTGTGCCCCCAGGGACATGTCTTCTTGATGCCTGCCGCAAAGCGAGAATTCCATTGAGCACCTCCTGTGGGGGAAAGGGCACCTGTGGTGACTGTATCGTCAGGATTATCAAAGGAGCAACCACAACCAAACCTTCCCTTTTCCTCCCTGAAAAACTCCGTAAACAGGGATTCGTTTTGGCCTGTCAGACCTTGATTGAAGATGATCTCACAGTCGAGCTTCCTGAGTTTCAGGAACTTTCCCTGAAGATCCCCGGTGATATGCGATCCCTGTTGGATCAAAAAGAGGTTCTTATCGCCGATCTCGCAGTTAGCCCCCCTGTTGAGAAGCTGTCTCTGACTCTTCCCGTATCCACTCTTGATGACAACTACAGCGATTTAAAGAGACTGGAGACTAAAATTAAGAAAGAACGGCC